>BFBZ01000437.1_pt1 | contig 42067 bp, 41 predicted proteins | sample 1888401 | NCBI WGS metagenome assembly BFBZ01 (sample SAMD00112614, study PRJDB3348) | symbiont metagenome | host: Chara braunii | reverse complement strand
CCCGCCTCTTTTGCCGAAACCAGCTTGGTCTGGATCTGTGTCAGGAGGCTGACGACCGTGTCCATGGCAGTCGATGCCGTATCGACCTTTGAAGCGCCGAGGCCGAGCGCATCCGTGATCGTGGACAGGCTGCTCTGGTCGGAGCGCATGGTGTTTGCCATCGACCAATAGGTAGGATTGTCGCTTGCATTCTGGATGGCATAGCCGGAGGAGACCTGCTCCTGCACGACACCGAGATCCTTGTTGATTCCGCGCAACACAGTCAGTGCCGCGGACGTGGCTCCATTTGCCGTCACATTGCTCATCTGAAAATCCGTAAATCATTGGGACTGGCAAACCGGGCCGATCCGGCAGCAACGATTGGCCTCATGCCCACCAGCGGGAAAGATCCCAGCGCGGCCCGTCGCTAAAACAAGATGCTTCAATTGCTTTGAAGACGGCCGTGGCCAGCTCCTGAGCAAAGACTGCAAATCAATTGGCGGCAACGTTAACAAAAGCTTATACGCGGCGACAAGAGAGAAATGCCGCCGCGCGATCTCGGCGCAAGCTCCACTCAAGGCTCACTTGAAGAGAGCAAGAACGTTCTGGGCGCTGGTGTTGGCGATCTGCAGCGACTGGATCGCCAGCTGCTGCTGGGTCTGCAGGGCCGACAGCCTGCTCGACTCTTCTTCCATGTCCGCATCGACGAGCTTGCCGACGCCGGAGTCGATGGTGTCGCGCAGCGTGGAGACGAAACTGGTCTGCAGATCGATGCGGGTCGAGAGCGAGCCGAGCTGCGAGGACGCGCTCGTCAGGGCGTTGAGGGCTCCCTGCACGAGATTCATCGCCTTGCCGATGCCGCCGCTCGTCATATTGGTGATATCGAGGCTGAAGACGGAATAGGAGGTGCCGTTGATATTCTGCTTGGTCCCGAGGATGCCCGAGCTGGTGTCGATTGCGCCGCTGGCCTTGGCGCCGAACAGCACGTTGCCTTGCGAGCTGGTATTGAAGCTGTAGCTCGTGCTGTTGACGGCGACCGTGCCGTTGTTGTTGCGCACGAAGGAGGAGACCACGGAAGCCGAAGCGCCGTTGGCCGCAAACATCCAGTTCTGGCCGGAGAAAGACGCGGATTGGGCGATGCTCTCCAGCTGCTGCTGAAGCTGAGTCACTTCTTCCTGCACGTCCGATTTGGAGACGCTGTTTTCGGTCGCCGCGACAAGCTTGTCCTTGATCTGCTGCACAACGGTAATGGCATTGTCCATCGCCGTATAGGCCGTGTCGACCTTGGCGGCGCCCAGGCCCAGCGCGTCGGATACTGCGGAAAGAGCGCTATTGTCGGAGCGCATGGTCGTAGCGATCGACCAATAAGCGGCATTGTCGGCCGCCTTGGCGACGCGATAACCGGACGAAACGCGGCTCTGCGTATCCTGCAGGTTGGTATTGATCCCGCGCAGGGTCTGAAGTGCGGACATAGCCGCGTCGTTGGTGAGGATGCTGGTCATCGAGGTGCCCCTTGTGGCTGAAATAGAAAGGGACATCCGGTCTGCGGCCGGGAACGGCAATCAGCCTCATGCTTGTTAACCGGCTCTTAGGAGAGGTTAACCAACCGTTGCGTTAGCTGCAACTGACAGGAATAGGGTTAATAAAAGGTTAACGCCGCCGGCAAAAGTTAACGGAATCATTCGGCCCGCCCTTTGACCGATTCCGGCCGGCGATGCCATTTCCACCACCTTTCATTGAACCAGACCGATTGACTTCCGTGAGGCGTGTGGGAAGCCCGCGTATTTCCTTGAAACACAGCCTCCTGACACCTCCTCGAGCACGCAAGTCAGCTTCGCGCCATCTTCGCAGGCGTAGCATAGTCAGGATACGCCCAATGTCGGTGAGATGCGGCCAGGCGCCCTCCGCTGCACTCCGACGTTAACGTCGGCCCTTCCGGCCGTATAAGAGGTTATGATGTTCAGCTTGCAGGACGCCGGTCGAGCGGCGGTCGATCGCCATCAACGAACAAGCCTCGACCCCGACGACTGGCAGAAGATGCGTGAGCAGGGTCATCAGATGCTCGACGACATGTTCGACCATCTGCAAACGCTCGGCACGAAGCCGGTTTGGCAACAACCTCCTTCCTCCGCGCGCGCCTCTTTCGATGCGCCATTGCCGGTAGAGCCCAGCGACTTGGCCGACGTTCATGCCATCTTCCGCGATGACATCCTGCCCTACGGCAGCGGCAACATTCATCCGGGTTTCATGGGCTGGGTCCAGGGCGGCGGTACGGTTGCCGGCATGTTGGCCGAAATGCTGGCCGGCGGACTGAACGCCAATCTCGGTGGGCGGGATCACATGCCCATCGAGGTCGAACGCCAGATCATCCGCTGGACGCGTCAGATATTTTCGTTTCCAGATACGGCTGGCGGTATATTCCTGACCGGCGCGTCCCAAGCCAACTTCGTGGCGGTGCAGATAGCGAGATGCCGCAAACTCGGCGTTGGCGTTCGAGAAACCGGCTCGCGCGAGGACACCCGACTGGTCGCTTACGCCTCGAGCGAAGTGCATGGCTGCGTTCCCCGGGCCTTCGAAATGTCCGGCATCGGCAGCAACCAACTGCGGCGCATCCCGGTCGATAGTGCTGGGCAGATCGATGTCGAGGCGCTGGAGCAGGCCATTCTGCATGACAGGCAGGAGGGCCACACGCCCTTCCTGATTGTTGGAAGCGCCGGGACGGTGAACACGGGCGCGGTCGACGATCTCCTTGCCCTGCGTCGGGTCGCAGACACTTACGATCTTCATTTTCATGTCGATGGTGCGCTGGGCGCGCTCGGCGTTCTGAGCCAGGATCTCGCGCCTCTGTTTGCGGGTATCGAGACCTGCGATTCGCTGGCCTTCGACTTTCACAAATGGGGCCAGGTGCCCTACGATGCCGGCTTCCTGCTCGTTCGCGACAGTGCATGGCAACGGCAGACCTTTGCCTCGGACGCCGCCTATCTCAGCCGCGCCAGCACCGGTCTTGCCGGAGGAGACTGGTGGCCTTGCGACTACGGGCCGGATCTTTCACGCGGCTTCCGGGCCTTGAAGACGTGGTTCACCCTGAAAACCTATGGCATCAAGGCATTGGGAGATGCCATGAGCGCCAATTGCCGGCTGGCCCGCGGCCTCGCGCAAAGGATCGAGCGGGAACCTGCCTTGAGGCTGCTTGCGCCGGTCAAACTCAACATCGTCTGCTTTGCCTATGCCGGTATCGACGGCAAGGCAGCGCCGGCCATCAATTCTCGCATAGTCGAACATCTTCACGCTGAAGGCCGTGTTGCTCCGTCCGTGACCATTCTCAACGGACAGCCGGCGATACGTGCCGCGATCGTCAATCATCGCACGCAACAGGCAGATATGGACGCCCTCGTGCATGGCGTTTTGACACTTGGCTCACAACAGGAACTTACCCAATGCTGATGACCAAAGCCCATCCTGCTCTCCCGGCTTCTTCGGAAATACCGGATCGTGCCCGAATCCTTGGCATGCAGAGCATTGTCTCTCTCATCTATGCCGGCCATGACGTCACCCCGCTTTGGAACGACCTCATGCAGCGGGCAACGGCAGACCAGACCGACGCGGCCACGCTTCTCGACATGGCGACGATCTTGCACACGCTTGGCCGCGCCGACGAAGCTCGGCAGCTGCTGACATCTGCCGTCGCGCTCCGCCGCGACTTCTGCGTGATTCATGGCGATGGGAGCGGGCCACGTCTCCTCGCCTTCGTCACTGTGGGCGACTTCATGGCTAATACGCCGCTGGACTTCCTGCTGGCGGGCAGCAATTGCGTGCTGTGGCTGCACTATGTCGGTCTTGAAACGACCGCGCTCGCCGATCTGCCGGAATATGACGTGGCTTTCATGGCGATCGGAGAATCAACCGAAAACGCTCCCCTTCTCGCCCACATGCAAAAGCTGCTTGCGGGCTTCGATGGTCCGGTCATGAACCGGAATCCTGAGCTGATCAGCAGACTGACGCGGGACGGCGTCAGTGGAATGCTCGCCGACGAGCCATCCATTCTGTCGCCGCGCACCTACCGGGTGTCGCGCGCGGATCTCGTCGCGGTGAGCGCCGGGACAAAACGCCTGGAAGATTGCATTTCGGGCCTCGCCTTTCCTCTTGTCGTCAGACCGATCAGCACGCATGCCGGCAATGGGATGGAGCGCATCACGGATCTTTCGGGGCTGTCGGATTGGCTGGGAATCCAACCGGCTCAGGAACTATACGTCGCGCCCTTCATCGATTTCCGGGGTGCCGATGGCTTCTATAACAAGCAGCGTGTCGTCTTCATCAACGGCAAGGCGTTCGCAAGCCATATGGCGCTCTCCGATCATTGGATCGTGCATTATCTGAGCGCCGGCATGGGACAGAGCCCGGAAAAGCGCGCGGTCGAGCAGGCCTGGATGGAGAATTTTGACACCGATTTCGCGGTTCGGCACGAGGATAGCTTTGCAGCGCTCTACCGCCATATCGGGCTCGACTATTTCGGCATAGATTGCGCCGAACTACCCGATGGCCGGCTTCTGGTGTTCGAACTCGATGTGGCGATGGTCGTCCACAACATGGATGATCCCGTCGTCTATCCCTACAAGCAGATCGCCATGCGCAAGCTGTTCGACGGCTTCATTGACGCTGTTCGCCGGAAGCCTGGCGCCATATCGCCGACAGCCCCCTGAAGGCCGGAGCGGCGCGGCCACCTCAAATGAAAACCGCGCCTTCGTGAGAAGGCGCGGTGAAGTCCCTGTCCCGAATGCTCTGCCGACGCCTGGGCGCCAGCGCTTCCTATTAACGGAAGAGCGTCAGGATCTGCTGGTTCGAAGAGTTGGCGATCGAGAGCGACTGGACTGCCAGCTGCTGCTGCGTCTGCAGAGCAGACAGCTTGCTCGATTCCTGTTCCATGTCAGCGTCTACAAGCTTGCCAACGCCCGACTGGATCGAGTCGGAGAGCGAGGAAGCAAAGCTCGACTGTAGGTCGATACGGCTGGAGATCGAGCCGAGCTTCGAACCCATGCTGGTCATGGAGTTCAGGGCGGTCTGAACCATGTTGAGCGCGCTGGAGATCTGGCCGCTGGTCATCTTGCTGATGTCAAGGCTGAAGACCGAGTAGCTGCCGGTCTTGGTGCCGAGAATACCAGAGCTGGTCTGGATCGTGCCAGATGCCGTCGTGCCGAACAGAACGTTGCCGGTTGCGCCGGAGTCGAACTTGTAGGAGGTCGAGCTGACCGAAACGGTGCCGTTGGTGCCACGGATGAACGAGGAAACAACCGAAGCAGAGTCGCCGCCCTTGGCCATGACCCAGTTTTCGCCGTTGAACGAAGCCGACTGGGCAACGCTCTGCAGCTGCTGCTGCAGCTGGCTGATTTCTTCCTGAACGGACTTCTTGTCGACCGAAGGCTCCATGGCGGTCGCAAGCTTGTTCTTGATCTGGCCGACGATGTCGATGGCGCTGGTGACGGCGGTCGTTGCGGTGTCAACCTTGGCGGCGCCGAGGCCGAGAGCGTCGGATACAGCGCCGATGGCGCCGTTGTCGGACTTCATGCTCGTAGCGATCGACCAGTAAGCAGCGTTGTCGGAAGCCTTGGAGATGCGCAGGCCGGAAGAAACGGCAGCCTGGGTGTCCTGCAGGTTGCTGCCGATGGTGCGCAGCGTCTGGAGAGCAGCCATTGCGGCGTTGTTGGTAAGAATGCTCGTCATAATATTTGCCCCTTTGGCATTGGTTAAATAAGGGACATTCCGGACCTAAAACCGGTAACGGCATTCAGCATCATGCCTGTTAACCCAATTCGTTAAGGTTAACTCGCCGTTTCGATGGTCCTAAGAAACAGCAATATAGTTAAGAAAACCTGAACCACTCCTACCCAGAAAACATAAAAAAAACCGCGCCTTAGATAGGCGCGGTTAACTTCTTGTTTAGGAATTCGATCAGCGCTATGCGCCGGTCTATCCGCTTAACGGAAGAGCGACAGGATCTGCTGGTTCGAAGAGTTGGCAATCGAGAGCGACTGGATAGCCAGCTGCTGCTGCGTCTGCAGAGCAGACAGCTTGCTCGATTCCTGTTCCATGTCAGCGTCTACAAGCTTGCCAACGCCCGACTGGATCGAGTCAGAGAGCGAAGAAGCAAAGCTCGTCTGCAGGTCGATACGGCTGGAGATCGAGCCGAGCTTCGAACCCATGCTGGTCATGGCGTTCAGAGCGGTCTGAACCATGTTGAGCGCGCTGGAGATCTGGCCGCTCGTCATCTTGCTGATGTCAAGGCTGAAGACCGAGTAGCTGCCGGTCTTGGTGCCGAGAATACCAGAGCTCGTCTGGATCGTGCCGGCTGCCGAAGCACCGAACAGAACGTTGCCGGTTGCGCCGGAGTCGAACTTGTAGGAGGTGGTGCTGACCGAAACGGTGCCGTTGGTGCCACGGATGAACGAGGAAACAACCGAAGCGGAGTCGCCGCCCTTGGCCATGACCCAGTTTTCGCCGTTGAACGAAGCCGACTGGGCAACGCTCTGCAGCTGCTGCTGCAGCTGGCCGATTTCTTCCTGAACAGAACCCTTGTCGACGGAGCCTTCCATGGCAGTCGCAAGCTTGTTCTTGATCTGGCCGACGATGTCGATGGCGCTGGAAACAGCCGTCGATGCGGTGTCAACCTTGGCGGCGCCGAGGCCGAGAGCGTCAGATACAGCGCCGATGGCGCCGTTGTCGGACTTCATGCTCGTGGCGATCGACCAGTAAGCAGCGTTGTCGGAAGCCTTGGAGATGCGCAGGCCGGAAGAAACGGCAGCCTGGGTGTCCTGCAGGTTGCTGCTGATGCCACGCAGCGTCTGGAGAGCAGCCATTGCGGAATTGTTAGTGAGAATGCTGGTCATAGGAGTGTCCCCTGGAAACTGGATACAAAAGGAGGACATACCGGACTGTAAATACCGGCGATGACGGAGCAGCTTCATGCCCCTCGATCCGTTTTCCTAGAGGACCAAACCCGTCATGTCGCAGTGAAAGTCGCATCCATTGCTTGCGAATTCCTTAAACGCGGGCGGCCGGAAAAAGCTTGTCCGGAACGTGGCTAAGAATGCGTAAAGGCCTTTTCGGCCGTTGCTTCGGTTTCAGGCAAGCTACGTGCGCGATGATCAGGCGAATCCATGATGCCGGCACTCGGCCTTCGACGAGAGCCAGTTCAACATTCCGTCCGGAGTTCTCGCTCGTGAATACCAAAAACGCCTTTGTGACTGCGTCCGGCTTCTATCAGAAGGGACAATATACGCGCGCGCTCGAAACGCTGAACGAGCTGTTGAACGTCGACACGTCTCCCAAGACCTATGCGCTTCTCGCAAAAACCCTTCTGAAACTCGGCTTCAAGTCCGATGCAGCCAGCGCCTATGAACTGGCCGGCAGACAGCCGCCCCGTCGCGACGACTATCTTCGCGAGGCGCTGCTGCTCCATGGCGAATGCGGCAATGACGATCAGGCGCTTGCGGTGGGAAGCCTGATCCTGCCCCTGGCGTTCAAGGACCCGGAACTTGCCTTCATTCTCACCCGCATCTTCCTCAGCCGTCAGCAAAGAGAACTCCTCTCCGGCTTCAAGGCCGTGCTGGTCGAAGGGCCTGAACTCAGGCATCGGCTGCTGGCGGCCAAGCTCCTCACGGATGATCTCTATGACGAGGGCAACCGGCACATCGCCGCGACGCTGTTCAAGAACCATCCGGACAACATCATCTTCCGCACGCTCTATCTGATCTTCGCCCGGGAACTGTCCGATCTCGCCGCTGTTGAAAAGCACATGGCCCCGATCACGGCAGCGATGGCCCAGGGCAATCTCGACTATGTGATCCCGGACAACCCCTTCTTCCATCTGCACTGGTGCGGCGACGAAGCAATCAACAAGTACGCGATCCATGACACCTCGGCGCTGCCTGTCGGCCACGCCGAGGCCCGCCGCAGGATTCCACACACTTGGGGCAGCAAGATCCGCATCGGCTATCTCTCGTCCGATTTCTGGCCGGAGCATGCAACGATGAAGCTGTTGCAACGGACACTGGAACTGCATGACCGGGATCGATTTGAGATCTTTCTCTTCGACCATACCGATCTCGTCTCCCAGAACGAGCAGCCATTCGACCATCAGAAATGGGGAACGATGGTCGACGTCCGCAGCCTGTCCGATCAGGCTGCGGCAGAGGCGATCCGCGCCCGGGGCATCGACATCCTGGTCGACCTCAAAGGACACACGAAGGAAAGCCGCGCTCGCATCCTCAACCATATGGCCGCTCCGATCCAGGTTGCCTGGCTCGGCTTTCCCGGCACGACCGTCAATATCGACCTCGACTACATCATCGGCGATCACTACGTGCTGCCGGAGCATTCAAAGCCGCATTTTCACGAGAAATTCTGCCGTCTGCCGGAATGCTATCAACCGAACGATCCTCTACATCGTCCGAAGCCGCGGCCAGTCACGCGCGCGCAGCATGGGCTGCCCGAAGACGCCTTTGTCTTTGCCTCGTTCAACGGCAATCGCAAAGTCACTCCGCAGATGATCGACGTGTGGTGCAATATTCTCAAGCGCAGCAAGAACAGCGTGCTCTGGCTGCTGTGCAATCATCCCCGGTCCGAGGCCAGTCTCTGGTCACGCATGGAAGCGCGCGGTATCAACCGCAAGCGCGTCATCTTCACCACGCGTATTCGCTACGAAGACCACATCGATCGTCAGCAGCTTGCCGATCTCGGCCTCGACACCTTCCCGGTCAACGGCCATACCACCACTTCGGAACAACTGTGGGGCGGCCTGCCGGTCCTTACCATGAAGGGCACCAATTTCGCCTCCCGCGTCAGCGAAAGCCTGCTGAACGCGATCGGCGTACCGGAGCTGATTGCCGAAGACGTCCAGGCCTATGAGGACATGGCCGTGGAGCTCTCCAACGAACCGGCGCGCGTCGCCCAGTTCAAGGAGGCGCTTTTCGCCAATCGTTACATCAAGCCGCTCTTCGATGCCGAGCGCACTACCCAGCATCTGGAGACGGCCTTCGAGATGATGGTGGAACGCGCCAAACAGGGTCTCGCGCCCGATCACATGGATGTCCCGGCACTGCCCACCCGCACGGAACCTTTCCTGACGGAAGACGGACGCTCGGCGGCTATGGCTGCCGAATAAGGCTGGAGATCGCCGGGATGAAAATTCCGGCGATCGGCCTTCCGGTACCGATCAGGCAATTATTGGTCAGTGGAAAGAGCGCACGAGGCTGCCGACCAGAAGGTTCCAGCCGTCGATCAGCACGAAGAAGAGAATCTTGAACGGCAGTGAGATCGATGTCGGCGGCAGCATCATCATGCCCATGGCCATGACGATGGTCGATACGATCAGGTCGATGACGAGAAACGGCAGCACGACAAGGAAGCCGATCTCGAAGCCGCGGCGAATCTCCGAGATCATGAAAGCGGGGATCAGCACACGGTAGTCGATCTTGTTGTCGACCACGGTCGTCTGACCGCGCTCTTTCGCCAGATCGACGAACAGCTTCAGATCCTTGTCGCGGGTATTGTTGGACATGAAGGTCCGGAAGGGTTCGGCGATGCGCTGCACGGCGTCGGCTTCCGAAATCTGATTGGCGAGCAGCGGTTGCACGCCGTCTTTCCAGGCTTGATCGAAAGTGGGCGACATGACGTAGAAGGTCATGAACAGTGCCAGGCTCAGCAGGATCATGTTCGACGGCGTCGTCGCGAGCCCCATGCCGGTGCGCAGGATCGAGAAGGCTATGATGAAGCGCGGAAAGCTCGTCACCATGATCAGAATGCCCGGAGCGATCGACAGGATCGTCAAGAGTCCGAAGGTGCGGATGATCCAGGCAGCAACGGAACCGTTCACCGGGGCGTTCAGAAGATCGGTGGGAAGTTGCGACGGCAATTGCTGCGCCATCGCCAGTTCAGGCGACAAAACAGCAATAGCTAATATAGACAAAATAAGTATTGGTCGAATCATTCGATCACGAAAGTTCTGAACATAACTTTCGATACTCGTCCTTCCGAGCGCAGGTCAACACGCTCTTGAATGTCATCCCGAAGATATTGCAGACCCCGTGCGCCTTCGATCTGCTGCAGGGACACCGTGCGCACATAGCTCAGTATATCCTGATGGATTGCCTGGGCGAGCTGCGCGTCCGGCGGCCCCTTGAAAACCAGTGCAAGCTCCAGCCTTATCCAGCTCTGCGAGGGATAGGCGAGATTGGTGGTGATCGGGTCAAGTGCAATGATGCCGTTTGCCTGCGCGGCTGCAGCGGCCTGCTTGCTGTCGCCGGCGGCTGCCGCCGTTGCCTGTATAGCGGCAGTGGCCGCCTTGATCCTGGGCGCAACCACGGTGCCGAGCAACCAGCCGCCACCGCCGCCGAGCACGGTCAGCACCAATAGTCCGACGATCGTCAGGATCAGCGGCGATCCCTTGCCTTTTGCCGGTTCGTCTGCGGCTGCTGCCATGTCCCTATCCGTTCGTTGTCAAACTGGCCGATGCCATCAGATCAGAGCGGCGACAGCAGGTCGACGGCCTGCTGTCCCCTCGGCGGCTGCTGTATTTCCGTCAGACGGCCACGCCCACCGTAGGAGATGCGGGCTTCGGCGATCTTGTCGTAGGAAATGGTGTTGTCGGAGGTGACGTCCTGCGGCCTGACGATGCCGGCGACGTTGAGAATGCGGATTTCCTGGTTCATGCGGACCTCCTGCGAGCCGCTGATCATCAGGTTGCCGTTTTCGAGAATGCCGGTAACGACCGCGGCAACCAGCAGGTTGATCTGCTCGGAGCGCTGCATCTTGCCCTTGGCATCGGTGCTGGTATCAGAGCCCGAGGTGGCAGTCGCGTTGGTCGCGGGCTGCCAGCCGAAAATCTTCGCAGCAATATTCCAGTTCATATCGCTCTTGTTCGTGCGATTGCGATTGGTCTCGTTGTCCCAGTTCGCCTTGTCGTTGATCTGGATCGTCACCGTCAGGATGTCGCCGACATTAAGGGCGCGCGAATCCTTGAACAGGGCTGCCTGCGAATCGTTCCAGAGCGAATATCCCTGCGCGACCTGGTGCGGCCGCTTCGGATATTGCGACATCTGTGGCGTCTGAGCATATTGCAGGCCACTGCCGATCGGACTCATGGCAGGCGCCCTGCCGATTTCCTTGAGGGCCTGCGACTGGCAGCCGGCAAGTAAGACGACAATTGCGCAGGTGGCCGTAAGACGCATGTTCATGAGGGGTCCTTCGACTTCGATGTATTCGGATCAGATGCGCTGGCCATAATGTTGGTAATGGCTGCCGCCTTTTTCGCATCCATCTCCGCGAGAATGAGGCTCGACTGGCGAGCCGAGAGCTTCATGATGATCGCCGCAGCCACGGTGATCCTGACATCATTGAGGCTTGCCGCCGCGGCATCCGGCTTCATGTTCTTGTAGATATCGACCAGGCCGAGATCCGCTGTCTTGAGGAAGTCATCGCGCCGCTTCAGCCAGTCCTCGTATTCGGCCTTGCGCTTGTCCATCGTGGCGATGCGCTGATCGACATCCGCCTGGAGCTTTTCAAGTTCCTGCTTCTGCAGCAGATAGCGCTGGTCGCGGGCCGGATCGGCGATATTGGTGCAGAACTGCCGGATCTCATCCTGGCTGGAGGCCGGATCGACGACGGGCTTCGGCGCTTGCTGCGCGGCTGCAACGCCAAGCGACAGCAGCATTGCTGCCGCTGTCGAACCTGCCGAAAGGCCGCAAGAGACCAGCATTCTTCTGGCGATGACGATCGATATCATTGCAATACGAGCTCCGCTTGCAGGGCGCCGGCCGATTTGATGCCTTGGAGAATGGCGATAATGCCGTCCGGCTTGACGCCGATATTGTTGAGACCCGCGACCAATGTCTTCAGATCAGGCCCTTCCAGCACCGCAACCCGGCCACCGCTTTTGGTGGCGGTAATGTCGGTCTGGTCCTGTATGGCCGTCTGGCCATTCGAGAAGGGCTCGGGCTGGATCACCTGCGGGTTCTCGCTCACCTGCACCGTCAGCGTTCCATAGCTGACCGCAACCGGGGAAACGCGAACGTCGGCGCCGATGACGATGGTTCCGGTGCGCTCGTTGATGACGACCTTGGCCGGCGTATCAGTCTGGACATTGAGATTTTCAATGTCGGCCATCAGTCGGGTCAGGTCGGCCATTTTCGGCTTGTTGAGCGTGACTTCCTGCGAATCCTTCGCCTCGGCAATCGGCCCGCCGAAACGCGAGCTTGCCCAGGCATTGACGGTGTCGGCAATGCGGATCGAAGTGGAGAAGTCCGGATTGCGCAGCTGCAGGACCAGATTGACCGAATCCTTGAAGCGTGAGGGCAACTCACGTTCGATGATCGCGCCGCCGGGCACGCGGCCGGCAGTGGTAACGCCTTCGGTGACGGTTGCCGCAGTGCCCTGGGCCTGGAAGCCCGAAACGATGACCGAACCCTGGGCCACGGCGTAGATCTGCCCGTCGGCGCCGCTGAGCGACGTCATGATGAGCGTGCCGCCGCGAAGCGACGTGGCATCGCCCAGCGAGCTGACCGTTACGTCGATGCGGCTACCGGGGCTGGCGAAGGGCGGCAGGTTCGCCGTCACCATGACGGCGGCGGTATTCTTGGCGGCGGATTGGCCGCCCTGCGTCGAGATGCCGAGGTTTTGCAGCATCGCGCGCATGGATTGTTCGGTGAACGGCGAGGAACGCAGGCCGTCGCCCGTCCCCTGGAGACCGACGATCAGGCCGTAGCCGATGAGCTGGTTGTCGCGGCCGGATTGCAGCGACGCGATGTCCTTGATGCGCGATTGCATCGCTGCAGCCGGATCGGCAATGATCAGGCTGGGCAATGCGAAGAGAACTGCGAGAAATTGACGAAGCCGTTTCATTTTGCGACCACGCGGATCGTACCGTTTTCGAGAACCGTGCCGTTGACGATGATGCCCGAGTCCATGTTGCGGGCCCGCACGCTATCGCCGACAGCGCCATCATCCAGTGGCGTCCCCGCCGCCGTGATCGTCATGCTGCCCATGCTCATGACCAGGCGGACATTGGAACCACGCGTCACGGCATAGGGCTGGCGCAGCGAGGAGATGGAGATGGTTCGGCCGGGCAGAAGCGTCCGCTTGGATACGAGGCCGGTGACCTGCCGGATCCGCTTGGCATAATCGCCCGTCAGATTGGGGTTGGTGACTTCAACCTCTTCGAGCTGACCGCCGCTGATGATGTCGCCGGGGTAGATCGTCTCCGTCGGGACCACGGCGGTCCCCATGCTGCCCTCATCGGCTCTTGCTGCACCTGCGGGCGCGGCCGATGCGAACACGACGGAAAGGCTCGCCGCGGCGAACCAGGCCATTGCTAAGCTTTTCATCCGGCGAAACCTCATGTTCGGCCCGTCCTTTTCGCTACTTCAGGTTCTTGCTGACGATCTGCGCCATGTCATCGGCAGTGGTGATGACCTTCGAATTCATTTCATAAGCGCGCTGCGCCGTGATCAGATCGGTAATTTCCTTGACCGGATCGACGTTCGACGATTCCAGGTAGTACTGCTTCATGTAGGCGAAGCCGTTCTGGTTCGGATCGGAGATGACCGGATCGCCGGAAGCCGGCGTCTGCGTGAAGAGGTTGCTGCCCATCGGCTGCAGGCCGGCTTCGTTGACGAAGTTGGCGATCTGCACCTGGCCGAGCACGGTCGGCGTGGTCGCCGTGCCGATGATCGCCGAAACCTGGCCGGACTGGTTGATGGCGAGGCTGGTGGCATTGTTCGGGATCGTGATACCCGGCTGCAGCACATTGCCATCCGGCGTCACGATCTGGCCGGTATCGCTCTTGTTGAAAGAGCCGGCGCGGGTGTAGGCGGTCGTGCCGTCGGGCATCTGGATCTGGAACCATCCACGGCCGACAAGCGCAACGTCGAGCTCGTTCTGGGTCTGCGACAACTCGCCCTGGATCTGGATGTTGCGCACGGCTACGGTCTGCACGCCGAGGCCGATATTGGCGCCTTCCGGAACCACCGCCTGGTTCGGCCGGTTGGAGATGCCCTTGGCGCGCTCGGTCTGGTAGAGAAGGTCGGAGAATTCTGCGCGCGAACGCTTGTAACCCGTCGTGTTGATGTTCGCGATGTTGTTCGCGATGACTTCAAGATTGGTCTGCTGGGCGTCCATGCCCGTTGCGGCAATTGCGAGCGCTCTCATGCTTTCGTCCTTCGAGCTGGGGCGTGATCTTCGAAACCGAAAGCGGCCCGCGAATTATTCACGCCAAATCAAGTAATTAGAGCGAGAAATCCCGCTCTAGATCTGCATCTTGGTAATATCGAGAAACGCGGAGACGACCTTGTCGCGCAGCGCGACCGCGGTTTGCAGCGTCTGATCGGCCTGCATGACCTTGTCGACGACTTCGCGGGTGCTCATCGTGCCCTTGATGCCGGCGAAGGAGGCATTTTCAGCTTCCTTCAGCGTGTTGATGGAGTCCTTCGCCACGTTCGACATGACGGAAGCAAAGCTCATTCCGGCGTCCGCTCCCATGGCAACGGCCGGAGAGGCGTTGAGCGCGCTGGAAGCAGCGGATGTCAGATCCGTGGTGATGCTGCCGAGGCCGCGGGTCGCCGAGAGGGAGGCTACATTCTTGATGGAATCGATCATTATGAGTTCTTCAGCAGGTCAATGGTGGAAGAGATGAGATCGCGAGCCTGCCTGACCGTCTGCAGGTTGGCCTCGTAGGAACGATTGGCTTCACGCATGTCGGCCATTTCGACGAGGATGTTGACGTTGGGCATCTTGACGTAGCCCTTCGGGTCGGCGGCGGGGTTATCCGGATCATACTCTTCGACGAACTTGCCCGTGTCCTCGCCCAATTTCTTCACACCGACCGTCGTCAGGCCGTTGGCGCGATCCATTTCTGCGCCGAATGTCACGGTCTTGCGCCGATAGGGATCGGCACCAGGGGTGTCACCCGTCGAGCGGGCGTTGGCGATATTTTCGGAGACGATACGCAGACGAGTCGATTGAGCCTCCAGGCCGGAGCCTGCAATTTTCAATGCGGCTGATAAGGGGTCCATGACATCTTCACTTCATCTATTGTTTTACGGTCATCAACATCATGCGATGAAAGGAACTCACGAGTGCGGTGTTCAAGCTGTACTGGCGCTTGATCTCACCGGATTTGGCGAGTTCATCCTCCAGGCCGACGGTGTTACCCGACTCCTGGACACCTATTTCCTGGCTGAGCGGCGCCTCTTCGACATTAATGTTGCCGCTCGAGCTGAATTCGTTGCCCGAGATATGCGCGGGATTGGTTTTCGCCATGCTGATGTTCTGGTTATCCAGAACAGCCTGAAATGGCGTCACGTCCTTGGCACGGTATTTCGGGGTATTGGCATTGGCGATATTGCCGGCAACGACCTCCTGGCGCGCCTGAAGCCACTCGGCTTGCCGCGAGGCCAGGTCAAAGAGCTGAATCGGTTGCATGGGCTTCTCTCCGTTCTTACACTAGGAATCTAGCGGGATAATCTTGCGTGGGACTTGCGAGAAATGCGTTCCTGTAAACTCTTCAAAATGCCTGAAACTCAGGCATCTTCGCGTTTTTTCAGTTGTTGCCGTAGACATCGCCCGCAGACGTGACGATGACCCATTTTCCCTCACGCTGTTCGATCGATGCGAGGCGGCTGTTGTCGGGTAGAACCGAGCCGACGCGCACGACATACATGCCCGTGTCGTCCTCGATCAGCGCGCGGCCATTGACGACGTGCAGGAGGTGGAATGGGAGCTTGCCGGGAAGTGGCTGCTGTTCGGCCGGCGGCCCCTTGTCATCCTCGCGGCCGGTATTGCTGATCGTCGCGGTCGTCAAAGGATCGGGAATGAGATCTCGAGGCTCGCTGGGATTCTTATTGACCATAGCCAACGGTGACACGCTCACGACTTCGCGGCCGGGCCAATTCGGCAGATCGCGCGTGCGATCGCCTTCAGCCACATGGATGCCGAACTTGTCCGGGTTGAGGAAAACGTACCAGGGAAAGAAGGCCGAGGCGCCGGCAAGCACCAGTCCCGTGCAGACGAGTGCCCTGTCGGTAATGGTCCGCCTCTTTGCCGCCTTTGGCGGATTGACCGATTCGTCTGTTTCGGTTTCTGTCACGTCTGGCCCCTCTTTCGGCACTAAATTCGGAAATTTCGGCTAGCTGCGAACAATGGATAATCGAGGTGATGTCTCATGCGATCCTCACCGTCCCCTGACCGGTACCGCCGCCGCGGAGCCATTCTTCAGGGCCGTCGCAAGGTCGGTGAAGGCGTCTTCGGATGGCAGTTCGCCGGGGGTCTGCTTGAGGATGTCGTAGATGATCGGCACCTGGCGGACGGCGATATCGAGATCCGGGTCGCTGCCCTGGCGATAGCCGCCGATCAGGCGCAGATCGCGTGTTTCCTCGTAGCGATGCACCAGCGCTTTCAGCCGCGATGCCAGCTTCTCCTGATCGGGCGTCCATGCCTTGCGAGCCAGACGCGAGACCGAGGCCAGCGGGTCGATCGGCGGATAACGGCCTTCCTCGGCAAGACTGCGCTGCAAGACGATGTGCCCGTCGAGAATGCCGCGCGTGGAATCGGCGATCGGATCGTTATGGTTGTCGCCATCGACCAGAATGGAGATGATGGCGGTAATCGTGCCCGTGCCTTCCGGTCCCGGTCCGGCGCGCTCGAGCAGGCGCGGCAGTTCGGTAAAGACCGAGGCTGGATATCCACGGGCGATCGGTGGCTCACCGGAGGCGGTGGCGACTTCGCGAATGGCATGGGCAAAGCGGGTAACGCTGTCGACAATCAGCAGCACATTGTCGCCCTGATCGCGAAAATGTTCGGCAATGGTGATCGCGGAGAGAGGCGCCATCTTGCGCAGCATCGGGCTTTCGTCGCTGGTTGCGACAACGGCTACCGACTTCTGCAGATGGCTGCCGAGCGTATCCTCGATGAATTCGCGCACTTCGCGGCCGCGTTCGCCGACGAGCGCGATGACGACCTTGTCGAAGGCATCGGCTCTGGCCAGCATCGACAGGAGCGTCGACTTGCCGACGCCGGAGCCAGCAAAGATGCCGAGGCGCTGACCTAGGCAGAGCGGCGAAAATATATCGATGGCGCGAACGCCGGTCTTGAAGCCGGTTTCGACGCGCTTGCGCGTCATCGAAGGCGGCGCGGTATTGGAGATCGAGCGCGCATCAAGCCCCTTCGTCAGGGGCCCCAGCCCGTCGATCGGCTCGCCGAGCGAGTTGATCGTGCGGCCGCACCAGCTGTTATCGGGAGAAATGCGAAAAGCTCCCTTGCGGATGACGGTATCCTGGATACCGATCGGCTCACCCGGCTCGATCGGACAGACATAGGTCAGATCGGGCTCAACTCGGACGACCTCGCCGAGATGCACGCCGGTCGAGGAGCGATGCGCCACGAAATCGCCGAGACGGACCTGCCTTGAAAGGCCGGCGACCGTATAATGCCCCGCTGCAATGGTGCGCACATGGCCGCCATGGGCCACGGAATTTTCCGCCGTCGCATATTGCGCCGCAAGGACGGCCATATGTGAAAGCTTCGGCGACAATGCAGCCTCCGGCAATTGATCCTCGATCATGATCCGCCCTCGTTACTGGCTGCCGCCGAGGGTCTTGATCGCGTCGGTGAGGGTGCCCTCGCTGCTGCTGGTAAGCGTGCTGATATTGTCGAAGGCGCGGCTGACCTCGATCAGATTGGTCATTTCCCGCATGCCGTTGACATTGGAGTTTTCGAGGTAGCCCTGAGCGACGCCGATATTCGAGCGATCGATGACCGGCTGCGGCGTATCAGTCGGCAGGATGCTGCTGTTTTCGTAACGCAGGAAGCCCTTGCTGACGTCTGAACTGTAAAGGCCGATCTGGCCCATGCGCTTGCCACCTTGCGAGATGGTGCCGTCCGAGGAAACCGTCGGCGCGCCGCCGCGCGGGTCAAGCTGGATCGGAGCGCCGCCGGGATCAAGCACCGGGAAGCCGCGCACAGAGACCAGCGCACCATTGTCTGTCATGGTGAAACGGCCGTCGCGCGTCACCACCAGGCCGGCCGGCGTGTTGAGGCCGAACCAGGCGTCGCCCTTGACGGCGAAATCGAAGAGATTGCCGGTGTTCTGCAATTCGCCATTATCGGTCGACAGATAGTCGTTGCCCTGCGAAACGAAGGCCACCTTGGCGTTGAGCTTGTTTTCGGTATTGCTGAGGACTTGGTCGAACTTGACCTCGGTGCCACGGAAGCCTGTGGTGTTCACGTTGGCCAAATTGTCGGCGATTGTCGTCAGACGCCGCTCGAGCGCCATCTGGGACGATAGCGCCACATAGATACCAGACTGCATTTTCAACGCCCTCCGGACATTGGAGAATAACGGGAAAGGAAACGCCGGAGCGCTCCTACATTTCGTTAGCGGGGCATGGATGCCCTTACCCGCTATCCTGCCGGCATTGGCTTGTGCGAAGCTGACAAGGCAAAAGGCGGCCGAACAACCGCATCGAACAGCCTCACGCAAGGCAGCTCCCCTAGTTCATCATAGGAAGCAACGTTCAGGTGTGGACCGACGATGAACATTATTATCGGATTTGTAGTGACCTGCGGCTGCATCATAGGCAGCTTCATGGCTATGGGCGGAGACGTAAGCGCTCTGTTCCAGCCCTTCGAATTTGTCATTATCGCAGGCGCCGGTCTCGGCGGCTTCATCATGGCCAATCCGATGAAGATCGTGAAGGACTCAGGCAAGGCACTCCTCGAGGCCTTCCGTCACGCGGTTCCGAAGGAGCGCGAATATCTCGACACGCTCGGCGTGCTCTACGCCCTGATGCGCGATCTGCGCACCAAGTCGCGCAACGAAATCGAAGCCCATATCGACAATCCCGATGAATCGGTGATCTTCAAGGCCGCTCCGACGGTGCTGAAGAACAAGGATCTGACGGCTTTCATCTGCGACTACGTGCGCCTCATCATCATCGGCAATGCCCGCTCGCACGAGATCGAGGCGCTGATGGATGAAGAACTCAACACCATGCAGCACGATAAGATGAAGCCCTATCATGCGATCACGATCATGGGCGATTCCTTCCCGGCCATCGGTATCGTCGCCGCCGTTCTCGGCGTCATCAAGGCCATGAGCCACATCAACGAATCACCCGAAGTGCTCGGCCACCTCATCGGATCGGCACTGGTCGGAACCTTCCTCGGCATCATCCTGTCCTATTCCGTCTGTGCACCGCTGGTGTCGCAGATCAAGATCGTGCGCAACAAGCAGCATCGTCTCTACGTCATCGTGAAGCAGACGTTGCTGGCCTACATGAACGGCTCCGTGCCGCAGGTGGCGCTCGAATACGGTCGCAAGACCATCTCCTCCTACGAGCGTCCGTCCATTGACGCCGTCGAGCAGGAAATGATGAACCCCGGCGGTGAAAGCAAGGCAGCCTGAAAACCATGAGCCAGCAATCCGCATCCAAGGCACAGACGATGGACCGCACCCTCTTTGCCAAGCTCACAGGCAATCTTGGCGATCAGGCGCTGCTTGCCAAGATCGGCACGGCGTTCTCCCAGGTCTATGCCGAATTCCTGCCGGATATGATCAAGAACGAGACCGGTCTCGACAGCGGTATCGCCTATGGCGGCTGCCAGTCCGGCCTCATGAAAGACCTGATCGCCGGTCTTGGCGGCAACCACGCCCTGGTCAACGCCTCGCTGCGCAATTGGTCGTCCAAATTCGTGCTCGGCTGCGGCTCCGGTTTCATCATGACGCTAATGGAGCACATGCTGGGGGGACGCGCCGAAGACATGGAAGCGGCCATTGCCCGGCCGCTTTCGGTGATCGAACTCGATCTTTCCGTCATGGTGTTCGAAAAGATCGCCAATGTGCTCCGCTCGGCGGTCAATGCCCAGGGCGGCTTCGAGCCCTATCTCGATCCGCCCTACAATGTCGAAGAGGCAATGGCGCAGATCACCGACGAGAATGACGATTTCGCCGCTGCGATCACGATGACGGTTTCGCTCGGCAAGTCCATTTCCCAGATCGTCATCATCGTGCCGCAGCGCGATCTGCTGCGCACCGTCGTCAGCGCACCGCGGGCGAAGAACCCGACGGCCGCATCGCAGGCATGGTCGGACCAACTCAACGAGCAGGTTCGCCGCTCGCAAGTGACGCTCGAGGCACGCATCCGCCTGCAATCCCTGACGCTCGACACGATTTCCAAGCTTGCGGTCGGCGATACCATTCCCTTCATGGACAATAGCGGCGACGTGCGGGTCGAGGTCAGCGCCAACAGCAAGGACCTCTATATCTGCGAGTTCGGCCGCTCTGGCGAAAATTACACGGTGCGCGTCAAGGACAATGTGAATTCCGACGACGAGCTTCTGCGGCACCTGATGAATTGATCGGTCGGCGGGTGGCTCCCACCCACGGCAGCTTGAGGCAAGTTTCAACTGGAATAGTGATTTCATGGCTACGAAGACGACACAGCAAAGCAACGAGGAATCGCTGGAATTTCCAAACAGCGACGCCGCATTGGACGACGCCATCGATGGTCTGCGCGGCGTCCTGAAGAAGGATAGCGACGGCGGCATGCCGGATTTCGCAGCTGACCAGTTTAGCGCGGAGCCCAGCACCGACCTCTCCACCTTCGGCGATTTCGGCGACGAGGATTCCGGCCCAGCCTTCGCGGACAGCGATTTCGGCGAAGCCTCTTCGGCGCCCGCCGCTCTTGGCAGCGCGCTGGCCGCCAATCTCGACATGATCATGGATATCCCGATCGACGTCCAGATCGTGCTCGGCACCAGCCGCATGCAGGTCTCCGGCCTGATGAACCTGACCGAAGGCGCAATCATAGCGCTCGACAAGAAGATCGGCGAACCGGTCGAAATCACAGTAAACGGCCGCAAGATCGGTCGGGGCGAAATTACCGTTCTGGAACATGACGACACCAGGTTCGGTATCAAGCTCACAGAAATATACAACACGAAGAAAAGCTGAACCCGGCTCATGATGAGCCCAATCCCGGTGAGGGATGGAGACGAAGACCATGATGGACTTTGACGATTTCAGCGGCGCACTCGCCGAGAAACCGTTATCGCAGACTGAAAAAGCGGCCGCCGTCCTTCTCGCCATGGGAAAGCAGGTAGCAGGACGGCTGCTCAAATATTTTACCCAGAATGAATTGCAGATGATCATCGCCTCGGCACAGTCGCTGAGGCTCATTCCGCCGGACGAACTGGCGCAGCTCGTGGCGGAATTCGAAGATCTGTTCACCGAAGGCGCAGGCCTTATGGACAATGCGAAGGCCATCGAGAGCATTCTTGAGGAAGGCCTGACACCGGACGAAGTGGACAGCCTGCTCGGCCGCCGCACCGCCTTCCAGGCTTACGAAACCTCCATCTGGGATCGCCTGGGCGAGGCCGACCCGGTCTTCGTGGCCAAGTTCCTCCTGCGCGAGCATCCGCAGACCATCGCTTATGTGCTGTCGATGATGCCTTCCGCTTTCGGCGCGAAAGTTTTGCTGCAGCTTCCCGAAGCGCAGCGTCCCGACATCATGAACCGCACGGTCAACCTGAAGGACGTCAGCCCGAAGGCAGCGCAGATCATCGAGAACCGCGTTCTCGGCCTGATGGCGGAAATCGATGCGGAGCGCAACGCTTCCGGCTCGACCAAGGTCGCCGATCTGATGAACGAACTCGACAAGCCGGTGGTCGACACCCTGCTCAGCTCGCTCGAAACGATCAACAAGGAATCGGTCGAGAAGGTCCGTCCGAAGATCTTCCTCTTCGACGATCTGATCCGCATGCCGCAGCCAAGCCGCGTCCTGTTGCTCAACGATATCGCCTCGGACATCCTGACCATGGCGCTACGTGGATCAAGCAACGAGATTCGCGAGATCGTCCTGTCCTCGATCAGCCCGCGTCAGCGCCGCATGATCGAATCGGATCTGCAGATGGGCAATGCCGGCGTCAACCCGCGCGAAATCGCCATCGCGCGGCGGGCCATCGCACAGGAAGCCATTCGTCTTGCCAACTCCGGCCAGATCGAGCTCAAGCCCAAGGAAAATACGCCTGTGGAAGAAGCAGCTTGATCTCACCGCGACTCACTTGAATCGTCTTAGAGTGCTTAGCTTAGGGCCGCGTATGATGCGCGGCCCCTTTCCGTTTGCGAAGGACGACTGCTTTGGCTGGCGAAGACAAAGACAGTAGAACAGAAAGGCCGACGGAGAAAAAACTCCGCGACACCATGGAGAAGGGCAATGTGCCTCACTCCAGGGAGGCAACCATCTTTGCCTCCATGCTCGCGACCGTCATCTATGTCACCTTCTTCCTGCCGGAGCGCATCGGCCGCATGGGAGAAGTGCTGCGCGATCTCTTCGAAAAGCCGGATCAATGGCAGATCGAAACCGGGCCCGACGCGATTTCGCTTTTCACCCGCATAGGCTGGGAAGCCGGCAACCTCGTGATGCCCGCCGTCGTGCTCTTCTTCACCTTCGGCATCGGCGCCTCGATTTTCCAGAACCTGCCGACACCGGTTCTGGAACGAATCAGGCCGCAGTTCTCGCGGATCTCACCCGCATCCGGCTGGAAACGCCTTTTCAGCATGACCGGCCTGGTGGAATTCGGCAAATCGCTTGCGAAGATCGTTCTCGTCAGCATCGTCATGTTCTTCGTGCTGCGCGGCCAGTTCTTTCATTCGATCGATTCGATGGCTTCGGACCCACAAACTATCTTCGTGCGTCTGTCGACGATCGTTCAGCGCATCCTCATCATCGTGCTCCTGGCAACCGCGGTCGTCGGCATCGCCGACATATTGTGGAGCCGATATCACTGGTTCGATGAGCTGAAGATGACCAAGCAGGAGGTTAAGGACGAGCTCAAGCAGTCGCAAGGCGACCCCATCGTCAAGGCACGTCAACGCTCGATCGCACGCGATCGCGCCCGCCGGCGCATGATGAAACAGGTTCCGCGCGCCACCCTCGTCATCGCCAATCCGACACACTTTGCCGTGGCGCTGCGCTACGTGCGGGAGGAAGGCGACGCGCCCGTCGTCGTCGCCAAGGGCCAGGACCTGATTGCGTTGAAGATCAGAGAGATAGCCGAGGCCAACAATATTCCGGTTTTCGAGGATCCGCCCCTCGCGCGCTCCATGTTTGCGCAAGTCTCGGTTGATAGCGTCATACCGTCAGTATTTTACAAGGCCGTCGCCGAGCTCATCCATCGGATCTATGCCGCGCAGTCGAATAGAAAACGGGTACGATAAACCAAATGAAAAAATGCCCCTACTCTGCCGAACGTGAAAAAATCCTCGCGGAAGCCATCAGCCCCGTCGCGAGCGAGCTGCGCCTCCTCGACGCCGCCGATCTGATCTCGTTGCTCCGCTTCGAACGATACGGCAATCTCGCCGACCTCGTAGCCTCGGCGGCCGAACTCTATTTCCTGCCCGGTACTGTCAATTTCGGCCTCGGTGGCGATTACAAGCTCGATTGGGGCGGCCCGGCGGAAGTGACTATCGACCTGGAAATCAAGCCGCCGGGCGTGACCGTTTATGCCAAACTGGCGCTGGCGGAGCATTATGCAGGCATCGAGATCAACCATATCGCCTTCGACAAGGCGTCCACCGATCCCGACGAGAACACGGCGCTTTTCGCGCGTAGCCTGAGGGACGCGCGTTATGTGACGCGCGGCGAAACGGCACGCGTGTTCTGAGCCGTTCAAGACGTCAGAGCATTTCCAGGAAAAGTGCGTAGCGGTTTTCCGTCCGGAATGCGTCAAGAAACAAAAAGATAGAGCGTTTTCGCGATTCGAAGAAAAGCGGAAATGCTCTAGAGATTGACGAAAGCTATCCGCCGAGGCGCTGAAAATCAGCTTATGTAGCCGAAGCGGATCGCTTTCGCGATCGCCTGGATGCGATTGACGCTATCGAGCTTGATGGTCGCAGAGCCGAGATAGGCGTTCACAGTGTGGACCGACAATCCCAGCTTCTCGGCGATTTCTTCACTGATACGTCCGTCGCCTGCAAGCTGCAGGCAGGCTATCTCACGCTCGCTGAGGGCTTCGGCGTCCTGGGAGCGGCGCTCGTCCAGCGACAATAGCGCCATCATGATCTGGCAGCTGCGACCATGCAGCTCGACGATCATGTCGCTCGCCAGATCCATGAATTTTGCGGTGAAGACCACATAGCCGTTGCCAACCGCCCCCAGACGTACGGGAAAGGCGACGCCGGCAAAGGGCAGAAGATGCGGTTTCAGGCGCTGGGTAAAGGCGGCAAAATCAGGTGTCTCGGCGGTGCTGTCGCTATCCCTGCCATTCCACATAAGCGGAAGCAGCGATTTGTCGATATGCTCGATCATGGCTTCGCTGTAAGCCTCGACGAAAGCCTTGCCCATAACGGAATTGGCCGACCCCCAATTGTCGAGTTCGCTGACGAGACGCTGCTTGTGCGGCAAGCCTGAGCCATGGAGGCGATAAACCGCGAAATGCTGCGCATCGATCAGCTTCTGCATCGACACCAGCTTCGGGAAGAGATCGGAGCGGCCAGAAATCCGGCCCGAACGGGTTAGCCGCGGTTCCGCCGGCATATCCGTCGTCCTGTCTGGCTGATAGCGCATTCAGTGAGCCTTCAAACGAGATTGTTTCGCACGGCGAAGGCGATTGCCTCCGACCGGGTCTTGGTGGCGGTCTTGCGCATGACGCTGGTGATGTAGTTGTTGATGGTATTGCGCGAGATGCCGAGGATCATGGCAATCTCGTCGCTGGTCTTGCCTTCGGCGATCCAGAACAGGCATTCCAGCTCACGCTCGGTAAGATCGAAATCACGCTCGGACTTGCTTTCGAAGCAGCGGATCGAGCTGGCGAGATAGCCTGACAGCAGGCCGACATCGCGCAGCCGCTCCGGCGAGAGCGTCTCGGATTCGCGGACCAGCAGCAATAGAGAGAAGCGTGTACGGCCGACATTGAAGGTCAAGGCGTAATATCGGCGGCCGATGCCATCAGGCAGCTCGACGTCGTCCGGCAAGGAGGCCAGGCTCGGCTGGAACAGCGACATGCATTTTTCCAGCTCGCCGATACGGCCATAGCCGCCCGTCAATTCCGATGCCAGCCGCCTCACGAGATCGAAAGGCCAGTCGGAGGACACGACGAAGTCCAGCCCGCTTTCCTGGATGAGATCGCAGCGCGCCAAGAGGTAGCCGTAGGCACCCGCATAGCTCGTCAGCGAGCGAAGGCCGGCTTGCAGATAGGCCGGGCCGGAAACGGTACCCAGCTGAAGAATGAGCTGCTCGCGCGACATGGCGCCCGTGGACGCGACCGACCGCGCATCCCAATCGCCTTTGCTCATCTGCGATATCTGCATGTCCATTCTTGCATTTCCTGCCACTGTTGGACGATCATTCGTCAACGAGAGCACTATTCCGTTGAAACCCGGTGCATCACCCTGGAAGGCGGATATCGACCTTCCGCAGGGCATCAGAACCGAATCATTGTCTACCGCGATACAAACACATCCCGGTGAAGGCGGGTGGATGAAATACACCCATCATTGAATTTCATGTGGGCAACCAGATCGGCACAGGCGTTGCGGACACAATCAGCGAACCATGAACTGATTTTTCCCGCGCTCCGGACTCTGCAACACTTCGAACCGGCGATACGCTGAAATCGAAGGCCTGTTCGCGCGAACTGAACAACTGATACGCAAAGGCACTTTACCAGTAAGTCGATTCTTTATGCCCAGCAACGGAATTGCAAGCGAAATTCCATCTTACGAACACGTCAAACTATCCGGCAGCGGCTAACGGGTCACAGTTTTCTCAGTATTGAAGGCAGAAACCACCGGGATAAAACAAAAAGACCGGGATTTCTCCCGGTCCTGTTGATCAGGCTGCCTTGTCGACGGCCCATTTTCTGAGGATCTTTGCGGCGCGTTCCTCGCTGATTTCCACCATCCGCGACAGGCGACGCTCCGGTCCTTCCTTGACCCGACGGTTGAAGGTGCCGCTATCGTCGCCCATCGTCAGCAGATCGTCGGTGCTGTCGAAGCCGAAGTCGGAGCCGAAGCCGTCCATCAGCGCGGCGCCGGGGCCGCCGACGGCGGGAGCGAAGTCGGGCAGCTCCAGGCCGGCCGCCTCAGGCAATGCCGTGCCACCGGCTGCGCCGCCGCCTAGCGAGCGGATCAGCGGACGGAAGCCCATCCAGACGATGAGGAAGGCGACGGCAACGAAGGCCAGCGAGTTGATGATACCGGCCATGTTGCGGCTCAGCATATCGGTGATGCTGAAGCTGGAGGAGGTATCTTCGAGCAGCTGGTTGTCGAGGAAGTCCATCGCATTGACGGTGACGATGTCGCCGCGACCCTGGTCAACACCTGCAGCAGTCGCCACGATCTTCTGCATTTCGGCGATATAGGCATCGATCTTCGCCTGATCGGCACCCTGGCCGAGCATCTGCGCGACGCGGCCCTTGTTGACCACCACGGCGACGGAAAGCTTTTCGATCTTGTAGCTGTTGCGCGTCGTGGCCGTCGTCTTGCTGTTGATTTCGTAGTTGGTCTGCTCTTCGCGCTTGTCGGACTGATCGTTCGACGTCGGCGTATTGCCGCCGGATTGCGGAGCGGCCTGCGGAATATTCTGTTCCACGGTCGCTGCGGTATCGGGCTGGTTCTGCTGCGACTTCTGCGCTTCCTTCACCGTACGGACCGAGCGTTCGACCTTCGAATCCGGATCGTAGGTGGTTTCCTGCACCTGCTGACTATCGGTGTTGAGCTGCGCCGTTACGCTCGAGCGGAAATTGTCCATGCCGAGGAAGGGGGCGAGAGCCTTGTTGATGTTCGATTCGACTTCGCTCTGTACATTCTGGACGATGCCGAGATTGCGGGTGAGCACGCCATTGCTGGGGTCATCACCCGATGCCAGCAGCTGGCCGGTCGAGTCGAGAATGGTAACGTCGTCGACCTCGAGCCCCGGAACGGCGGAGGCAACGAGATGCCGGATCGCCGATGCCGATTTGCGGGCTGCCTCGGAACTGGCACGGATCATCACCGAAGCCGTCGGCTTCTGATCCGCCTTACGGAAATTGCCGGTATCCTGCATGACGATATGGACGCGCGCGGCGCTGATGCCTGCGATGGAGGTGATGGTACGGCCGATTTCGCCCTCAAGGGCGCGAACGCGGGTGACTTCCTGCATGAAGGAGGTGAGGCCGAGCGAACCGACATTGTCGAACAGCTCGTAACCGGCATTGCCGCTATTGGGCAGGCCACGCTCGGCAAGCAGTGCGCGAGCCTTGCCGGTCATGCCTGCCGGAACAGTCAGGCTGGTGCCATCCGTGCCGACCTGGAAATTGATCTTGGCTTCTGCAAGCGCGATGCTGATCTGATTGAGATCCGTCGCATCCAGGCCGACATAAAGTGTCTCCTGGGAAGGCTTATTGACGTAAAGGGCTGCAAACAGGATCAGGACCATGGACACAGCGCCCACGCCACCCAGGATCAGCAGCCGCGTTCTCCCGAGATTCTGGATGTTCCGGAACAATGGAACTAATTGATTTAACAGATTCATTCTGTTCTCGCACGATTCGTCAAAGACCTGATGGCTTTGTGTCCTGCAGCGAAAATAGAAATCGAAACTTGTGCGAGCGTTTCGTCCGGCCAGGAAAAGGGGAAAAAGCCGGGGAGAAGTGGTTAAAATTATATAAGAAAAACAATATACATGTTGAGCGTTCGACTAGAAGAAGTCGAAATCGCCGGCGGCTTTCGCCATAGGCTGGGAGTGGGCATGCAATGTGCCTCCGCCGAGTGCCTTTTGCATCTCCGTCAGCTTGACGAGGCTCAATGCGGTCGCAAGATCGACCGTCCATCCGTCCGGCATGGCGCCGGCAATGGTATCGATGAATTCGGCAATGCCGCGCGTCTTCTGGACGGCAAGGTCGATGCCCTGAATGACTTTCACCGCATCGGGCGATTCCAGCACATGCGCACCGCCGACATCGAGCAGCTGCGGCTCGATGCGCTCGATCAGATAGGCCACGTCATGCAGTTCGGAGACGATACGCAAAAGGATGGCCGGGAGGGTTTCCTCGATGGCGGTCATTTCGGCGCGCTGGAAGGCAGTCATGCAGTAGCCTCGCTGATCAGAAAAATTCGATCGTGTTGTCGACCGGCTTTGGAGCGACGACCGGACGCTGTTCCAGCGCCACGGTCTTCTGTGTCTCCGCGCCGGTGAGCGGATATTGCCTGGCGCGTCCGGAGATCGGCCAATATTCAATCTTGCGCCCATGTTCGCCGCCCGTGCTTGAGCTGACGACCGGGATGCCTTCATCCTTGAGGAACTGCATGGCGAAAGCGGCATTTTGCTCGCCGACATTCGAGAAGGTCGCAATCGTCTTGGCGCCGCCGAAGACCTTTGCCTCCAGCCGATCGCGCCGCGCGCCCTTCTTCAAAAGGCCGTTGATCAGAAGCTCCATCAGGTGCACGCCGTAGCGCGTCGCATCACCACCGCTCATCGGCGAGCTTGCCATTCCCGGGAGGAGGAAATGGTTCATGCCACCGACACCGGCGATCGGATCGCGCAGGCAGGCCGCCACGCAGGAGCCGAGAATGGTTGCCAGCACCACGTCCGGGTCGCTGACAACCTTGTACTCGCCCTGAATGATGTGCATGCGACGAGCTGCACCCTCGACAATCATTTCAGTGCTCCGAACACGGCCTCGATGGCTGCCTTCATCTTTTCCATGGTGAATGGCTTGGCCAGGACGTTGTTGGCGCCAAGCTGGGCCGCTTTCTGGACCAGGGCACGGTCGCCCTGTGCCGTCAGGATGATGAAGGCCGCCTTCTTGGTTGCCGGATTGGTGCGGACGGCCTGCAGCAGCCCGAGCCCATCCATCTTCGGCATGTTGAAATCCGAGATGACCAGATGATGCGGCTGCTGCTGCATGATCTTCATGCCCTGCTCGCCGTCGCCGGCGGAGGTGATCTGCTTGAAGCCGAGCTGCGTCAGCGCATCACTCAACAAGAGACGGCTGGTGACCTGATCATCAACGATCAGAACTTTGATTTTCTCCGCTAGAGACATTATTCGCTCCCTTCCTTTCGGGCGGCTGTAATTTTCAAGATTTCCTCGCCAATGGCGTTCAGCGGAAACTGTTGTTCGACGGCACCAAGCTCATGGGCGACCCTCGGCATGCCGTAGACCACGCAGGTCTTTTCGTTCTGACCGATGGTGCGCGCACCGGCGTGGCGCATCTTGAGGAGACCGGCAGCGCCATCGCGGCCCATGCCGGTCAGGATCACGCCGACGGCGTTGCGGCCAGCCAGTTCGGCGACCGAATCGAAAAGCACGTCGACCGATGGCCGATGACCGTTCACCGGCCCTCCATCCGCCAGACGACACTGGGGCGCCGATGGGTTGACAACCCGCAGGTGCCTGTCGCCACCGGGCGCCAGATAGATCTTGCCGATTGCCAGCCGCGCCCCGTCTGTCGCCTCTTCGACGACAGGCGCACAAAGGCGGTTCAACCGCTCGGCAAAACTCCGCGTGAAGCTCGGAGGCATATGCTGGGTGATGACCGTGGGCGGGCAGTTGGCGGGAAATTTCTGCAATACGGTGATCAAGGCCTCGACGCCGCCGGTGGATGAGCCGATGGCGACGATCTTGCGGCCGACACGGAAATCGGCGACGGCGGGCGGCGGTGCGCGCTGGGCGGCAGGCTTGACGAACTGGCGCTGCGAACGAGCGGCCGCCTTGACCTTCTCGGCCAGGTCGCCGAATGGGTGCGGTTCGCCCGGAGAGGGCTTTCCGACACAATCGAAGGCGCCGATTTCCAGGGCTGCGAGCGTCGCATCGGCGCCGCGATGCGTCATGGTGGAGACCATGATGACCGGCATGGGCCTGAGCGTCATGATCTTTTCCAGAAACTCGAGGCCGTTCATGTTCGGCATCTCGATATCGAGGGTAACGACATCGGGATTGAGCGCCTTGATGGCGGCTCGCGCTTCAAGCGCGTCGCCGGCCTGGCCGATGACATCAACCTCGGGATCTGAACGCAATACGGCTGTGATCAGTCCACGCATGGTCGGGGAATCATCAACCACGAGAACACGGGCAGCAGCGCTCATGATTTCCTCCCCGCGTTCTTGCCGAGATAGCGATAGGTGGTGATGCCTATGTTGTCGAAGAGGTGCTTGGCGTCGCCGGCAACTCGCTCGGAGTGGCCGATATAGAGGTGGCCGTGGTCCTGGAGTTGGCCGGCAAAACGACCCCAGATCTTCGTCTGCGTCGGCTCGTCGAAATAGATGACGACGTTGCGGCAGAAGATGACGTCGAACGTGCCCTTGAAGGGCCATTGCGCCAGCAGGTTCAATTCGTTGAAGGTGATCAGCCGCTTGACGCGATCATCGATCTGGATTTTGCGGCGCCCCTGAACATCGACCTCCTGGAACCATTGCTTGCGCATGGCGGGCGAGATCGTCTCGAGTGCCGCCTCATCATAGGCGCCGGCGCGGGCAAGACCGAGGATCTTCGGATCGATATCCGTCGCCAGGATCCTGAAATCGAACTCCGCCGCATTCGGCATCAGCGCCAGTACGGTGAGCGCGATCGAATAAGGCTCCTGCCCATCGGAACAGGCAGCCGACCAGATACGCACCCGGCCACCGGCCTTGGCGCGCGCCAGAAGACCCGGCAGCACCTCGTCGCGCAGATGATCGAAATGATGGTTCTCGCGGAAGAAGCGGGTGAAATTGGTCGTCAGATGCGACAGCATCTCACGTCGTGCAGCACTTCCGGCCGGAGAAGACACCAGCGTGCAGTAATCGCGGAAGCCGCGCAGGCCCAGCGCGCGGATGTGCTTCGACAGCCGCGAATAGACCAGCGACGCCTTGCTTTCATTGAGGGAAATGCCCGCATCCGCATAGATCATGGCAGCGATCTCAGCGAGGTCGCGCCGGGTCAGCGGATATTCGCCGCTGGCCAGGACCTCCTCCGGCGATGCCTTGAGATCTATCGCTCCCATCACAGTCATGCAGCTTCGCTTTCGTTTTCAGGGAACAGGGCTTCCAGTTCGATCAGGCAGATCATGCGCCGGTCGATCGCGACGATGCCGCGCGCGAACTGCCGTTCATGGTCGGAAGAGATTTCCGGCGTCGGCTGGATGTGGTCGGTCGCGATCGTCAATATGTCCGATACTGCGTCGACCAGAAGACCGACGACCTTGCGCTTGACCTGCGCGACGATGATCACATGCCGCGCCGTCAGCTCCGCACGCTTCATGCCGAGCCGGGCCGAGAGATCGATAATCGGCAGCACGGCGCCACGCAGATTGATGACGCCGAGCATGTAGGACGGCGCATGCGGCATGGCAGTTGCCGGCGTCCAACCACGGATTTCGCGAACCGACATGACGTCGATGCAAAATTCCTGGTCGCCGATCCGGAAGGCGATCAGCTCGCGTGCTTCCTGGGTCAGGTTCTTGACGGCAACAGACATGGATTACCCCACCGCCGCGTAGGACATTTCGGCCTTCAGCGACTGACCGCGGGAAGCACCGACCACTGCATCCACATCGAGGATGAGCGCGACACGACCATCGCCGAGGATGGTGGCGGCCGCAATGCCGGGCACATGCGTGTAGTTCGCTTCGAGGCTCTTGATGACGACCTGGCGTTGGCCCTGAATGGCATCGACCATCAGCGCGCGCTGACCGCCCCCTTCCGATTCCACCAGCAATGCAACGCCCTCAACCGGGTTGGCCTGCGTGGCGCGGAAGTTCAGGATACGGCCGACATCGACCAGCGGGCAGAAGCTGTTGCGGATCGAGATCAGGCGATGGTTCGCGCCGAAAGAATGGATGGCGGAAGCCTCCGGCTGCAGCGTCTCGACGATCGCCGTCAGCGGCACGACTAGGGTCTGGCCGGCAACCGTCACCACCATGCCGTCGAGAACGGCAAGCGTCAGCGGCAGGCTCATGGTGAAGACCGAGCCCTGCCCCGGCTTGGAGCTGATATTGATGCGGCCGCCGAGGGCCTGGATCGAGCGCTTGACCACGTCCATGCCGACGCCGCGGCCGGAAATGTCGGAAATCTTGTCGGCGGTCGAGAAGCCCGGCAGGAAGATCAGGTTGTCGATTTCCTCATCCGAAAGATTGGCGTCCGCAGCGATCAGATCGTTGTCGATGGCCTTCTGGCGCACCCTCTCGCGGTTGATGCCGGCGCCGTCGTCTGCGAGTTCGATCAGGATGCGGCCGGAACGGTGCTTGGCCGTCAGGCGAACGGTGCCCTCCGGGTTCTTGCCGAGCGTCGCGCGCTTTTCCGGGCTCTCGATGCCGTGGTCGACGGCATTGCGGATCATGTGGGTCAGCGGTTCGGCAAGCTTGTCGATGACGGTCTTGTCGACTTCGGTATTCTCGCCTTCGGTGATCAGGCGGATCGACTTGCCGGTCATATCGGCGATTTCGCGGACGATACGCGACATGCGCTGGAACACCGGCTTTACCGGCTGGGCGCGGATCGCCATGACGCTGTCCTGGATCTCGCGGGTGAGCTGTTGCAGCTCTTCGAGGCCCATGTTGATTGAGGACGCACCATTATTGTCGTTCTCGACGACGCTCTGCGACAGCATCGCCTGGTTGATGACGAGCTCGCCGACCAGATTGATCAGCCTATCGACGCGGTCGAGGTCGACGCGAATGGTCTGGCCGACGCCGGCAGCAGCGGCATTGTTCTGCGCGGCAGCGGCACTGGCGGCGGCGGAAGCGGCCAGTGCTGCTTCCTTCTTTTCGACACGGGCGGCAACGGCGGCAAGCTGGGTGACATTGCTTACAGTTTCAGCGGCGGCAACGGCGGCAGCCGTGTCGCTCTTGCCTGGCGAGGCTTCCTCGATCGCTGCGGCCGCGGGCTCGCTGCTCTCTTCGTCGAGAATGGAGAGATCGAAGGGCACGGGAACCATCGGCAGTTCCTCGTCGTCGGAAGAGCTGCCACCGGCTGCGACCGGGCGCACATCGAGCTCGCAATCCCATTCGGCGAATTCGAAGATGGTGCGAATGGCGTCTTCGCCCTTGTCCGTCTTGATCGAGATCGTCCAGCTGAAATAGGCGCCTTCCGGATCGAGTTCAGTAAGACCCGGCAGCGCATCCACGTCGCAATGGACGCTCATCTCGCCCAGCCGCGCCAGATCGCGCAGCAGCAGCGTCGCGTCGTTGCCCTTGGCGTAGAGATCGGAGCGCGGCTTGAAGCTGACCTCGTATTCCGGCATTCCGGCGGCGGGCTCTTCATCGAGACCGAAATCATCGTCGAAGCTGAAGGGGATCGGCTGGAAACCGCTTTCATCGGTCGGCGCGGGTACGGCTGCCTTCGGAGCGGCCTCGACTGCGACTGCTACGGCGGCTGACGGTGCCGGCAGCCCGTTTGCCAAGGCTTCCAGCTCCTTCACCAGCCCGCGGCTGCGAGCCTGATCGACGCTGCCGCCGTCACGGGCGGCATTGGTGAGGTCCGCCAGAACGTCGGCCGCCTTGAGCATGACCTTCAGCACATCCTGGGTCGGCTCCAGCTTGTTGGATCGAACGCAATCAAGCGTGGTCTCGAAGACGTGGGCAAACGAGACCAGGTCATCCAGACCGAAGGCCCCTGCCCCACCCTTGATGGAATGAACGGCGCGGAAGACGGCATTGACGGTTTCCGGATCGCGGTCGCCATCATTCATTTTCAGGAGACCGGATTCCAGTTCGGCGAGCTGCTCTTCGCACTCCTGGAAGAAAATCTCTTTGATTTCGTTCATATCCATGAGGGGCGGATCCTGGTTAGGCGGTTACACGCTCGATGGCATCAATCAGCTTGGCAGGGTCGAACGGCTTGACGATCCAGCCGGTCGCACCGGCCTGGCGGGCACGGTTCTTCTTTTCAGCGTCGCTCTCGGTCGTCAGCACGAGGATCGGGACGGCGCGATATCTGTCGTTGCGGCGCACGCCCTCGATGAAGCCGAAGCCATCGAGGCGCGGCATGTTGATATCGGTGACGATGACGTCCGGGTTGGCTTCTTCCAGAATTTCCAGGCCCTCGACGCCATCTTCTGCCTGAATGGTCTCGAAACCGGCATTGTTGAGCGTCACGAGAAGCATGTTTCGAATGGTCCGTGAATCATCCACGGTCAGCACTTTTTTCTTCATTGCCGGATCTCCTTGGCAAGCAGATGGGAGATATCGACCCCGATCACCTGCATCGTTTTTTGAAATGCATCCGACACCTTGGAAAAGGTGAAGGACAGCTTGTCCTCATCCCAAGTCTTGGCGGCCGCCATGATGACCTGCACGCACAAGGCCCCAATCCTTTCGACGCCGGATGCATCGATCGCGACATTGCTGCCGCGCAACCCCATCAACTTGCCTCGGAGCGTCGAGGCCTCGTTGAGGTCCAGCACCGCAGCCAGACTGATTGTCTTTTCGCCCTTCCTGCTCGGCATCGCTTCATTCCTTGTTGTCTGAAATCAGGCCCACCGGCCCGCATGCACATGAAACAGTAAAATCAGTAGGCATTCCGTTCGCCTCCCCTGGCGGCCCTGCGAAGCGGGAAGCCGAAATCGGCCATCTCATCGTCGTCCCGCCCGGCGGCGAACTCATCGCGAATGGGAAGCTGTCGCTGCTGAACGGCTTTCGCCGGAGCCGGAGCCGCCGCATGGCGCCGCTCGCGTTCGATGCGAAACTCGCGAATGGTCCGGCCAAGCTCGACGACCACGGTCTGCAGATGATCCGCGCCTTCCTGCGAGCGGTTCGCCAGGTTCTCACCTGCCGCCGCACGTTCGCTGAAGCCGCCGATATCGGCCGTGAGCGACGTAAGGCCGACGACCTGCACGTCGCTGGCGGCTGCGATCCCGGTGATCGCTTCGTTGATATCGGTCACCTGGCGAACGATGCTGCCAATCGCATCCTGCGTGCGGCCGACCATCTGGACGCCTGCATCGACCTGCGCCTTGGTGCCAGTCACCAGGACCTTGATCTCGCGCGCCGCATCGGCGGAACGCTGCGCAAGGGCACGAACCTCCTGTGCGACGACGGCAAACCCACGGCCGCTATCGCCGGCCCGTGCGGCCTCGATCCCGGCATTCAGGGCGAGAAGGTTGGTCTGGAAGGCGATTTCGTCGATGACGCCAATGATCTGACCGATCTTTTCGGCCGATGTCTCGATATCGGCCATGGCGGATATTGCTTGTCCGACGATCCGGCCGCTGTCTTCCGCAGCCGAGCGCGTGGAAGCGGCCGTGCGTTCTGCCGAGCGTGTATTGGCGGCGTTTCCGCGCACCTGATCGGCAAGTTCGGCGAGCTGCCGCGCGGAAGTTGCGAGCCCCCGGGACTGTTCAGCCGAATCCTCGGCGAAAGACCTCGAGGCGCGGGCGATGGCTTCCGTGGTCGTCTCCGCTGCCTGCACGCCGCTGGAAAGCGCTGCAAACTGTTGCTGGATATCAGCCAGCGCGGCGTTCAGCGCTTCGGCAACATCTGTATAGGCTTCGGGACAATCGGCAGGCAGACGGACCGTCAGATCGCGGTCGGTAAGACTATTGGCCAATTCGGCAAAAAGATCCGCCGCCTCGGCGCGATCAGCTGTCCGCTGTTCGGCGAGCGCGCGCTGATGGCCGATGCGCAATTCGTTGAAGCGCAGGGACACGGCAATTTCGACATCGACCATGACGAGGCGAACGACCGAGGTGACCAGCTCGCTCAATTCACGAGCGCGGCGCTTGGCACCGGGAAGAATGGCGCGGCCGCCCATCTCGTCGAGAAGGCCTGCAAGAATATGCTCCAGGACCACGCCGTGGCCGGCAACATGCCAGCGCGGATCGAGGCCCATCTTGCTTTCGCTGTCGGACAGAACCTTGACGCGCTCGGCATAAAGGCTGTCGAAACGCGCATCCGTCAGCACATCCCAATGCGAGGACTGCAGATCCTGGAGACGCTCGAGCTGGCTTTCGCTGGAAAAATTGCGCGCGGCGTCCGGGAATGCCTGGAAACGATGAAAGAGATCGCGAAGCCCGGCCTTGAGATGGGCCTCGAGCATCGGCCGGTTGCGGCGCAAGGTTTCGCATTGTCCGGCATCGAGACCAGCAAAACGCAAGCGGTCGCGAAGGCTGCCAGCCTGCGCCCTGCCTGCCTGATCTGACGGCGAATCCTGCGCCAAAATCGTCCCCGCCGAACTGCCCGCGCCTGCGCAGGCGAAACTGCCGATGATCCGCGCCAAGCGCTATGAGGAGGCGAGGAAAGGCACAGGCCGCTACGGATCACATGACCGTGGCGCTGAAGCTCGCTCGTTCATCAAAGTCTTTCGCGGACCTGTCTGATGAGATGGATACCGGATCTATACGGTACGGCGGGGCGGCTTCATGCCTGGTGAGAACGAGTCACAATTTTCCCATTCCGACGTTCAAGCTCAATGTTTATGGTTAATTCCTTGCCCGAAGGTTAATGACGGCAGGCCGACCGCCTTGTTTCGAACATCTCTAATTTAGAGTCGCCATTAATACTTGTTTTATCGAAAGAAAAACTCACGCAGCGTAAGTCACAAGCAAGCTTCATACCTTACGGCTGAAGGGTATAGACACCTTCGATGTCGATACGGAGAGAGCAATGATTGTTCTTGGTTTGACCGCTTCGCTGATGGCCGGCATGACGCTCGCTGCCTTCATGCTTCTATCCAGTATCGAAGGGGCACGCGGCAGGGCCGCCTCCCGCGTCCTTTAATCATCCCAAATCGGGACGGATGCTGAGGTTTTCCGAGGCCGGGGCAGGGCAGCATCCCGCCATCTTTCTCGTCCGGCGGTAGCTAGCATTGGGCTTAATAGTTCCGTATTAAGCCTCAAGACCCGGCACCGAGATCCATCCGTTAATGTCCGATACGACCCAATCCCTAACAAATACCCAGAAACTTTCGCTGGGAGTGGCGCTTGCAATCATCTTCGGCGTGACGCTCTGGCGTGTGCTCATGCTGCTCGCCAACAGGACCGACCTCTTCGTCGACGAGGCGCAATACTGGTTCTGGGGACAGAATCTCGACTTCGGCTATTATTCCAAGCCGCCGATGATCGCCTGGGTCATCCGCTTCTTCAATACGATCTCGGGATCGGACTCGACCTTCTGGATCCGCCTGTCCGCACCGCTTTTCCATCTCGCGACAGCGCTTATGCTGATCTGCACGACGCGGCGGCTGTTCGATGACGAGACAGGGCGCGAGATCGCTCCCTGGGCCGGCGTCATTTTCATCACCCTGCCGGCTGCCTCGCTCTCGGCCGTGCTGGTGTCGACCGACACGATCCAGATCCTGTCCATCACGATCGCCATCTGGGCCTTCATCGGCTTGACCAAGCGCTCGTCCATTTCCGAAGCGCTGATCCTCGGCATCAGCCTCGGCCTTGCCTTCATGACGAAATACTCCGTGCTCTTCCTGTTGCCGGGGGTGGGCATTGCCATGCTGACGCTGCGCTCGGCGCGGATCGCCTGGCGGGACGTCGTCATCGCAGCTATCGTTGGCGCCATCGTCGTTGCGCCCAATCTCTGGTGGAACCTGACGCATGGCGCGGCGACCGTAAAGCATACCGAAAGCATTGCCCAATGGAGCACGGGCACTGGCGGAACGAGCCTGCTGAAGCATGTGCTCAACGGGCTCGAGTTCGCCGGGGCACAGTTCGGCGTCGTCGGACCGGTGGTGTTCTATGCTCTCTTGTGGGCGACATGGCGGCTGATCCGTGGACAGGGCGATGACAGGGAAAAGCTGCTGTTCTGGCTGTCCATGCCGGTGGTGATCCTGATCACGCTGCAGGCGCTCTTCGCCAAGGCCTATGCCAACTGGGCGGTTTCCGCCTATGCCGCGGGCACCATCCTCGCCGTCTTGCTGCTCTACCGGCTGACGAAGAAAGGGCTGATGACCTCCCTGATCATCGGGGCAGTCGTCGCCTTCGTCATTCCGGTGCTGACGGTCTTCGCTCTCGATATCAAATTGCCGAACGGCGATCTTGTGATGAAGCGCTATGTCGGCCGCAGCATCATAAGCCGGGAAATCGCCGATATCGCCACGACGGCAAAGACAACGGACATCGTATCCCCGGACCGCGATATCATCGCCGATCTGTTCTATACGCTGAAGGGCGCGCCGTTCCGCATCTACGCCCGCAATTTCGGTGGCTTTCCCAAGAGCTATTACGAGCAGAATTTCTCTCTGCCTGCCGATGTGACCGGCCCGGTGCTGTTCGTCGATAACGATCCGATCGTCTGCCCCGAGGGTCAGGCCGAGCTCATCAAGAGCTGGTCGCCCCCCTTCGGCGACATGAAGGGTAAAACCCTCTATGCCTATCGTGTGCCGGCAAGCTGCCTGGCGCCGAAACCCTGATCCTTGAGCGGGGTAACGCGCGAAGAAATCGCACCGGGACGGTTGACCGGCTCGCACAAGTGCAGCATGACAGGCCGCACTATGAAGACGCTAGGCGTCCTGATATCATGACCGAACCGCCGGAATCCGAACCGGCAGAGGAATAAAGGCATCTTTTACCGTTGAGCCCGCTCGAATTCGGCGCCGCCGACAGCGAAGATAAGGACGACAGGACGCACCGCGCCGGAGCGCGCGTGATTGCCTCGCTGTTCCTCGCCTTCTTCGCCTATCTCGGGCTGGCACTTGGCGGCGGCATCAATCTTGCCGCTCGCTCGGATGCGGATGCGCTTTCTTCCGGCAAGGATAATCAGCCGCTTTACCTTTCGCTGCGGGACCCGGTTCGCGGCATGGTGGTCGCCGATCGCACGGCTCTGCCGAAAGCCACCTGGCATGATATCGGACCTGCGACGCTTGCGGCCGCTCCATCATTCCGAGTTCTCATCGATCTCTGGCAGCCGCGCGATCGCAGCGACGCCACACAGCCTGAAATCCTGGCATTTCGCGCCTATCTCGCTCGCGCCCCGCCGGTTAGCCTCATCTGACAGGTTAACGCGCCCTTTGGCGCATTCCCCGACATGACCTACGTCCGCCAGCGGCCCGACCGCCGGCATAAGTGTATTTCCAAGGATAATACCCATGCGCACTTCACCATGGCTGGTGGCACTCTACTCGGTGATCATCGTGCTTGGCTTTCTCATCGCCTTGCCGAACGTCCTTCCGCAGTCCGCTCTCAGCAAAGTCCCAAACTGGCTACCGCATAGCCAGGTACCCCTCGGCCTCGACCTTCGCGGCGGCTCCTATCTCGTCCTCGAAGTCGACGAGAAGGACCTGACCAACGGTCGGCTGCAATCGCTGCAGCAGGATTCGCGCCGCGTTCTGCGCGACAAGAACATCCAGACCCGCTCGATCGTGCGCAACGGCAACCAGGTCGTCGTTACGCTGACCGATCCCACACAGAGCGGCGATGCGGTGACGCAGCTGCAGACGCTTGCCAACACGGTCACCTCAGGCCTCTCCGCCGGGCAGTCCGACCTGACGATCGCCCCGAACGGCGGCACGATCACCATGTCCTTCTCGCAGGCCGGCATCGCCAGCAATGTCGATTCCGCCGTCCAGCAGAGCCTTGAAGTCATCCGCAAGCGCGTCGACCAGGTGGGCGTTGCCGAACCGACGATCCAGCGTGTTGGCCCGAACCGCGTTCTCGTGCAGCTTCCGGGCGCTCAGGATCCCTCGCGTCTACGCGAGCTTCTCGGCTCGACTGCGAAGATGTCCTTCCACCTGCTTGCCGACAATGCCGACCCGAACAATCCCGGTCCCGGCGTCACCATCCTCAAGGATGAGCAGGGCAACAGCTATCCGGTTCTCGACCGTATCGAACTGTCCGGCGACCGTCTGACCGACGCCCGCGTCAGCTTCGACCCGAACACGCATGAGCCGCTCGTCACCTTCCGCTTCGACAGCGCCGGCGCCAACCGCTTTGCGGAAATCACCCGCGAAAATGTCGGCAAGCCTTTCGCCATCGTGCTCGACAACAAGGTGCTGAGCGCGCCGAATATCCGCGAGCCGATCACCGGTGGTTCGGGCCAGATTTCCGGCAACTTCACCGCCGACAGTGCCACCACGCTTGCAGCCCTGCTGCGCGCGGGTGCGCTTCCGGCCAAGCTGACGGTCATCGAAGAACGCACCGTCGGCGCCGACCTCGGCGCCGATGCGATCCAGAAGGGCATCTATAGCGGCCTGGTCGGCTTCGTCCTGGTTGCCGCCTTCATCTTCGTGCTCTATGGCACCTGGGGGATCCTCGCGAATGTGGCACTGCTCATTCACACGGTCCTGACCTTCTCGGCCCTGACGCTGGTCGGCGCCACGCTGACGCTGCCCGGTATCGCCGGCATCGTGCTTGGTATCGGCCTTGCGGTTGATGCCAACGTTCTCATCAACGAGCGTATCCGCGAAGAAACCCGCAAGGGCCGCGGTGCCTTCGCCGCCATCGATAACGGCTTCAAGAAGGCGTATTCGACGATTATCGACGGCAACATGACGGCCCTGATCGCGGCTGCCATCCTGTTCTACTTCGGCTCCGGCCCGGTTCGCGGTTTTGCCGTGACCATGGGTCTCGGCCTCATTATCTCGATGTTCACCTCCGTCGCCTTCGTGCGTGTCGTGATGATCGCCATCACCCGTCGCCGCAAGTTCAAGGTGATCAACATCAGGCCGCTGATCCCCTTCAGCCCCTATGACAAGCACATCCAGTTCATGAAGGCCCGCTTCTTTGGCATCACCGTTTCGGCGATCCTGTCGCTCGCCTCGGTCGTGCTGTTTTTCCATCCAGGCCTCAACTACGGTGTCGATTTCCGCGGCGGCATCCAGATGTCGGTCAAGACCAAGGACGCGGCCGATTTGTCGACCTTCCGCGAGGGTCTGAACACGCTCGGCCTCGGCGAAATTGCGCTGCAGTCCTTCGGCGATAACAACAGCCTTCTCGTCCGTGCCCAGCGCCAGGACGGCGGCGAAGAGGCGCAGACTGCCGCGGTGACCAAGCTCAAGGCGGAAATCGTCAAGATCGACCCGACCGCGACCATCGAAGGCACCGACGTCATCGGACCGAAGGTCTCGGGCGAGCTTGCCTGGGCCGGCATCCTGTCGGTCGTGATCGCCAGCCTGGCGATGCTCGTTTATATCTGGGTGCGGTTCGAATGGCCGTTTGCGGTTGGCGCCATCGTCACGCTGGTACTCGACGTTACCAAGGCGATAGGCTTCTTCGCGATCACCGGCCTCGATTTCAACCTGACGGCCATCGCCGCGATCCTCACACTTGTGGGATATTCGGTGAACGACAAGGTCGTGGTCTATGACCGCATGCGTGAAAACATGCGGCTCTACAAATCGATGCCGCTGCGCGAGATCATCGACAGGTCGATCAACGAGACCCTGGCGCGAAGCCTCTATACCAATGCCACCGCCTTCCTGGCGCTGGTGCCGATGGCGATCTGGGGCGGCAGCGCCGTCTCCAGCTTCGCGATCCCGATGGTGTTCGGCATACTTGTCGCCGGCGCCTCGTCGATCTTCATCGCAGCGCCGATCCTGCTCTTCCTCGGCGACTGGCGCCGTCGCCATGCCAAGCCCGCTGCCAACGATGCGGCGCCGGCCGATGGCAAGTCGACCAAGGGCAACAAGCAGATCCCTGCTGCCGAATAAGCTCTGAATGGATTGAAAAAGGACATGCCCGGTCGCCGGGCATGTCCGCCAGCTACCTGAGAAATGGGGCCGTTCTACGAAATGGACGGCATATGCAGCGGCAGCCCCGGACGCGGTGCCGTTATCTTCTCAACGACACCATTTTCCTGCTCGCTGGCGAGCAAATGCTTGCCATCGACGGTGAAGGCGATATTGTCCGGCCGTGTGCCGTTCGTGCGGATATGGCCCGCCATTTTACCGTCTGCATCGACAAGCGAAATCTCACCCAGCCCATACATGGCGCAATAGAGCGTGCCGCTGCGATCGAAGGCAAGACCGGACGGTCCGCGCAGTACGTTTATGGCAGGCGATGTCATCGACTGGGCAAAAAGCTCCTGCCGGCCGCCGATGATCTGGCGGTGGATTTTTCCGGTTAGCGTCTCGCTGTAGTAAAGCAGTCCATCGGCATCGAAAGCCAGGCCGCTGGCAAGCAGCAGCCCCGCGGCCAGGACCCTGATG
>BFBZ01000436.1_pt1 | contig 42116 bp, 37 predicted proteins | sample 1888401 | NCBI WGS metagenome assembly BFBZ01 (sample SAMD00112614, study PRJDB3348) | symbiont metagenome | host: Chara braunii | reverse complement strand
TCGCGCAGCACCACGAACAGCGGCATGTAGCTGTCTCGGCCGAGATATTCGAGATCGACGACCAGCGAATCCAGGATCTCCGGCAGCGCTTCGATGGCCGAGTACAATTCGCTCGTCCCCATGCGCAGCCCGTGGCGATTGATGGTCGCGTCGCTGCGGCCATAGATCACGCAGGAGCCGTCCGGATCGACCTTGAGCCAGTCGCCGTGCCGCCAGACCGGCCCGCCCTCGCGCGTCTCGAAGGCGTCGAAATAGCTCGCGAGATAGCGGACATTCCCCGCGTCGTTCCAGAACCGCAGCGGCATCGACGGCATCGGCGCGGTGCAGACGAGCTCTCCGACCTCGCCGATGACAGGCTGGCCCTGGTCGTTGAAGGCCTCGACCGCTGCTCCGAGCACGCGGCACTGCATCGTTCCGGGCACCTGCGGCAATTCGCGGTTGCCGCCGATGAAGGCGCCGGCGAAATCGGTGCCGCCCGAGATGTTGGCCCACCACATTTGCGCCTGCGCCCGGCTGCCATTGACCTGCGACAGCGCCGCGAACCGCAGATCGAACCAGGCCTGCGTGTCGGCGCTGAGCGGCGAGCCGGTGGACCCGAGGCAACGCAGACGGGACAGATCGCCCGCGTCGGTCAGGTTGATCTCCGCCTTGACGCAGCTCGCGAAGAACGCCGCGCCCGCACCGAAGAAGGTGGATTTCGAATTCGCCACGAATCGCCACAGCGTGGTCCAGTCCGGACGATCCTTCGGCCCGGCGGGGCTGCCGTCGAAGACGCAGCACGTGGTGCCGTTCAGGAGCGCGCCGACCTGGTTGTTCCACATGATCCAGCCGGTCGAGCTGTACCAGTGATAGCGCTCGCCGAACGAATTGGGCTGATAGGAGCAGCCGATGTCGTTGTGCAGCCCGAGCAGGGCCAGAGTGACGATGATGATGCCGCCGTGACCATGCACGATCGGCTTCGGCAGCCCGGTGGTGCCGCTCGAGTAGACGATCCAGAGCGGATGATCGAACGGAAGCCACTCCGGTTCGAAGGCATCGACGCCAGGGCTCGTTATTGCCAGAACGTCCGAGAGACGAACCCCGCCGCTCACCGGCGCGCCGGCATCGTCACTGTGCAGGATGACGTGGCCGAGTGTCGGCAACGACCGGCGCAGCTCCTCGATGACACCGCGGCGATCGTGCCGGCGGCCGGCATAGGTGACCGCATCGCAGGCGATCAGCACCTTGGGTTCGATCTGCTTGAACCGGTCGATCACGGCGGGCGCGGCCATGTCGGGCGCGCAGACGCTCCAGATCGCGCCAATGCTCGCCGAAGCGAGAAACGCGATGATGGCTTCGGGTATATTGGGCAGATAGGCGGCGACCCGGTCGCCGGGCGCTATACCTTGCTCGCGCAGATGCAGCGCCAGGGCGGCTGCCTTTCGCCGGAGCTCGGGCCAGGTCGTCTCCGTGAGCCTGCCGTCCTCGTGACTGCTGATGATCGCAGGCAGGCCCGCCGCATCGGCGGCTTCGACGTGACGAAAGACTTGCCGGGCGTAGTTGACCGAAGCGCCCGGAAACCAGACCGCTCCCGGCATCGTGCGCTTGCCCAGGACGGTCGAAAACGCGGTCGGCGACTGCAGGTCATAATAGTCCCAGATGCTGCGCCAGAAGCCGTCGAGGTCGCGGATGGACCATTGCCGCATCTCCTCGAAGTTCTCGAAGTGGAGGCCGCGATTGTCCCTCAGCCATTGCCGATAGAGAGCCATTTGCGGGACGTAGGGAGCTATCATCATTCGTTCCGGCTTGTTTGCATGGTACGGCCCAGGAGACGCCAAGAGGCGTTCATTTCGACTTCTGCTTCCGCCGCTTGTAGAGCGCGTTGAAGCCCCCGGCCATGAAGGTCACGAACCGCTCGCGGACCGCGGCGAAATCGTCGGACTTGCACAGGCCGCCGGACAGGCGGTCGATCCGGCCGGTCCGTGACAGGATCAGCGAGTAGGCGCCGGAGGTGAACTGGAAGCTCCAGAACAGGTCCTCAGGCGTGGCGTCGGGCAACGCCTTCTGCAGCAGCCCGATGAGACGCAGCACCATGGGATCGAGATAGGTGTCCATCATCTCCACGCCATAGCCCGGCGCGTTGGCGACCTGCGCGAAGATGCGGCCGAAGTGTCGCCAGTTGTCCTCTTCGTTGACGTAGACGTCGAACGCGCCGTCATAATAGGCACGCAGCGCGCCTTCAACGGTCGGACGATCTCCGACCTTGGCCTCGTAGGCATCCAGCCCGGCCGTGCGCACCGTGACAGCATATTCCATGCGGCGTTCGAACACGGCATCGAACAACGCCCTCTTGCCCTCGAAGTAGTAATGGATCAGCGCAGGATGGATGCCCATCCTGTCGGCCACATCCTTGATCGTCACGCCGAAATAGCCGAGCTGCGCGAACAGCTCCTCGCTGGTGTCGAGGATCAGCTTCACCGTCGTCGCGCGCTGTTCCGCGCGCGTGCGGCGTCCCTCGGATTTCGGCTGTGCTGGCATGCTCTCCGTGGTCCCTGATCGGCGCAGACAGGAACGGCGCCGTTGGTGGTGTTTGACGATGAGGGGGTGGGCGCGCCCGGTCAAGCAGGACTTCGGGCTTCCAACATTTTCATTTAGCGCTAAATGAATGAACTTGACCGGCGGCCGGCCGGACGGTAGGTCTCGGAGACCTGATGGAGAACGGTCGACGATCGGGCGGCGGGCAACGCGCTGCCAGTCTCGTCGTGCGCGAACATCATCAAAGACAATCGGCTGGCCATGGATCAGCCGCTCACGGGAGGACACATGACACGGATCGCGTCGACGGCGGCTGCCGTGCTGATGCTCGGCGTGGCGCTTTCAGCCCCGGCGTTCGCGCAGAAGAAATACGACGTCGGGGCCACCGACACCGAGATCAAGATCGGCCAGACGAACCCGCTCAGCGGGCCGGCTTCCGCTTTCGGAGCCATCGGCAAGGCGGAAGCGGCCTATATCCGCATGATCAACGAGCAGGGCGGCGTCAACGGGCGCAAGATCAACCTCATCCAGTATGACGACGCCTACAGCCCGCCGAAGACCGTCGAGCAGGTGCGCAAGCTGGTCGAAAGCGACGAGGTGCTGACCACGTTCCAGATCATCGGCACGCCGCCGAACGCCGCGGTCCAGAAATATCTGAACGGCAAGGGCGTTCCGCAGCTTCTGGCGGGAAGCGGAGCGTCCCGCTTCACCGATCCCAAGAACTTTCCGTGGACGATCTCCGCCAACCCGAACTACCAGTCGGAAGCGCACATCTACGCCAGATACATTCTGGAGAACCACCCGAACGCGAAGATCGGCATCCTGTATCAGAACGACGACCTCGGCAAAGACTACGTCAAGGGGCTGAAGGACGGGCTCGGCGCCAAGGCCGGCATGATCGTGAAAGAGATGTCCTACGAGCTGTCCGATCCGACGATCGATTCCCAGCTGGTGACGCTCAAGGCCTCAGGTGCCGATCTGTTCTACAACATGTCGACGCCGAAATTCGCGGCGCAATCGATCAGGAAGGCCGCCGAGCTTGGCTGGAAGCCCGTCCACATCCTGGAGGTCAACGCGACGGCGGTCGGTCAGGTGCTCGTGCCCGCAGGGCTCGAGAATGCCAAGGACATCATCTCGGTCGCCTACGGCAAGGATCCGCTCGATCCGCAATGGGCCGATGACGAGGGCATGAAGCGCTACAAGGCGTTCATGGCGAAATACGCGCCCGGCGAGGACGCCAACAGCGGCTTTGCGACCTATGGCTACTCGACGGCGGCCCTGCTCGTCCACATTCTCAGGCAATGCGGCGACGAGCTGACGCGCGCCAACATCATGAAGCAGGCGACCAGCATCAAGGGCTTCGTTCCCGATCTCGGGCTGCCGGGGATGTCGGTGACGACAACTCCCGATGACTACCGTATCAGCAAGCAATTCCAGATGATGAAATTCGACGGTCAGCGCTGGATCATATCGGGTCCGATTCTGACCGACGACGTCAAGGCGGACTAATCCTCTCATCGGCCATGGCCTGACCGAGCGCCGCTTGCGCGCCAGGATACCCCGCTGTCTCTCCGTCACCCGCGCCGGCCGGCGCCGAAAACTGAACTCTGTCCGTCGGAGCGCCGCTGATGACCAGTGAAGCCGTCCGCCGCCGTCGGGGCTTCGATCCTGCGGCGCTTGCGGCGATCGGCCCGGCACTCGCCGAATTCGTCGATCGCGGCGAGCTCGCAGGCATCGTGTCTCTCACCTCGCGCGGCGGCGAGGTCGTTCACGCCGAGACGATCGGCTGGCGCGATGTCGAAACCAGGAGCCCGATGCGCCCGGATACGTTGTTCCGGATCGCGTCGATGACCAAGCCGATCACCTCGGTGGCGGCGATGATGCTGGTCGAGGAAGGCAGGATCGCCTTGGCGGACCCGATCTCCCGCTGGATTCCGGAGCTCGCCGATCTGCGGGTCCTGCGCGACGCCGCCGGCCCGCTCGACGAGACCGTGTCCGCCCGGCGCGCGATCACCATCGAGGATCTGCTCACGCACCGCTCGGGCATCGCCTACGCGTTCTTCTCGGAAGGCCCGTTGAAGGTCGCCTATGAGCGCACGCTCGGTGATCCCGCGATGAACCGGTCGACGCCCGACGAATGGCTCGCGGCGCTCGGCACGCTGCCGCTGGCGTATCAGCCCGGCGACTGCTTCCACTACGGTCATTCGACCGACGTGCTCGGCTTCCTGATCGGCCGGGTCGCAGGCAGGCCGCTTCGGCAGGTGCTACAGGAGCGCATCTTCGCGCCGCTCGGCATGGTCGACAGCGATTTCTGGTTGCCGCACGCCAAGCGAGATCGTCTGGCGAGCCTGTACGGATATGACGAGACGGCGGGGCGGCTCGGGAAGGTCGAGCCGGTCATGTATGACGAGCCGCCGGCCTATACGCCGGGCGGCGGCGGGCTGATCTCGTCCGCGCCCGACTATCATCGGTTCGCGCGCATGCTGCTCGGAGGCGGCGAGCTGGACGGCGTCAGGCTGTTGCAGCCCGAAACCGTCAACCTGATGCGCACCAACCGGCTGATCGACGCGCAGCGCCAGATTCCCTTCGCCGGCATGCCGCTGTGGCAGACCTGCGGATTTGGGCTCGGGCTTGCGATCGTCGAGGATGCCGCCGGCAATCCCTATGCCTGTGGCGCACCGGGCACGATCACCTGGCCGGGCATCTTCGGCACCTGGTGGCAGGCCGATCCCGTCAATGACCTGATCATGATCTATCTGATTCAGCATCACGTGCCGGTCTCGGCGGGAACAGGGGCCACGATTGCCACTGGGCGCGGTGCTGCCGGCCGCCGTGCTCTTCCTGTCTATCAGCGTGGAACCTACGCCGCGCTGTCCCAGCTTGCGGAACAAGCGACATGAACGGGGCAGCGCTTGTCACCCCCCGGGTGCCCGGCGGGTTCGTCCAAGATGTGGACGCCAACATTCCGCCGAATGAAACGTCCGATCGGCGGCGGGCGGCCTGTCTTCCACATTGCCGGAGCTGCAACTGGCGTTCACGTCATGCCGAGCTTGTCATCCGGCCGTTATTCTGCTCATTGCTTCTTCAAATTGCGCGATCATGCGTATCGATCGACTGAAGTCGACAGCCAGCGAGGAAACAAGACTATGCGCAAGTTAACTTTAGCCATTGCCCTGATCGTCCCGATGCTCGGTCATGCCGCGCAGGCCGAAGACACCGTCAAGATCGGCTATATCGATCCGCTGTCCGGCGGCGGCGCCAGCATCGGCGAGGGTGGCCTGAAGACGTTCCAATACCTGGCCGACGAGCTCAACGCCAAGGGCGGCATTCTCGGCCACAAGGTCGAGATCGTGCCGTTCGACAATAAGACCAATCCGCAAGAGAGCCTGATCCAGGCCCAGAAGGCGATCGACGCCGGCGTCCGCTACATCACGCAAGGCAACGGATCATCCGTCGGGCTCGCGCTGGAGGATTTCGTCAACAAGCACAACACGCGCAACCCCGGCAAGGAAGTGCTGTACTTCAACTATGCCGCCGTCGATCCGAGCATGACCAACGAGAAATGCAGCTACTGGCATTTCCGCTGGGACGCCAGCTCGGACATCAAGATGGAGGCGCTCACCAACTACATGAAGGACATTCCTTCCATCAAGAAGGTGTATCTGATCAATCAGGACTATTCGTTCGGCCAGTCGGTCCGCAGCGATGCGCGCAAGATGCTGGCGGCGAAGCGACCCGACGTCCAGATCGTCGGCGACGAGCTGCATCCGCTGCTGAAGATCACGGACTTTTCGCCCTACATTGCGAAGATCAAGGCGTCCGGCGCCGACAGCGTCATCACCGGCAATTGGGGCCAGGACATCGCGCTGCTGCTCAAGGCCGCCGCGGATGCCGGCCTGAAGGTCAACTGGTACACCTACTATGCGGGCGGCGCCGGCGGCCCGACCGCCATCAAGCAGACCGGCCTGGATCATCAGGTCTTCCAGCTGACCGAAGGCTTCGCCAATTCGGGCCATCAGGCTGCGATGGACTACGAGAAGGCGTTCCGCGCCAAGGTCAACATGTCGCTGTGGTATCCGCGGGCGGTCAACGAGATGCGCATGTTCAAGGCGGCGGCCGAGAAGGCCAACTCCATCGATCCGGTGAAGGTCGCGGCCGCGCTCGAGGACCTCAAGCTCGAGGTGCTGGATGGCGGCACCGGCTTCATGCGCAAGGATGATCACCAGTTCTTGCAGCCGATCTACGTCTCGTCCTTCGGCAAGCTCGCGGCGAACGAGCCGTTCGACGAGGAGAACACCGGCTGGGGATGGCACCTGGTCTCCAGGGTCGATACGCCCCAGGCCATGGTGTCGACGACGTGCAAGATGGCGCGGCCGTAACGATCCGCGCCGGCTTCCCGCACGAGGTCAGCGTGCGGGAAGTGGCGCCGGCCGTGCGTCGGTCCGTCAGAAAATGAGCGGCAGGGCATTGAAGCCCGGGACATTCGCGAGTGCGCCGTGCTTGAACTCATCGTCATTTCGACCCTCAACGGCGTGCTGTTCGGCATGCTGCTGTTCCTGCTGTCGAGCGGGCTGACCGTCATCTTCAGCATGATGGGGGTGCTCAACTTTGCTCACGCCAGCTTCTACATGCTCGGCGCCTTCTTCGGCTTCCAGCTCACGAAGTGGGTCGGCTTCTGGCCGGCCCTGCTGCTGGCGCCGCTCCTCGTCGGGGCCATCGGCATGGCCGTCGAGCGCTACGGGCTCCGCAACACGCACAAGCATGGCCACGTCGCCGAGCTGCTGCTGACCTTCGGCCTTGCATTCGCGATCGAGGAAGTCGTCTCGATGATCTGGGGCAAGACGCCGCTCGACTATCGCGTCCCGGCGCTGCTGGACTTTCCCGCGTTCACGATCTTCTCGACCAACTATCCGGCCTACAAGCTGTTCATGCTGGCGGTGTCGGTGACGATCTTCGTGGCGCTGCTGATCGTGCTCAAGCGCACCAGGGTCGGCCTGATCGTTCAGGCGGCGCTGACCCATCCCCACATGTTGGGCCATCTCGGCCACAATGTCGGACGCGTGTTCATGGTGGTGTTCGGGGTCGGCAGCGCGCTGGCCGGTCTCGCCGGCGTCATCGCCGGTCCCGCTCTGGTGACGCAATCCGACATGGCCGCGGCGCTCGGGCCGATCCTGTTCGTGGTGATCGTGTTCGGCGGCCTGGGCTCGCTGCCGGGCGCCTTCATCGCCTCGCTGGTGATCGGCCTGGTGCAGACCTTCGCCGTCGCGCTGAACGGCTCGCTGGCAAGCGCCTTCGGCCCGCTCGATCCATCCGCCGGGCCATCGGTGCTCACCGACATCTGGAACGTGACGATCGCGCAGGTCGCGCCGATCGTTCCCTACCTGCTGCTGGTGCTCGTCCTGATCGTGCGCCCCGTGGGCCTGATGGGGACTCGCGAATCATGACCGCAGCAGTGACCTCCGCGTCTCGTCTCGCGGCAAAGCCCGCCGGATCCCGTCTCCGCTTCTATGCCGTCTGGGTGATCGGCGTGGCGGCGCTGATCGTGCTGCCGCTGCTCTTCAATTCGGGCGGATCGCTGACCTCGTTCAGCCTCATCGGGATCGCGATCGTCTTCGCGCTCTCCTACAACATCCTCCTCGGTCAGACCGGATTGCTGTCGTTCGGTCACGCGGTTCACTACGGCCTGGGCGGCTTCGCGGCCTGTCACATGATGAATGCGGTGGTGGCGCATGGCTGGCCGATTCCGCTGCCCTTCATTCCGCTGTTCGGCGGGCTGGGCGGCCTCGCCTTCGCGATCATCCTCGGCTGGGTCATGACCAAGCGCGCCGGCACGGTGTTCGCGATGATCTCGCTCGGCATCGGCGAGCTCGTGGCGTCGTCGTCGCTGATCCTGCGCTCGGTGTTCGGCGGCGAAGCCGGCATCACCACGGACCGCACCGCTCTGCCGCGCATGTTTGGCTGGACCTTCGGGCCGCAGCTGCAGGTCTATTACCTGATCGCGTTCTGGCTGGTGCTGTCGGCAATCGCGATGTATGCGCTGACCCGGACGCCCCTGGGGCGGATCAGCAATGCGGTGCGCGACAATCCCGAACGGGTCCAGTTCATCGGCTACGACCCGCACGTCGTCCGCTATCTCGCCTATTGTTTTGCCGGATTCTTCGCCGGCGTCGCGGGCGGCCTCGCGGCGATCAGCTTCGAGATCGCGAATTCCGCCTATCTCGGTGCAATCCAGTCGGGCCTGGTGCTGTTCGCGACCTTCATCGGCGGGACGGCCTACTTCTTCGGTCCGATCCTCGGCGCGATCCTGGTGACCTATCTCCAGCTCGGGCTGACGAGCCTCACCAGCGTATGGCAGCTCTACTTTGGCATCATCTTCATCGGCATCGTCATGTTCTCACCCGGTGGCATTGCCGGTCTGCTGATGATGCACCGGCCGCTGGTCCGTGCCGGAACGCTCGGAATGGTGATCCCGTCCTATCTCGTTGCGGTCGTGCCGACCGCGGCGCTCGCCTACGGCGTCATCCTGACCATCGAGACGGTCGCGCGCTATTCGGGTGGTGACGCCATCAACCTGTTCGGCGTGGCCTTCAATCCGCAATCGCCGGCGACATGGGGCGTCGCCGCGATTCTGGTGGTCGCCGGCTTCTTTGTCGCGCGGTCGACGTGGCAGCGGATCGCCGGAGCCTGGGACAGGGCCGCCACCGTGGCGCGTGATCGGGGGTATCTGGCATGACCGCAGCGATCGAAGTTCGCGCCGTCGAAAAGCGCTTCGGCAATGTCGGCGTCATCCGCGACCTCAATCTCAGCGTCACCAAGGGCGAGCGCCACGCCATCATCGGCCCGAACGGCGCCGGCAAGTCCACGACGTTCAACCTGATCAGCGGACACATCAGGCCGACCTCCGGCGAGGTGAGGCTGAACGGCACGCTCATCTCCGGCCTGCGGCCGTTCGAGATCAATCGGCGCGGCCTGTCGCGCTCGTTCCAGGTCACCAACGTGTTCGCCCGTATGACCGTATGGGAGAACGTCCGATGCGCCGTGCTGTGGGCGACCGGACATCGCTACGCGTTCTGGAAGAACGTCGACAGCCTGCCGGAGGTGCGCGAGCGGACCGCCCAGATCCTCGATGACATCCATCTCACGCATCGGCGTGACATTCCCGCGGGGTTGTTGACCTATGCCGAGCAGCGCGAGCTGGAGATCGGCGTCACCATCGCGAGCGGCGCGACGGTCGTCATGCTCGACGAGCCGACCGCCGGGATGAGCCACGCGGAGACCGAGCGCGCCGTCTCGTTGATCCGGCGGCTCACCGAGGGGCGGACGCTGGTGATCGTCGAGCACGACATGAGCGTGGTATTCGGTCTCGCCGATCGCATCTCGGTGCTGGTCTATGGCCACATCATCGCGTCGGGCACGCCGGAGGAGATCCGTCGCGACCCGAAGGTGAGGGAAGCCTATCTCGGCGAGGAGGCCCACTGATGCTCGAGGTCAGGAACCTCCACGCCTACTACGGCAAGAGCCATATTCTGCAGGGCGTCGACCTCGACGTCGCCGCCGGCGAAGTGGTGAGCCTGCTCGGCCGCAACGGCGTCGGCCGCTCGACCACCGTGAAGGCGATCATGGGCGAGGTCAGTCCGCAGGGGACGATCCGCTTCAAGGGCCGGGACATTGCCGGCTTGCCGAGCTACAAGATCGCGCGCCTTGGGCTCGGCTATGTGCCCGAACACCGTGACATCTTCCCGAGCCTCACCGTTCGGCAAAACCTCGTGCTCGGCATCAAGGACACGCGGCGGCCGGGGAAGTGGCGCCTTCAGGACATGCTCGACATGTTTCCCAATCTCGCCGCGCGCGCCGATACGCCTGCGGGTGTGCTGTCGGGCGGCGAGAAGCAGATGCTGACCACCTGCCGCACGCTGATGGGCGACCCTGACCTGATCATGATCGACGAGCCCACCGAAGGTCTGGCGCCGCTGATCGTGCAGCAGGTCGGCGATCTGATTGCCCGGATCGCAGCGGCGGGCGTCGCGATCCTGCTCGTCGAGCAGAAGCTCTCGATCGCGATGCGCATTTCGAAACGCGTCTATGTCATGGGCCACGGCCGCGTCGTGTTCGAAGGGACACCGGATCAGCTCAAGGCCAACACCGCGGTCCGGCAGGAGTGGCTCGAAGTATGAGAGGAGCCGCCGGCACGTTTTCGCCGATGCAGCTCCGGCGGATGTGCCACAGACACCCGCCTTGTCCAAATCCTTCAGGTCTGAGGCAATGGATGTCGCAGCATGCGGCGCGGAAACGTGGCGTGGCGTTCGCGTAGCCTCAGGGCAACACGGCGCGCGATGCAGATCGACGCCGTCGCGATCGCGATGCCGGCGATCATGTCGACGAGGAAATGTCCGCCGCCGATTGGGGTCGAGAGCAGCATCGCGCCGTGGATCAGGACATTGAACGGTCGCAACCAGCGCAATGACCACAATGCCCAGCCGTCGAGGACCGCGGCTGCCGCGTGAAAGCTCGGAAAGGTCACGATCCCCGCGAGATGGCTGGTATCCAACAGGCGCAGCGTCCCATCGCGAACCAGGGGCACCTCGCGCGCCGTGTCGAAATAGGCCTGCGGGATGAGGTTTGCGTAGGCGGACGGCGGCAGCTCCAACGCGTGATACACGCCGAGTGCAGGGACAAACAAGGTGATGATGCAGGTCAGCGCCAGCGTCAGGCTGATCGCGAGGTTGAACTCCGCGAACCGGCGATAGTGGCCCAGCAAGGGAAGGGCCACGACGATGATGCAGATCGTCCAGGAAATGGATCGATAGCCGAACGCGAGGCTCAGGACGGCCCAGGGGCGGTCATTGACGAACGACAAGTAGTCGCGAAAGTCGAAGCCAAGGGCGCGATCGAGGGCGAGCAGGTTGGCGTCCTGAAGCGGCAGGTTGGCGGCCGTCGCAATGTAGGACAGTGATGCCAGCACGGTGGATGCCAGTGTGGTCTGGGCCATTCCCGTCAGGAATGAGAACATCCAGGGTTTGGCACGCCGCGCCGACCGTGCGTTGGCGTAGCCGATGACACCATAGATGGCCGATGTCGATAGCACGATGATGTAGCCGACGGGTTCGATGCGAAAATCCGTGAAGATCAGGCACAGTCCGAACAGCACCCAAAGAGCTGTCATGACAGCCCAGTTGAACCGGAACACGGCCCAGGCCGTCGCGGCATCCTCGCTGTCATGCGCCCGTTGCAAGACGCTCTTTGTCCAGGGGAGCCAGCGGCGGCTGAGATCAGGCAATAGACCACCGGCTGCGGTGTCCGACATTGTCGTCCGCTCTCACATTTCAAATGGATTTCGATTTGTTTCCCGTCGGTGTCTTGTTACGGCCGGTCGGGCCAATAAATCAACCTCGGCGGGTAAAATACGCAGATACCGTGCAACGATGCTTAATCAAGCGTAGCCTGGAACCCTGTTTCGGTTGTGCCGGACAGGAAAGCACATTCGGCGATGAGGCCGCCTTCGCGCCCATAGAAAGCGGGTGAATCGGTGAGAAGAGACCGAGAGCGAATCCGAGGCAGCTTTGGTTTGAAGGGCTTCGCCAGTCGTTGCGGGCGAGCTACTTGTGGTGGTGCTGTGGGGTCAGCGGCCGATCGCTCGCGGGCTTGCGCGAGAGGTGGTCGCCGTCAGCAAAGTCCGTCGCGACGTCGCATGCATCACAGCTTCTGGCGGCCGTAGATCAGGAGCATCAGGATGATCACCGCGCCGTAGATCAGTTGGCGACCGGCCTCGCTGATCTGCATCACCGACAGAATGGATTGCAGCAGGGTGATCAGCACGACGCCGGCGACGGTGCCGAGATAGCTGCCGCGGCCGCCGAGGATGTGCGTGCCGCCGAGCACGACGGCCGCGATCGAGGGCAGCAGATAAGCGTCGCCCATCGACTGCGCCGCCTTCGAGGCGTAGCCCGCGAGCAGAACGCCGCCGCAGGCGGAGAGGGCGCCGGACAGCGCGAACGCCAGCATGGTGATGCGGCGTGTATCGATCCCTGAGAGATAGGCCGCGCGCTCGCGATTGCCGATGGCATAGATGGCGCGGCCGAACGTGGTCCGCGACAGCAGCCAGATCGCGGCGCCGCCGATGATCGCCCACACCAGCACCGCGTTGGGAAGGCCGGGCACGATATTGCCGGTGGCGAGATAGCGCATCGCCTTGGAGGCGGAATCCTGCGGCGCGAAGCCTCCGGTGTAGGCGACCATCAGCCCTTGCGCGACCGCGTTGGTCGCCAGGGTGATGATCATCGAGGGAATGCGCAGATAGGCGACGCCGATGCCGTTCAGGAGACCGATGGCGGCTCCGCAGAGAATGCCGCAGGGAATCGCGATGATGGCGCCGGTCGTGCCATGGGCGGCCGCCGCGCAGGCCATCATCGCGCCCGTCGTGACAACCCAGGGCACCGAGAGATCGATCTGGCCGAGCAGGATCACCAGCATCATGCCGGTGGCGATCACGCCCAGGAAGCTCGCGACCTTCAACTGCTGCAGCAGATAATCCGGCGACAGGAAGCTGCGCGAATAGAGGCTGCCCACCAGCAGCAGCAGCAGGATGCAGCCGAACGAGGCCGCCACCGCCGGATCGATCCGACGCAGCATGGCGATCCCGCGATGGGTCGGTCGTGGTGCCGTTGCGTCGCTCATCCGAACCACTCCAGCCGATTGCGCACCCGCACCAGACCGAACGCGCCGATCGAGACCGCGAGCATCAGCACGAGACCCTGGAACAGCGGCTGCCACAGCGGATCGAAATCGAACACGAACAGCAGATCGCCGATGGTGCGGAAGGCGAGCGCGCCGAAGATCGCCCCGATCGCGCTGCCGCGTCCGCCCATCAGCGATACGCCGCCGAGCACCACGGCCGCGATCGAGAACAGCGTGTAGGCATTGCCACTCGCATAGGCGGCTTCGCCCGTGTAGGAGAAGAACGTCAGGAACAGGCCGCCGATCGCCGACAATAGGCCAGCCAAGGTGTAGGCGACAAACTTGGCCGCGCGGATCGGCGCGCCGGACATGTAGGCTGCGACCTCGGAGGAGCCGGTCGCGAACGCGGCGCGGCCGACGACCGAGCGGCTATAGGGAACCCAGATCAGCAGCGCCGCCGCAGCCAGTGCCACGAGGCTCGTGGGCAGCACGCCGAACAATCTTCCCGTCAAGGCATCCGCCAGCGTCTCGTTGACGGATCCGCCGGGATTGGGCCGCAGGAACAGCGCGATGCCGTAGTACATCGCCCCGGTGGCGATCGTCGTCACGATCGGCTGCAGGCGCCCGAAGATCACGATCGCGCCGTTGATCATGCCGCAGACGATGCCGGTGCCGAGCACGCCGGCCACGCCGAGCGCGGTTTCGGTGGCGGTGCCGACCACGATCCAGGATGCAAGGCAGTTGGTCAGGGTCAGGATCATGCCGACGGACAGATCGATGCCGGCGGTGATCACCACGATCGCCTGCGCCATCGCGACAAAGGCCAGCAGCGTCGCCTTGTTGGCCGCGGTCTGCACCATGTTGGCGCTGAAGCCGGCCGGATGATTGGTCGCATAGAGCAGGAACATCGCGACGAAGATCCCGATCGCGAGCAGGGTGCCGCGCTGTTCGGAGAGCCAGTACCGCCACTCGGTCATGCCAGACTCGCTTCCGCTCGCTCGCCTTCGTCGACATTGAGCGCACTGCTGACCAGCGCGCGCTCGGTGATCTCGGCGCCCGCGAGCTCGCGCCTGATCGCGCCATCGTACATCACCAGCACGCGGTCGCAGCAGCCGATCAGCTCGTCATAGTCGGTCGAATAGAGCAGGATCGCGGCGCCCTCGTCGGCAAGCCGGCGCAGCAGCCGGTAGATCTCCTGCTTGGTGCCGACGTCGATGCCGCGCGTCGGATCGTTGAGCAGGATGATGCGCGGCTTGTTCATCAGCCATTTCGCGATCACCACCTTCTGCTGGTTGCCGCCGGAGAGTGCGCTGACGGCGAGGTCGGGGGAGGCGGTCTTGATCTCGATCAGGCGGATCATCTCCTCGATCAGCATCGATTGCCGCTGCCGGTCGATGATGCCGAATGTCGCGAACCGGTCGAAGGCGGCGGCCGAGAGATTGTCGCGCACCGACATCGGCAGCATCAGTCCTTCGGTCTTGCGGTCCTCCGGAATGAGGGCGAGGCCGATGCGCTCCGACTTGGCGGTGACGGGGCTGTCGATCGTCACCTTGTTGCCGTCGATCAGAATGTCGCCGCGACAGTCGCGCAGCACGCCGAACAGCGCCAGCAGCAGCTCGCGCTGGCCCTGGCCGTCGAGCCCGCCGAGACCGATGATCTCGCCGGCCTGCAGCGAGAACGAGATGTCCTTCAGCCGGTCGCCCCAACTGATGCTCCTGCATTGCAGCGCGGGCGGCCGCCCATCGGTCTTGCGCGGCGGCTTTTCCGGGAAGGCATGCTTGTACTCACGGCCGATCATCAGCTCGATCACTTCGGCATCCGTCTTGGTGCCGGCCCGGAAGGTCGAGATGCGGCGGCCGTTGCGGAACACGCTGCAATCGTCGGCGAGCTCCGCGATCTCGTGCATGCGATGGGAGATGTAGAGCAGCGCCAGCCCCTCGCTGCGCAGGCGCTTCAGCACCTTGAACACCTTGGTCACGTCGGATGCGGTCAGCGCCGAGGTTGCCTCGTCGAGGATCAGGATCTTCGGCTGCCGCGACAGGGCTTTCGCGATCTCGACCATCTGGCGGCGCGACAGCGGCAGGTCCTTCACCAGCGCGCGCGGGTGAATGTCGCTGGCGCCGGCGCGGTGCAGCGCCTCCTCGGCAAGTCGGCGCTGGGCGCGCCGGTCGATCATGCCGAACCGCGTCGGCGGATGCGAGATCATGATGTTGTCGGCGACCGACAGGTCGGGGATCAGCGACAGCTCCTGGAAGATGCAGACGACGCCGGCATCGTTCGCGGCGGAGGGACCGCTGAAGGCGACCGCGCGTCCTTCAAGCGTCATCCGGCCTTCGTCCGGCGCGACCACGCCGACCATCAGCTTGATCAGCGTCGACTTGCCGGCGCCGTTCTCGCCGAGAATGGCGTGGATGCGGCCGGGATGGACCTCCAGGTCCGCACCGTCGAGAGCGATCACGCCGCCGTAGCGCTTGGACAGTCCTTCGGCGCGAAACAGCGGCTCGGCCGCGATCATGCTTGCTCCCTCAGTCGTTTGGGCAATAGGGACGGGCTGGCCGCGAGAGAACTCGCGGACCAGCGATCACACCGGCCTATTGATTTTCCTTCGACTGACCCATGATCTCCTGCGCCGTGAAGTTGATGCCGCAGGTCGGGAAGGAGTTGCCGACGAAGAAGTTGTCGGACTGGGCCGGGAAGTAGTCCTGATCCTTCTTGAAGTTCGGATCTTCGACGACGGCGAGCGGCAGCTTGACCGATTGCGGCACCACCTTGCCTTCCAACGCGGCGAGCGCGACCTTGATCGCGACGGCGACCTGCGCAGGTCCGGTACCGGCGGAAGAGCATTTCAGGCCTTCGGACGCCTTGGCGGCGCAGAACTTGCGGAAGCCGTTTTCGGTCTCGCCGCCGAAGGGCACCATCTTGTGCTTGGCGTCGAGCATGGCCTGCACGATGCCGGTGTCGCCGCCCTGGCCGGAAATCGCATCGAACGGGCCATTGGTCGCGATCGCATCCGCCGTGGCCTTCTGGGCGACGCCGTCGTCCCATTTGCCGACGACCTCGGTGACCTGCCACTTCTTGCCGGAGGCATCGAGAACGGAGTGGAAGCCGTTGTGCCGATCGGTGTCGACCGAGGTGCCGGCGACGCCGCGCACCTCGAGCACCTTGCCGCCGCCGGGCACGTTCTTGACCAGCCACTTCGCCCAGAGTTCGCCGAGACCCTTCTGGTCGACATTGACGTTGATCGCATCTTCCGTCGCGAGGATGTTGTCGAAGGCGACGAGGATCACGCCGGCCTGCTTGGCGCGCTTGATCACCGGCCCGAACGCGGTCGGGTTCTGCGCGTTGACGACAATGGCGTCATAGCCGGAATCGATGAAGTTGTTGATTGCCGATATCTGGGCCGGTACGTCCTCGCCGGTCGAGACGACCTTGAATTCCTTCAGCTTGGCCTTGACCTCCGGCTGCGCCGCATAGGCCTTCGCGGTCTGGATCATCTGGATGCGCCAGGTATTGGCGATGTAGCCGTTCGCCAGTGCGATGCGGTACGGGCCCTTCTTGGCCGGAAACTTGAAGAACTTGGTGTCCGCGGTCCACGGCACCATGCATTCAGGCTCGGTCGCCGGTCCCTTGACCATCTCCGGCTCCGCCAGCGCCTTGCCGGCAAACGCCGTGACCAACACCAGCGATGCACAAGTGGCAAGGCATCGCGCCCTCATCGACTTGGACGACATTCGTGACCTCCCCTGTTGTTGTGGCGCCAAATCAATGACGCATGTGCGAGACGCCTCTTTGTTTCCGGAGGTTGTGCGAGCATTGCTCGTCGTCTCGACCCGCCAAGCGTTACTGATCAATGACAGCGCTGTCAATTACCGTCGCGCGGCTTTTGCCAAGCGGCCGGCCGCATGTCATGAATATGGTTCGGACAAATCCGCGTGAATCAATGTTGCAAGGATCATGTCTCAGAAGCGTCGCACCACGCTGGAGGACGTCGCGCGCATCGCCCATGTCAGCGCTGTCACTGTGTCGCGGGCGCTGCGGCGGCCCGATATGGTGTCGCCGGAGTTGCGCAAGCGGATCGATGCCGCGGTCGACAGGCTGGCCTATGTGCCGAACTTCGCGGCGAGCCGGCTCGCCTCGACCCGCACGCATTCGATCGGCATCGTCGTGTCGTCGCTCTCCAACGGCATCTTCGCGGACTACCTGCAGGCGATCTACGACACCCTGCTGCCGCTCGGCTTTCGCCCCGTCGTCGTCAGCAGCCGCTACTCGGCGGAGGAGGAAGAGGGCGCGATCAGGACCTTGCTGGGCCAGAACATCGAGGCGCTGATCCTGGTCGGAGTGAACCAGACGCGGGCCGCGCGGCGCGTTCTCGAACGTTCGCGGATTCCGGTGGTGCAGACGTTCGAGCTGACCGACGATCCGATCGATCTGAATGTCGGACTTTCGCAGCGCCAGGGCGGCTACGCCGCGACCCGCTTCCTGATCGAGCTGGGACATCGGCGGATTGCCTATCTCTCAGGACAGCGCGACGACCGGGCCCGCGCCCGGCTCGAGGGGTATCGCGCGGCGCTGGCCGAAGCGGGGCTGGACGGCACGTCGCTGGTGGCCTGGCTGCCGGCGCAGGCGACGATCTCGCTGGGGCGGAAGCTGACCGAGGAGATGCTCGCGAGCGAAGCTCCCGATGCGATCTTCTGCTGCGATGACAACATCGCGCTTGGTGCGCTATTCGCCTGCCAGCAGGCGGGGCTGGAGGTCCCGCGCCGGATCTCGCTGATCGGCTTCAACGACCTGGAATTCGCGGCGGCCTCCAATCCGCCGCTGTCGACCGTGCTGACGCCGCGCGCCGACATGGGGCGCGTGGCGTCCGAACTGGTGCTTCAGGTGATCGCCACCGGCAAGCGGCCGAGAACGCGGCGGATCGACCTCGGCTTCGAGATCGTCGCACGCGGCAGCACCGGACCGCACCTCGTGGCTTCGTGATGATGGTCGAGCCTCAGGCCCAGCCGCCGTCGACGATGTAGTTCTGGTTGGTGCAGGCGCCGCTGTCGTCGGCGGCGAAGAACAGCACCACGCGGGCGATGTCGTCCGGCACGAGCTTGCGCTTGAGGCATTGGCGGCGCATGAGCTCGGCCTCGCCCTCGGGCGTCAGCCAGAGTCTCTGCTGCCGCTCGGTCATGATCCAGCCCGGAAGAATGGAATTGACCCGCACGTTATTGGGGCCGAGATCGCGGGCGAGGGCGCGGGTCAGTCCCTGGATCGCCGACTTCGCCGTGGTGTAGCAGGGCATGTTGCCCTGGCCGAGCACCCAGCTCACCGAGCCGAGATTGACGATCGCGCCGCCTCCGGCCTGGATCATGTCCGGCGCGACCGCCTGGGCCGCGAAGAACTGATGTTTGAGGTTCACGGCGATGCGCTCGTCCCAATAGTCCGGCGTGACGTCCTCGATCGCGTGGCGGTCGTCGCGCGCGGCGTTGTTCACCAGAATGGTGATCGGCCCCAGCGCCGCACGGGCGCCGGCGACCGCAGCCCTCAGCGCACCGATGTCGCGAAGGTCGGCATGCGCGAAGTGCACCTTCGCCTCCGCGGGCAGGCTCGCCAGCAGCTGCTGCGACGCCTCCAGATCGATGTCGATGAATCCGACACGCGCGCCTTGGCCGACGAAATTGCGCACGATGGCTTCCCCGATGCCGGAGCCGCCGCCGGTCACGAGGACGGCCCGATCCTTGAGGCTTGGATAGATGGTGCCCTGCATTGGCTTCCTCTCAGTTGCGCCTGGAGAGCAGCCGCGCCCGACGACGACACTGGCCGGATCTCGAACGTCGTCCGTGCCGTGCGATGCACGGCGCGGTGCGCGTTCGCCTGGACGCCTTCATGTGCGCCTGCGAGCAACTCTCGCGCCCGATGTCGACGGATCCGGGCGCTCCCCCTGCGATGCCCTTGTTTGGCTTTCCGGCATTCTGCGTCAGGACCGGCAGGGACGCCAGCACTGATGCGCTCGCCGGGATGCGACCATCGGGCGCTTTCGGGCGTAGCTGGAGCGGACGTCGCGGATCGAGCGCCTCAGAGGATTTCAGCGATCGACTGACCCTGCAGCTCGATGCTGAGTCCCTGCATGCCGAGATCGGTGATCTCGCCGCCCATCGCCTTCAGGCTTTCCTCGCGGATCAGCGACATCAGCCCGCGCCGCAGCGCCAGGAACTCCGACGACATCATCATCGCTTGCTGGCGTGGGCGCTCGAGCGGGATCTGGATTTCGGCCTTGATCGAGCCCGGGCGCGCGGTCATGCAGTAGACGCGGTCGGACAGGAAGATCGCCTCGTCGATGTCGTGGGTGACGAACAGCACCGAGATCTTCAGCCGCTGCCACATGTTGGTGAGGATCTGCTGCATGATGATGCGGGTCTGCGCGTCGAGCGCGCCGAACGGCTCGTCGAGCAGCAGCACCTTGGGACCGGTGGCGAGCGCGCGCACGATGCCGACGCGCTGCTTCATGCCGCCGGAGAGGCGCTCGGGATAATGGTTCTCGAACGCCTCGAGGCCGGCGAGCCCGAGCAGAGTGCGCGCCGCGCGTGCGCGCTCGAACTTCGGCATGCCGCGCATCTTCAGCCCGAACTCGACGTTCTCGCGCACCGTCTTCCAGGGAAACAGCGAATATTGCTGGAACACCATGCCGCGCTCGGCGCTCGGACCCGTCACGGCATGGCCGTCGACCGTGACGACGCCGCTGGTGGGTTTGAGGAAACCCGCGACGGCGTTGAGCAGTGTCGACTTGCCGCAACCCGACGGTCCGACGATCGAGACGAACTCACCAGGCTCGACGTGGATCTGCGTGTCGGTGACGGCCTCGACGGCGCCGTCGATGGTCTCGTAGCTCAGGGCGAAGTTGCAGACCTCGATATGGCCCTGTCTCGTATCCGCTGCGGCTTGGCTCATCGCGACCTCCAGGGCATCACCAACTGTCCGGCTGCGCGGATCACGAGGCTCGAGCCGAGCCCGAGCACGCCGATCGCGATCATCCCGAGCGCGATGTCGGCATACTGGACCAGCGAATAGGCTTCCCAGGTGAAGTAGCCGATGCCGAACTGCCCCGAGATCATCTCGGCCGCGATCAGCGACACCCATGCGACGCCCATGCCGACGGTGAGGCCGGTAAAGATGTGCGGCAGCGACGCCGGGAAATAGACCTCGCGGAAGATCGCGGTCTCCCGCGCGCCGAGGCACTTGGCGGCCCGCACCAGCACGGGGTCGACCAGCGTCATGCCGTGCAGCGTGTTGACCAGGATCGGAAAGAACGAGCCGAGAAAGGTGATGAAGACGATGCTCTGCTCGTTGGTCGGCCACAGCATGATCGCCATCGGGACCCAGGCGATCGCCGGGATCGGACGCAGCACCTCGGCGACCGGAAACACGATCTCGTGCACCAGCCTGAAGCGGCCCATGATCAGGCCGAGCGGCACGCCGACCAGTGCGGCCAGCGAGAACCCGATGAAGATCCGGCGGCAACTGAGCAGGATGTGCATCAGGAATTTCGGATCGTGGATCGCCTTGGTGAAGCTCGCATAGACGGCCAGCGGCGCCGGCACGTTGGTGAACTTCACGAAGAAGACGACGCGGTAGGTCGTCAGCAGGTGCCAGCCGATCAGGAACAGGATCAGCGACGCGGTGCCGATCAGCACCGACTGCAGCCTGTCCTGGTTCAGCCGGAACCAGCGTGCCGCGCGGGCGGAGACGTCCGGACGGCTCGGCGGGATCGCGGTGCCAGGCGCGGCGGTCGCCGCGGCCTGGTCGGGGGATGTCATCAAAGCGGGGCTGCTCAAGTCTTGCCTCCCGCGACCGCCAGCTTCACGGCGTCATCAAGTCCCATCACCTTGCCGCCGATCTTGGCGGCATAGGCCTCGGCATCCTTCTTCAGCAGGAACGGCGCGATCTCGCCATTGGCCGCGGCGAAGAACGCCTGGTCGGCGAACAGCTTGATGCCGCGCGCGGTGTCGAAGACGTAGGCGACGTTGATCTTCTTGCCCTTGGCCTTGTAGTCGGCATAGGCGCCGAGCGTGCAGGTCGCGCTGCTGAAGGCTATGATGCCCTCGCCGTCGACCCAGACCTCGCCGGCCTTGCGCGGCTCGGTGATCGGCCTGTTGCAGAACTTGTCCTCGCCGGAGATTTCGTAGTTCGCGGTGCTTGCGAGATCCTTGTCGTAGTCCAGCTTCAGCTCGGCATAGGCCTTGCGGATGTAGCTGTCGTCGACCCATGTCTTCGGATCGAACTCTTTCATGCGGCCGAGGCTCTGCAACACCTTGACGTCGGTTGCGGCGGCATCCACCAGCGCCGGCTTGATCGTCGGATCCGTGGTCATGTTGCCGCCGGGGCCGAGGAAGATGTAGACGACCTCCTTGTTGATCCCGGTCCATTCCTGGATCTTTTCGGCCGCCGCCTTCGGATCCTGGCGCAGCCACTGGTTGGCGGCGATCACCGCCTTGACATAGGCGATGACGACCTCGGGATATTTTTCCGCGAAGTCGGTGCGGACGACGACGCCATGGAATGTCGGCAGGTTGGTCTGGACGCCGTCGAAGATCTTGCGCGCAAAGCCGCGGAACGGCAGCAGTTCCGCGAACGGCACGAAATCGGCGTGCGCGTCGATCTTCTTTTCCTGCAGGTTGGTCGAGCCGACCTCCGGCGTCTGGCTCACCAGCTGGAAGAAATCCGCCGGATAGCCGCCGTCCTGAAGCGCCTTCAGCACCATGCCGTGTGCGGCCGAGCCGAACGGCACGCTGACCAGCTTGCCCTTGAGGTCGGAGAGTTCGTAGTAGGGCGAGTCCTTGTGAACGACGATGCCGTTGCCGGAGCCGGCGAGGCTGTAGGCGGCGACGGCGATCAGCCGGCTCTTGCTCTCGGGATTGTTCTCGAAGGTGAAGCCGTTCACGATCAGCGGGTAGTCGCCCATCATGCCGAACTGCAGCTTGTTCGCCATCATCCCGTTGGTGACGGGCGGACCGGAGGTGAAGTTCTGCCACTCGATCTCGAACTTGATGTTGGCGTATTTGCCGTCCTTGGGCAGATACTTCTCCAGCAGGTGAAGCTGCCGCACGATGGTGCCGGCCGTCACCGTGTTGGTCGTGGTGTCCTGGGTGCCTATGCCGATCGTGACTGTCTCTGCTGCGACGGGCTGCGCCGCGATCAGGGACAGACAGGTGACGGATAGCAAGAGCGCGTGACGGCAGCGGACCATTCTCATCCCCGTTCGGTTGGATGGCTGATGGCGCCATGATGAAGGCCGCGTCCACGAGCGCAAATCCGGAGTTCGGCAGCGGGTGGATTAGTTGCCGTCAAAATCCGGTTGCGTACTCCTTGGGCAATTTCGCTCATGACAGCCGCTTGCATGAGCAGGCCGGCTAATCCGCGGCCTGGCCGCGCATCTCGTCCAGGACGTCGGGCCGGCAGACCACGATCTGCGAACGCCTGGTGCGGACGATATTCTTTTCCTGCATCCGCTTGAGGCTGATCGTCACCCACTGCCGCGTCGCCCCGACCATGTGGGCGATGTCGGCATGGGTGAAGGCCGCGGCAATGACCTTGCCGTCGGGATCATCCACGCCATAGAGGTCGACGAGATGCAGCAGCAGATGAGCGAGCCGCTCGGTGATCGAACGCGTCCCCAGCATTTGGGCCAGGGCGGAGTAGCATTTTCCCTTGAAGCTCAACCCTTCGATCAGTCCGATCGCGAGATTGGGGATCTCCGCCACCAGCGTTCGCAGCTCCTTGCCGGGAAGCTGGATCACGCTGGCATTGCTGGCGGCGATGCCGGACCATTGATGCACGCCGGTGTCGAACACCTCGGGACCGCCGACGAAATTGCCGACATGCCAATAGGCCAGCGTGATCTCGCGCCCCTGCGGCGACGTATAGAACACGCGGATGCGGCCGCTCTCGACCAGGAAGATGCCGTCGTGCCTGGCGCCCTGGCTGAACAGCGTCTGGCCGCGGTTCAGCACCTTGCGGCGGCCCTGCTTGAGCACCTGCTCACGCTCGCGCAGGCTGAGCCTTTCGATCAGCGACGGCGGGCCGCCGATGGATTGCTGGCTTTCGGTGAGCAGGAGCGACGAACTGGTCACCGCGCGCGCTGACGTCATGGGAGAGGGCACGGCGTCCGCAGCTGATTTGGCTGCCTGCAGCAACATGTCTTGCCTCCGCATTGATCATACTGATCAGAAGCGGAGCAATGTTCGTGCCATCCGTCACCGCGCGACGCACCTCAGGCGGCAACGAGTTCCCAAAGGTATGATTTCGGATAGATGCCGCGATTGTGGCCGTCGGAAAACGCGATGTTCAAGCCGTAACCGAGATCTCCGACCCCGACGATGCCGATCCCGGGAAACTGCGCCGGGAAGCGGCCGTCGAGGCGGGCCCGCCTGCAATGCGCGCACATGCAGGACAGCCGCAGCCGTTCGGCGGACAGCTCCGCGGGAGCGCCGCCGGCATTCCGCAGCCGTAACGACGCCAGGTCGGGACTGACTTCGCTGTTGAGGGTATCGGCTGGAATCATGGCGCCTCCTGGTTGTGCCGAAGCCGGCGTCGTCACGCTAGGGGAGACGGACCGGGGCCCCCAGCAACTAATTGCCTCGTTCGACGGAATGTGGAGCGCGAGGTGCTTCGTTGCCGCGCGCTCGCCTTCCCGCGGAACAATCTTTGCAACTAATCCACCGCCGCGGCGCGTTCGAAATTGCCGAACCGCGCCGTTTCCGCGACATCGTCGTCAGCAACCGCCACACGGCGCGCCCCGCGCCTCAGGAGACGACGATGAGCGCTTTTCAGACCGAGACGGTGTTGTCGGTCCGGCACTGGACCGATTCGCTGTTCAGCTTCACCGCCACGCGGGATCCCGGCTTCCGCTTCCAGAACGGGCAGTTCGCGATGATCGGGCTCGAGGTCGACGGCCGGCCGCTGATGCGCGCCTACAGCATGGCGAGCGCCAATCACGAGGAGGAGCTGGAATTCTTCAGCATCAAGGTGGCGGACGGGCCGCTGACCTCCCGGCTGCAGAAGATCAAAGAGGGCGATCGCATCCTGGTGGGGCGCAAGGCGACGGGAACGCTGATCGCGGGCAACCTGATTCAGGGCAGGCGTCTGCTGCTGCTGTCGACCGGCACCGGGCTGGCGCCGTTCGCCAGCCTGGTCAAGGATCCCGACATCTACGAGACCTACGAGACCATCGTGCTGGCCCATGGCTGCCGCCAGGTCTCGGAGCTCGCCTATGGCGAGCAGCTCGTCGATGGCCTGCGCGGCCACGAATTCTTTGGACCGCTGGTCCGGAACCGGCTGCTTCATTACCCCACGGTGACCCGCGAGCCGTTCCGCAACCGCGGCCGCATCACCGACCTGATCGCATCGGGGCAGATGTTCGCCGACATCGACGAGCCCGACCTCGATGTCGAAGCCGACCGCGTCATGCTCTGCGGCAGCCCGGCGATGTTGGCCGAGCTCCAGGCCATGCTGGAGGGCCGCGGCTTCGTCGAAGGCAACCACAGCACGCCCGGCCATTTCGTGGTCGAGAAGGCGTTCGTCGAGCGCTGATTGGCCGGCGCGAAGAAATGCGCTCAGGCGACAACTAATTGCTATCGCCGGGTGCCCCCGCTGAACAAGTCTGATCCGGACCGGTGTGGCCAAGCAGGAGCTTAGAATGGCAATGGATGAGATCGTCGACGGCCTCTCGGAGGTGTCCTGCGACGTGCTGGTGATCGGCGGCGGCACCGCCGGTCCGATGGCCGCCCTGAAGGCCAAGTTGAAGAATCCCAAGGCGAACGTCGTTCTGCTGGAGAAGGCGAACGTCAAGCGCTCCGGAGCGATCTCGATGGGCATGGACGGCCTGAACAACGCCGTCATCCCCGGCTATGCAACGCCGGAGCAATACACCAAGGAGATCACGATCGCCAATGACGGCATCGTCGATCAGAAGGCGGTCTACAAATACGCCCAGAGCTGCCACGGGATCATCGAAGAGCTCGACAGCTTCGGCATCCGCTTCCTCAAGAACGAGAACGGCGACTACGCCGTCAAGAAGGTGCACCACATCGGCACCTACGTGCTGCCGATGCCGAACGGCGAGACCGTCAAGAAGGCGCTATATCGGCAACTGCGCCGCGCACGCATCCTGATCTCCAACCGCTACATGGCGACGCGGCTCTTGAAGTCGAGCGATGGCCGCATCGCCGGCGCCGTCAGCGTCAACACCCGCACCGCCGAGATGCTGGTGATCAAGGCCAAGGCCGTAATCCTGTGCATGGGCGCGGCGGGACGGCTCGGCCTGCCGACCTCTGGATACATGTTCGGCACCTATGAGAACGCCGCCAATTCCGGCGACGGCTATGCGATGGCCTATCACGCGGGCGCGGCGCTCGCCAATCTCGAATGCTTCCAGATCAATCCGCTGATCAAGGACTACAACGGTCCGGCCTGCGCCTATGTCGCCGGTCCCTTCGGCGCCTATACCGCCAACAACGAGGATCGCCGCTTCATCGAATGCGACTATTGGTCCGGCCAGATGATGCTGGAGTTCTACAACGAGCTGCTGTCGGGCAAGGGGCCGGTCTTCCTGCAGCTCAAGCACCTGCACGACAAGACCATCGAGGAGATCGAGCACACCCTGCACAAGGTCGAGCGCCCCACGCGCGGACTGTTCCAGGAGGGCCGCGGCGTCGACTACCGCAAGGAGTCGATCGAGATGCACATCTCCGAGATCGGCTTCTGCTCGGGCCACAGCGCGTCGGGCGTGTTCGTCGACGACAATGCCCGCACGACCGTCCCCGGGCTCTATGCGGCCGGCGACATGGCCAGCGTTCCGCACAACTACATGCTGGGCGCATTCACCAACGGTTCGTTCGCCGGGCTTGATGCGATGGAGTTCGCCGACAATCATGATTTCGGCGACATCGATGCCGCCGAGATCGCGCTGGAGCGCGAGCGCGTGCTGGCGCCGACGAAGCGCGAGGACGGCATTCCGCCGAACCAGATCGAGTACAAGACGCGGCGCCTGGTCAACGACTATCTGCAGCCGCCGAAGGTGACGCGGAAGTACGAGCTCGGGATGCGCCGGCTCGCCGAGGTCCGCGAGGACATGCAGGAGCGCATGATCGCGCGCAACGCGCATGAACTGCTGCGCGCACTGGAGGTGCAGTCGATCATGGATTGCGCGGACATGGCCGCCCATGCCTCGCTGTTCCGCGAGGAGAGCCGCTGGGGACTCTATCACTGGCGCACCGATTTTCCGGAGAAGGACAACGAGAACTGGTTCTGCCACACGCTGCTGAGCAAGCAGGACGGCCGCATGACCAGCGAGAAGCGGGCGGTGCAGCCCTATGTCGTGCCGATCGCGGACGACGAGAAGGACCTCTACGACAAGCAGCGCATCCGCGCCAGCGCCTGACGATCAGAAGGAGAACGAGACATGCCTCTTGCAACCTATCAGACGTCGGTCCCGGTCGTCGTTGACGACGCCAAATGCATCGCCGACAAGGGCTGCACGGTCTGCGTCGACGTCTGCCCGCTCGACGTGCTCAGGATCAGCGACATGACCGGCAAGGCGTTCATGGCCTATGACGAATGCTGGTACTGCATGCCCTGCGAGGCGGATTGCCCGACCGGCGCCGTCACCGTCAACATTCCCTATCTGTTGAGGTGATCATGTCGAGCCCGTTCGAATCCTACGACGATCTCGACGACGCCGACGAACGGCTCGGTGCCGCCGATCCGGCGGAGCGGCGGGTCGCCATCATCGCGTTGGGACATTCCGGCGATCCCGCCGCGGTCGCGCATCTGGCGAAGATGGTGGCCGATCCCGACGCCGGCGTGCGCCAGCAGGTCGCCATGGCGCTCGGCGAGTTCGATGGACCGGAGGCGGCGGAGGCGCTGGTCCAACTGCTCGTCGATCCCGAGCGGATCGTCGCATCGGCAGCCGCCGACAGTCTCGCCGAGTTCAAGGATCCCGCTTCGGCCGACGCCATCCTGACGCTGGTGAAGCATGCCCATGCCTTCGTCCGGATGGGCGCGCTGCGCGCGCTGAAGGAGCTGCGGCGCAAGGATACGCTCAAGCCGGCGCTGGAGGCGCTGCAGGATCCGGATGCGGCGGTCCGCGTGCAGGCGATCGGCGTCATCGGCTTCCTCAAGCTCGAGGAGTCGATTCCGGCGCTGACGGCGCTGATCGGTGATCCCGATGCGCATGTCCGGCGCGCGGCGGTCAGCGCGCTCGCCTTCTCGCACATGAAGATCGCCGCGGAGACCATCACACGCGCGCTCAAGGATTCCGACTGGATGGTGCGGGAGATGGCGGCCGAGACGCTCGGGCTCAACGTCAATGGTGCAGTCGCCGCCGATCCGTTGATCGCCTGCCTGGCGGATGAGTTCTGGCAGGTGCGCCTGAAGGCGATCCGCAGCCTCGGACGCATGAAGGTGCTGCATGCGGTGCGGCCGATCGGCCATTGCATCACCCACGAGCAGGCCAATCTGCGCAAGGAGGCGGCGGCTGCGCTGGGCGAGATCGCCGCGCCCGACGGCGAGCCGTACCTCGCGCTGGTCGCCGACGATCTCGATCCCGACGTGCGCAAGAATGCGAGATGGGCGCTGCACCAGATCGCGGCGAGCAAGGCGAGAACCGGCGCGTAATCGCGCGCCGGCCACGAGCGTTCCCGACCGCATGGCGGACCGGGCGGTCAGCCAGATGACGAGCCTTGCGACGATCATGTCGCGGCCGATCGCGCGCGAGCCCCGCAGGGCCGCGCGCCGCACGTTCTCGTGCGCCCCACGTCCCGTTCTGGACGGCTCCCGGATTGTCTGACAGAAACGTCGGACGCATCCATCGGGCATCATGACCGCTGCAGCGCAAACGGAGAGAGGGGCCGGTCAGTCCGGCCCTGGTGACACGCCTCCATTGCCGACCGGCTGTCGCGCGGCCGCGAGGGGATGCGCCGTGCCGAGGTCTGATATGACCCGCGGACGAGCTGCAAAGAGAAGCCGGAGAGCTGCCATGAACGCCAATGTCAAACTGCCTGCCGCCAAGGGCGTCTTCATCGACAACAAGTGGCAGCCCGCGCAGTCGGGCCGCAGCATTGCGATGCTGGCGCCGGCGACCGGACAGGTGATCGCCTCGATTGCCGCCGGTGACGCGGCCGACATCGATCTTGCCGTGGCGGCGGCGCGCCGCGCGCTGGAAGGCCCGTGGGGCCGGCTCGCCGCGGTGGACCGCGGGCGCCTGTTGTCGAAGCTCGGCCGCCTCGTCGAGGACAATGCCGAGGAGCTGGCGAAGCTCGAAGCGGCCGATACCGGCAAGCCGATGAAGCAGGCCAAGGCGGACGTCGTCGCCGTCGCGCGCTATTTCGAATATTACGGCGGCGCCGCCGACAAGGTGCATGGCGACACCATCCCGTTCCTCGACGGCTTCTTCGTCACCACGGTGTACGAGCCGCTCGGCGTCACCGGCCACATCATTCCCTGGAACTATCCGGGCCAGATGTTCGGCCGCACCGTCGCGCCGGCGCTGGCGATGGGCAACGCGACCGTGATCAAGCCGGCCGAGGAGGCCTGTCTGGTGCCGCTGCGTCTTGCCGAGCTCGCGGCGGAAGCCGGCTTCCCGGCCGGTGCGATCAATGTCGTGCCGGGTCTTGGCGAGGAGGCGGGTGCGGCGCTGTCGGCGCATGACGGCATCGATTTCATCTCCTTCACCGGCAGCCCGGAGGTCGGCACGCTGGTGCAGACGGCGGCCGCGAGGAACCACATCGGCTGCACGCTCGAACTCGGCGGCAAGTCGCCGCAGATCGTGTTCGCCGACGCCGATCTCGATGCCGCGCTGACCTCGGTGGCCGCGGCGATCGTGCAGAACGCCGGCCAGACCTGCTCGGCCGGCTCGCGCGTGCTGGTGGAGCGCTCGATCTGGGACCGCTTCCTGGCCGACCTCACGCTCCGCTTCGAGAAGATCACGGCCGGCACGCCGGAGATGGATCTCGATCTTGGTCCGGTCATCAGCGCGGTCCAGAAGACGCGGATCGAAAACATGCTGGCGCGTGCCGAAAGCGGCGGCGCCAGGCGCGTGGCGACCGGCAGGATCGCCGAGGGCGTGCCGAGCGAGGGCTTCTATGTGGCGCCGGCGCTGTATCAGCACGTCGCGCGCGACTCCGAGCTGGCGCGCGAGGAGGTGTTCGGTCCGGTGCTGGCGGCGATGCCGTTCGACGACGAGGCCGACGCCGTCAGGCTCGCCAACGCCACCGATTTCGGCCTGGTCGCCGGCGTCTGGTCGGGCGACGGCTCGCGAGCGATGCGCGTCGCGCGCAAGGTCAAGGTCGGCCAGATGTTCGTCAATGGCTACGGCGCCGGCGGCGGCATCGAGCTGCCGTTCGGCGGCATGAAGAAATCGGGACACGGCCGCGAGAAGGGTTTCGAGGCGCTGTACGAGCTTGCCGCGATGAAAACCTTGATCGTCAAGCACGGCTAGCGGATTCGCATCTCCGATCAATTCCGCCGTGTGGACGTCACTGACAATGCCGCCCGGCGTTGTTGTTGTCAGTCCGCGCGGCGAGGCGCCAGAGCATGATCCGGGAAAGTGGAAGCCGGTTTTCCCTCGCGACAAACGCCGAAGGCGTTTGCGCGGAGATCATGCGCAAACAACGAGATGACATCAGGGTTTGCAGAAGGAGACGAGTGGATGAGCGACGAAAAAGAACTGTTCGAGAAGGGCCTGAAGGTGCGCCGCGAGGTGCTCGGCGCGGCCTATGTCGATGGCAGCCTCGCCAAGGCCGACGACTTCATGATGGCCTTCCAGCACATCACCACCGAAATGTGCTGGGGCTATGCCTGGACCCGGCCAGGACTGGATCGCCGCACCCGCAGCATCATCAATCTCGCGATGCTGACCGCGCTCAGCAAGCCGAGCGAGCTGAAGCTGCACGTCAAGGGCGCGCTCACCAACGGCGTCACGGTCGACGAGATCAAGGAGATCCTGCTGCACGCGACCGTCTATTGCGGCATTCCCGCGGGCCTCGAGGCGTTCAAGGCCGCGCATGAGGTGCTGGTCGCGGAAGGTGCCATCGCCAAGAAGGACGGCGCATGAGCGCGCCGCAAAAGGTCCTGTTCGTCGGCATCGGCAACATGGGCTGGCCGATGGCCGCGCGCCTGCTCGGCGCCGGCTTTGCGGTCGCCGTCAATGACGCCGTGCCCGGGCGGGCTGCTGAGTTCGTCGCCAAGGTCGGCGGTGTCGAGGCCGGCGACCTCGCGGCCGCGGCGGGGCAGGCGGATGTCATCATCACGATGCTGCCGACTAGCAAACATGTCGCGGACGCCGTCGGCGCGCTGCGCGCCGGCCTGACGCGCGATCACATCGTCATCGACATGAGCTCCGGCGCGCCGGCGGCGACGCAGGCGATCGCCGCCGATCTCGCCCCGCTCGGCGTCACCATGCTCGATGCGCCGGTCAGTGGCGGCGTGCCGCGCGCCGTGACCGGCGAGCTCGCGATCATGGCCGGCGGCGAGCCGGGCGCGCTCGACCGCGTCGAGCCGCTGTTGCGCGCCATGGGCACCACGATCCACCGCATCGGCGGCCTCGGCTCGGGCCAGGCGATGAAGGCGCTCAACAACCTCGTCTCGGCCGGTGGCTTCCTGATCGGCGTCGAGGCGCTGCTGATCGGCCAGCAGTTCGGCATCGACCCCGGCCTGATGACCGACGTGCTCAACGCCTCGACCGGCATGAACAACTCGACGCAGAAGAAGTTCAAGCAGTTCGTGCTGTCGCGCCAATTCAACAGCGGCTTCGGGCTCGACCTGATGGTGAAGGACCTGTCGATCGCGCTCGAGGTCGCGCGTGCAGCCGGCGTCGCCGCGCCGTTCTCCAACCTCTGCCGCGAGCTCAGCGCCAGCGCGCAGGGGATGCTCGGACCCGGGCAGGATCACACGGCGCTGGCGAAGCTGAGCGAGGCGCTGGCCGGCGTCGAGCTGAAGGGGTGACTGGTACTACTGCGTCGCAACCACCGTCATTCCGGGGCAAGGCCGCGGGCCTTGAACCCGGAATCTCGAGATTGTTTTGCGTCCACACCTGACAATTTCCAGATTCCGGGTGACGGCGGAAACTGCAACTGCTGAGATCCGCGTGACGCAGTCGGATTAACCCTGGCGCCGCAGGAACCCGGTGATCGTCACCTTCTCCCAGATCCCGGCCGCGGCAAACGGGTCGGCGCGGTTGAACGCTTCGACCTCGGCGCGGCCGGGAGCCTCGACCAGGAACAGGCTTCCGATCATCGTCGAACCATCGTCGGAGACGAGCGGGCCGGACATCACGATGGTGACGGGCAGGCGGGCGCTGTCGCCGAGATAGGCCTTGTGCGCGTCGTAGTTGGCAAGCCGGACCGGCAGCGCGTCCCGCTTGTCGAGCGCGTGAATCGCAAACAGCATGAATTCTCTCCGCAAAGTGAAGCAGGACGGCTGCGTGCCGTCCTGCTTCCCGACTGATGGCTGATCCTATTTCGCGCTGAGCTTGCCTGCATCCTCGAAGCTCGGGCAGGTGCGCTGCTCCAGCGTCACGTCGAACGGCTGATAGTTGTCCTTGGTGATGACGGTCGGCTTCAGCACGATCTCGTTGATGACGGGCTGGCCGCGCAATGCGCGGACGGCCATCATGGTGCCGAGGCAGCCTTGGGCGAAGCCGTTGTAGTCGCCGCTGGCGAGCAGCTTGCCGGACTTGATGGCGTCGATCGCCTCCTTGGTGCCGTTGATGCCGATCACCTGCGCCTTGCGGCCGGCGCCGTCCAGCGCCTCGATCGCGCCGACCGCCATGGCGTCGTTGGCGGCGAGCACGCCGTCGATCTGCGCATTGGACTGCATCAGGTTCTCCATCACCTGCAGGGCCTGCAGGCGCTGATAGTTGCCGGGCTGCGACGCCAGCAGCTTGGCGCCGGGGTTCTCCTTGAGCGCGTCGTTGAAGCCGCGGACGCGGTCGACATTGGTCAGCGAGCCCTTGACGCCTTCGATGATGACGATGTTGCCCTTGCCGCCGAGCGTCTTGAGCAGGAAACGTCCGGTCTCGAGGCCCAGGCTGTAGTCGTCGGCGCCGACGAAGGCGACGAACTTGCCGCCGGCGGAGCGGTCGGTGATGTTGACGACGGGGATCTTGGCGTCGTTGATCTTCTCGACCCCGGGCACCATCGCCTTGTAGTCGACCGGCGTGAACACGATCGCGCTCGGCTTCTTCACCACGACGTCCTCGATCTGGCTGAGCTGCTCGGGGATCGAGTCCGGCTTGGTCGGGATGTAGTGCAGGATCTTGGCGTTGAGGACCTTCGCCATGTTGTCGGCGCCGACGCGCACCGTCTGGAAGAACGGATTGGTCTGGTTCTTGGTGAAGACGGCGATGGTCTCGCCGTCGGCCCGGGCCTGCGTCGCGCCTGCGGCGATCAGCAGCGACAGAGCGAGGCAGCATGTGGTCCGATGTTGCATGTCGTTTCCTTCCCTCGTTTTTTGGTTGTCTTCCAGGTTCATTGCGCTCGGCGCCGGGTCTTCATGTCGAGCCAGACGGCGACGATCACGATGATTCCGGTGACGAGCGGCTGCCAGTTGGCGCTGATCGCGAGCAGGTTCATGCCGTTCAGCACCAGCGTCAGGATCAGGGCGCCGATGAAGGTGCCGAACACCGTGCCGACGCCGCCGAACAGCGAGGTGCCGCCGATCAGCACCGCGGCAATCGCCGGCAAGGTCAGGCTTTCGCCGATGTCGGCTTCGGCGGAGTTGAGCCGCGACAGGAAGATGATGGAGGCGAGCCCGGCCATGGTGCCGGAGACGGTGTAGACGAGCAGCAGCCGGCGCGCGACCGGAATGCCGGACAACCGGGCCGCGACCGGATTGGCGCCGATCGCGTAGATCTCCTGGCCCCAGATCGTGCGTTGCGCGAAGAACGTTCCGATCGCGAGGAACACCAGCAGCAGATAGACCGGGATCGGCAGCCCGAGCAGATAGCCGCTGCCGATCTGGCGGAAGCCCGCGGGAAAGCCGTGGATCGTCTCGCCCGCCATGTACCAGTAGGTGACGCCGTTCAGCACCCAGAGCATGCCGTAGGTGGCGATGAAGGAGGGGATGCGCAGCGCCGTGACCATGAAGCCATTGAGGAAGCCGACGCTGCCGCCGGCGAGCAGCCCGGTCAGGATCCCGAGTGCGGGCGAGCCGGTCTGATGGATCACGGTGCCGGCGAGACACGCCGACAAGGCAACGTTGGCGCCGACCGACAGATCGAGGCCGGCGGTCAGCACCACCAGGGTGAGGCCGGAGGCGATGAAGAAGGTCAGGCTCGCCTGCCTGAGCACGTTGAGGATGTTGCCCAGGCTGAGGAAGGAGTCGCTCAGCACGGTCAGCGCCGCGCAGATCAGCAGCGCGGCGAGCATCCGATAGAACACCTGCGCGGCGTTCTGCGACAGGAGCGAGCGCGGCGGCGGCAGCGTGTCCTTGGCGATGTCGGTCATGACCGGCTCCGCAGGCCGTCGAGGAACATCGCGATGATGACCAGCGCGCCGACGCTGGCAACCTGCACCGAGGACGGCAGCGACACCAAATTGAGCCCGTTGCGCAGCACGCCGACGGCGACGACGCCGAGCACGGTGCCGAGCAGCCAGCCATTGCCGCGCTCGAACGAGGTGCCGCCGACCGCGACCGCCGCGATGGCGTCGAACTCCATTCCGAGCCCTGCGGTCGGATGTCCCGAATTCATCCGCGCGGTCATCAGCAGACCGGCGATGCCCGCCATCGTGCCGCCGATCGCGTAGACCGCGATCAGGAGTCGTGTCGGCGACAGGCCGGCATAGCGCAGCGCTTCGCGATTGCCGCCGAGCGCGAAGATGTAGGTGCCGAACCTGGTGTGATAGAGCAGGCCGTGAAACGCAGCGTAGGTCAAAAGCCCCATCACGATCGGCACGGGGATGCCGAGCAGCGTCGCCGAATAGATGTCGCGCACGCCGTGGGGAATGCCGACCACGCTCTGGCCGTCGCTCACGATCAGCGACAGGCCCTGCGCCATGCCGAGCGTGGCGAGCGTCGCCACGAACGGCGGAATCCCGACGATCGCGACCAGCCAGCCATTGACGGTGCCGAACGCCGTGCCGACCAGCACCGCGGCGCCGAGGCCCAGCAGCACGGACTTGGTCGCGAGCGAGACGATGGCGACGCAGAGCGAGGTCAGCGTCAGCACCGCGCCCATCGACAGGTCGAGCCCTTCGGTCATGATGATCAGGGTCATCGGCAGCGCGAGCATGGTCAGGATCGTCGACTGCACCAGCACGTTGGACAGGTTCGCGGCCGACAGGAAGCCCGGCGCGATCGCGCCGAACAGCGCGATCAACAGCACCAGCACGATCGCCACGCCCGGGATGCGCTGCAGCGTTCGGAGCGGCGCGACGATGGTGGCGTCACTCATCATGCATCCCCAGTCGCACGATATTCTCCTCGGTCAGCTCGCTGCGCGCCAGGTGCCCGGCGATGCGGCCTTCGCGCATGACATAGGCGCGGTCGCAGACGTGGCAGATCTCGATCTGCTCGGACGAGATCATCAGCGCGGCCGCGCCATCGGCGACCAGCCGGTCGATCAGCGCGAAGATCTCGGACTTGGCGCCGACGTCGATGCCGCGCGTCGGCTCGTCGAAGATGAACAGCCTGGCGCCTGCCGCCAGCCACTTGCCGATCACGACCTTCTGCTGGTTGCCGCCGGAGAGCAGGCCGACCGTCTGCCGCGCATTCGGTGTTGCGATGCGCAATTGCCGGATCAGCCCGTCCGCCGTGCGCTGTGCGCCGCGGGGATCGTAGAGCCCGCTGGGAAACAGCTTCTTCAGCGCCGAGACCACGAGGTTGTCGCCGACCGAGCGCAGCAGCGCCAGGCCCTCGCTCTTGCGGCTCTCGGGGATCAGCGCGATGCCGCGGCGGGCCGCGATGTCGGGCTCGCCCGCGATCGGCTTGCCGTCGAAGATGATCTCGCCTTCGCTGACGGGATCGGCGCCGAAGATCGCGCGCGCCACCTCGGTGCGGCCGGAGCCGACGAGACCGCACAGGCCGACGATCTCGCCCCGCCGCACCTCGATGTTGATGTCGGCAATGCCGGTCGGCGCGCTCAGTCCCCTGACCTCGAGCACGAGCTCGCCGGGCGTTGCCGCGAAATGGCGTGGATAGCTCATGTCGATATTGCGCCCGACCATCATGCGCACGAGCTGGTCGGGGGTGACGTCGGCGGGCCTGATATCGTCGATGCGGCGGCCGTCGCGCAGCACGGTGATGCGGTCGCCGAGCGCGAACACCTCGGCCATGCGGTGCGAGATGTAGACGATGGCGACGCCGTCCGCCTTCAGCCGCCTGATCAGTGCGAACAGCAGCTCCGCCTCGCGGTCGGACAGCGCCGCGGTCGGTTCGTCCATCACAAGGATCCGCGCGTTCTGGCTGATCGCCTTGGCGATCTCGACCATCTGCTGCTGCGCGACGCCGAGCGTGTCGACGATGACAGAGGGATCGATGTCGAAACCGATGCTGTCGAGCACGCGCTTGGCGTCGGCCAGGATCTTGCGGCGATCGATGGTGCCGGGGAGCCGGCCTCTGGGTTCGCGGCCGAGATAGATGTTCTGCGCGATGTCGAGGAACGGCACCAGCGAGAATTCCTGGAAGATGACGGCGATGCCGAGCTTCTGCGCGTCGGCCGTCGATGATATCTCGACCTTCTCGCCCTTGTAGGTGATCTCGCCCGCATCGGCGCTGTAGGCGCCGCACAGCACCTTCATCAGGCTGGACTTGCCGGCGCCGTTCTCGCCGAGCAGCATGTGGACCTCGCCCGGGTAGATGGCGAACGAGACGTCGTCCAGCGCCTTGACGCCGGGAAACGACTTGCTGATGCCGCGTAGCTCCAGCAGTGGCGCGGGCGATGGAGCTGCGATGGCGGCTGCCGCGCTCATGGCTGCGCTCCGCCGGCAAAGATCTTGCCCGGATTCATCAGGCCCTCGGGATCGAGCGCGGCCTTGATGGCGCGCATCACCGCGACGGCGTCGCCGAGCTCGTCCCGGAGATAGTCGACCTTGCCGAGGCCGATGCCGTGCTCGCCGGTGCAGGTGCCGTCCATCGCGATCGCGCGCGCCACCATGCGCGCCTGCAGCGCCTTGGCGCCGGCGAGCTCGTTCTCATCGTTGGGATCGACCAGGATCAGCATGTGGAAGTTGCCGTCGCCGACATGGCCGACGATCGGCGCAAGGAAACCGTTGCTGTCGGCGTCCCGGCGCGTCTCGATCAGGCATTCGGCCAGCCGCGAGATCGGCACGCAGACATCGGTGATGACGGCGCGCGCGCCGGGCCGCAGGCCGAGGCCGGCGTACAGCGTATTGTCGCGCGCGTGCCACAGCCGGCTGCGGTCCTCGGCCGCCTTCGCCCAGGCGAAGCCGCGGCCGTCATGCTCGGTCGCGATCGCCTCGGCGGTCTGCGCCTGCTCGGCGACGGCGGCCTCGGAGCCGTGGAATTCCAGGAACAGGGTCGGCGTCTCCCGGTAGCCGAGCTTGGAATAGGCGTTGATGCCGCGCATCATGACGTCGTCGACGAGCTCGATGCGGGCGGCGGGGACGGCCGACTGGATCAGCGCGATCGCGGTGTCGACCGCGTCATGCAGGGTGGGGAAGCTGCAGGTCGCGGCCGAGATCGCCTGCGGCACGGGATGCAGCTTCAGCGTGATCTCGGTGATCACGCCAAGCGTCCCCTCCGCGCCGACGAACAGCCGGGTGAGATCGTAGCCGGCGGCGGATTTGCGCGCACGCTTCGCGGTGCGGATCACACTGCCGTCGGCCAGAACCACCTCCAATGCGAGGACGTTGTCCTTCATGGTGCCGTAGCGCACCGCCATGGTGCCGGAGGCGCGGGTCGAACTCATGCCGCCGATCGAGGCGTCCGCGCCGGGATCGATCGGAAAGAACAGGCCGGTCGTGCGCAGCTCCGTATTGAGCTGCTTGCGCGTGATGCCGGGCTGCACCACGACGTCCATGTCGGCGTCGTGCACGGCCAGCACCTTGTTCATGCGGGCGAAGTCGAAACAGACCCCACCCGCGACAGCCGCCGCGTTGCCTTCGAGCGACGTGCCGGCGCCGAACGGCACGATCGGCATGCCGGCCTCGGCGCACAGCCTGACGATGTCGGCGACCTCCTGCGTCGTCTCGGGAAACACGACGATGTCGGGCGGCATCGCCGGATAGTACGACTCGCTCCGGCCGTGCTGATCCAGCACGCCGCGCGCAAGACTCGCGCGTGGCCCGATCAGGCTCGAAAGCCGCTCGGCCAATGCACCGGTGCCGACCCGCAACTCCATCATTCCTCCCGTCCGCTTCCTCGACGATACCGGACTCTTGACGGTCCTTGTCGTCCGCTCAGCTCAAACCTGATTGGCGCGCGCCGCAAGCCGTTTCAGGCCGAAATCATAGTTGAGATGGAAATATCCCTGCGCCACCATGCGGCCATCTGGCGCACGACCCGGCGGGCAGCGCGCGAAGTCGCGGATCAGGCTGTCCTTGACGCCGAACACGACGTCGGAATCGAGATACTGATCACCGGCGACGAACACATGCGTCACCAGCCGTTCGAATCCCGGCGCCGAGATCATGAAATGCACATGTGCCGGCCGCCACGGATGCCGTCCCTGCGCTGCCAGCATGTCGCCGACCGGCCCGTCATTGGGGATCGGATAGGCGGCGGGCTTGATCGACCAGAAATGGAAGCGGCCGTCGCCGTCGGTGTGGAAGCGCGCGCGCATGGCGAGATCGCCGATCTGCTCGAGCCGTTGCACGTCGTAATAGCCGTCGTCGTCGGAGTGCCAGACGTTGACCACGGCGCCTGCGAGCGGCGCGCCGTCCGCGCTCGACACCGAGCCGGTCACCAGCAGCGGATCGCCTTTCATCGGCCCCGAGATGTCGTCGCCGTTGGCGCGTTCCGGTGCAGCCTGGACGAAGAAGGGGCCGAGCACCGTGGTCTCGGTGGCGCCTTCCGGCACCGGATGATTGATGGCGTCGACCAGCATCGAAACGCCGAGCGTGTCCGACAACAGGATGAACTCCTGGCGCTTGTCGTCGCACATCCGGCCGGTGCGGGTCAGGAAGTCGATCCCATATTCCCATTCCTGCTGGGTCGGACGGACCTCGCGCACGAAGGCATGGAGATGGCGCACCAGCGCCGCGCTGACCTGTTTGATCCGCGCATCACGCGCGCCCGCCAGGCGTTCGAGCACGGCATCTGTGATCGTGGTCTCGTTGAAGTTGCGCAAGAGGCGGCTCCTTTCAGAGGGGCTCGCCGAGCCCGGACAGCCGTTCGACATGCCGGACGGTGGCGAGGAAGTCGGTTGCGGCATCGCCCTGTGCGATCAGCGCGGCATAGGTCTCGCGCACCTGCGCCGCGAGCTGCAGCGGCACGCCGACGGCGTGGCCGGCGCCGAGAATGAGATCGAGATCCTTGGCCATCTGCGCGCAGGAGAACGTGGCGGCAAAGTCGCGTGCCAGCAGCGGCGCGGTCTTGTACTTCACCATCGGCGAGGCGACCGCGCTGTCGTGCAGCACCTGCAAGATGTCCGGCCAGGCGATGCCGCCCTTGCGTGCCAATGCGAGGCTCTCGGCCATCATCGCCGCGGTCGTCGCGATCATCAGGTTGACGGCGAGCTTGGCGTAGCGTGCCTCTTCCGCCGCACCCAGATAGGTCTGCGCGCGTGTGAAGCTTGCCAGCAGCGGCGTGATCCGCGCGAAGGCCGCTTTCGGTCCGGATACGAAGCAGGTCAGCTCGCCGGTGTGGGCGATGCTGGCATTGCCGGAGATCGGCGTGCGCAGATAAGCGACGTCGCGGGCGGCCGTGGCGGCATCGACCTCGCTCGACGCATCGACGCCCACGGTGCTGGTCTCGATCAGGATCGCGCCGGTCGCCATGGCTGCGATCAGTCCGTTGCTGCCGAGCATCGCCGCGCGCAGTGCGGCGTCGTCGGGCAGCGACGAGATGACCACGGCATGGTCGCGCACCGCCTCCGTCGCGGACGACGCGGCGGCCATGCCGAGCGCACGTGCCTCATCGAGCCGGGCGGCGTTGGGATCGAACGCGGTGACGTCATAGCCGGCCTTGACGAGCCGCGCCGCGATCGGCAGGCCGATCTTGCCGATGCCGATGAAGGCGAGGCGCTTATCAGGAAATGACATCGATGCCGTCCGTTGCTTGCTTCACGTGCCGGGCCCGCGGCCGGGCAGGCCGTCGAAGGTGAACGCCTCCGTCACGCGCGGGGCGCTGCAGCGATGGGATAATCGACCTGGAAGCGGCCGATCCTGAGGTCGCCGAGCTCCTCGCGCACGCGCAGGTGCTCGGGATGCGAGGCATAGGCCCGCAGCGCGGCGCTGCTGGCAAATTCGGAGAACAGGACGACGTCGCAGGCATAGTCGACGTCGCTGACATCGAGACCGACCTCGATGTGGGTCAGGCCGTCGATGCGGCCCTTGAGGCCCTCGAACAGGGTTTTGACCTTGAGCCGGGCCGCCGCGCGCTCGGCGGCCGTCTCGGCGCGCAGCCGCCACATCACGATGTGCCTGATCGGCCCCGTCATTCCAGCGTCCTCACCTGAGCTTTGTTCTTGGGCTTTGTTCTTGTCGGACGATTTTGCCTTGCAGGAAATGGAAATAAAGGACAAAAATTGTAACTCTGTTTTCCGCTCAGCGTAACAATGGACCGTTTGCTCCAACTCGAGGTGTTTTCCAAGACGGCCGAGCTGGGCAGCCTGTCCAAGGCCGCCGAGTCCTTACGGATGTCCAACGCCGCGGCGAGCCGGCATCTCAGCGCGCTGGAGGAACGGCTCGCGGTGCGCCTGATCGAGCGCAACACGCGCCGGCTCTGGCTGACCGAAGCCGGGCAGGAGCTGCTGCAGCGCTGCGGCCCGCTGCTCAACGAGCTGGCCGAGGCCGAGGACGCCGTCAGCGACCGCGCGCTGTCGCCGCAGGGCATGCTGCGCGTCACCAGCTCGCTGTCGTTCGCGACGATCTATCTCTCGCCGATGCTGCCGGCGTTTCGCGCGATGTATCCAAAGCTGAGCCTGCAGATCATCGCCGCCAACCGCTACCCGGATTTCATCGAGGCGGGCATCGACGTGGCGATCCGCACCCGCGAGCATGAGCCGGACTCGGGCATCGTCGTTCGCCGCATCGGGCAGATGCGGCGCGTGCTGGCGGCCGCGCCGTCCTATCTCGCGAGCCGTGGCTGTCCCGTCGTTCCCGGCGATCTGGTGCGCCACGACATGCTGATCTACAATCTTGCCAATGATCCGTATTCCCTGTCCCTGCGCAACGGCACGACAGCCCAGAGCATTCGGATCGCGCCGACGCTCGACAGCAATGACGGCCAGGTGATCAAGGGCGCCGCGCTTGCCGGGCTCGGCATCCTGATCCAGCCGCTCTACATCGTGCAGAGCGACATTCTGGCCGGCCGGCTGGTGCCGGTCCTGCTCGACTGGGAGCTGCCGCTCTTGACGATGAACATCGCCTACCAGAACCGCGTCAGGCTGCCGGCCAAGATCAGGGTGTTCGCCGATTTCCTCGTCGATCACATCCGGACCCATTCCGACCCGGGGATCTGGATCGAGCCGCCCAAGCCGGATTGAGCCGATGCCCGCGTGCGGGGGGAGGGCGGATCATGTTCTGATAAAAATAATTACCTTGCTATTTTTCGGAAATCATGGTCTCTTGCGTGCAACCCGCCTCGAGCAGAGGGACGTACGCGTCGTCACGAACGTGGAGGTGGGCTGCGATGGACGTGACGGCTGTGCCAGACGAGCGCAGGCGGCACGGACGGCGAAGTCGTGTGGTCCTGGCCTCTCGACGCTGAGGTCAAGTCCGTGAGCGTTGCTTGACGGCACGCGCGGGCGATGGGGGCAAGAACGCCGATCCCCAGGGAGAGCACGAAGGACACCGTTAACACCGTCGCGCGGGGAAGGCCGGGTCTGTGCGGCTGTACCTGTGGTACCTGCCGCCTGCATTCTTTTGAGCAGGCGGGCCACGGGCCTCAGCCGAGGTCCGGCCTTCCTCGCGCCCTCTCGTTGTTCAGAGGGACACGACGAATGCATCACTCGGGTCTCACCAGCCGCGAGACGGCGAGATCGTGTCTCGTTGGCCAACGGCGCCAACCCAATCCTCATGGCGTCGTCCCGGACAAGCGCGCACCGCGTGCGCCGATCCGGGACCGAAAACTCCAGGGAGGCGTGCGAGGCACGATGGTCGACCGATCCCGTCCGGCCACATCCGCCGGTGGCTATGGGTCCCTGCGCAAGGCCGGGACGACACCGAAAGGTGCGGCGGGCGACACGGGCAAAGGAGGCCCATCTTGATTGAGCGATGCTTGCGAAAGGCCAGGGGCGATGCCTCCCCGAACGACCGCCCTCGATCCGTAAAAACTCGGATGAAAATCTAAATACCTAGAATTATCAACGGCTTGTGACTGTCATCCGACTGTCATCGAACCTTTATAAAAGCCACACTGAGGCCCCGTAAAGCGGCCGGGGAAGCGCAATCGGGCGCAGATGGCGCTTCGCTTCCCAAGCATGGAGACCAGCTATGAATTTCATCAAAGCTATCGTCGCTGCCGGCTTGGTCGCCGCATCGACGTCGGCGTTCGCTGCCGACATCACCGGTGCGGGCGCGACGTTCCCGTTCCCGATCTATTCCAAGTGGGCCGACGCCTACAAGAAGGAGACCGGCAACGGTCTGAACTACCAGTCGATCGGCTCCGGCGGCGGCATCAAGCAGATCCAGGCCACTGTCTCTTATACACATCTAGATGTGTATAAGAGACAGGCGCAGTGCCGGGCCGCGCCGCCGATTTCGTGCGGCAGGTCGGCGGCGTCGAAGCGGTGGATCTCGCGGCCGCTGCGGCGGCGGCCGATGTGGTCA
>BFBZ01000433.1_pt1 | contig 42290 bp, 45 predicted proteins | sample 1888401 | NCBI WGS metagenome assembly BFBZ01 (sample SAMD00112614, study PRJDB3348) | symbiont metagenome | host: Chara braunii | reverse complement strand
TAGAACTTGTTTGGGTAGGACTTGGGACTGCTTTCGAGCGCTGTCAAGGCCGTTTTCGTCAGGCCATTGCGCGCCGCCCCCCGGACGGCTTATATCTGTCTCTTATACACATCTAGATGTGTATAAGAGACAGCCCATAACGCCCGCTCCTCAGGGTGAGGATTCTTTGTAAGTAGTCGCCCATGCGCCGCTAAGTCCGCAGCTTCGTGATCTCCGCCCGGGCCAGTTGATCGGCGCGCTCGTTCTCGGGATGGCCGCTATGGCCCTTCACCCATCGCCATTCGACCTGGTGCGGCGCCCGGGCCGCGTCGAGACGCTGCCAGAGCTCGACGTTCTTCACCGGCTTCTTGTCGGCGGTGCGCCAGCCGTTGCGCTTCCAGCCGTGGATCCATTTGGTGACGCCGTCCTTCACGTAGGTGCTGTCAGTGAACAGCCGGACGTGGCAGGGGCGCTTCAGCGCTTCCAGCCCCTGGATCGCCGCCATCAGCTCCATGCGGTTGTTGGTCGTCGCCGGATCGCCGCCAGAAAGTTCGCGCTCGCGCTCGCCCATGCGCAGGATGGTGCCCCAGCCCCCCGGGCCCGGGTTCCCGCTGCAGGCACCGTCGGTGAAGATCTCGACTTCCGCCGCGTTCATTGGCGCGCCGCTCACAGGCCGTAATCCGCCAGCGAGGCCGCGCCGCGATGGAAACGCAGCTTGGCGAGATATTCCTGCGGGTCCTTGCGCTTGACCAGGGCGTTGGGCGGCGTGTGCACCCAGTCGTAGAGCCGCGTCAGCAGGAAGCGCAGCGCCGAGCCGCGCGCCAGGAGCGGCAGCGCCTTGCGTTCCTCGTCGCTGAGACGGCGCACCTTGTCGTAGCCCTGCAGCAGATTGCGCGCCTTGGTGGCGTTGAAGGCGTTGTCGGCCTCGAAGCACCAGGCGTTGAGGCAGATCGCGACGTCGTAGGCCAGGAGGTCGTTGCAGGCGAAGTAGAAGTCGATCAGGCCCGAAAGCTTGTCGTGCAGGAAGAACACGTTGTCGTTGAACAGGTCGGCGTGGATGACGCCGGACGGCAGCTCGCGCGGCCAATTCGCCTCGAAGAAGTCGATCTCGGCGCCGAGCTCGCGATCGAGCGCCTTGTCGATATGGTGCCGCGAGCCCTCGTACAACGGACGCCAGCCGGCCACCGACAACGCGTTGGGCCGCTTCAGCGCGAAGTCGGCGCCGGCGAGATGAAGCCCCGCCAGCGCTTCGCCGACCGGACCGCAGTGCGCCACGGTGATGCGCCGTGGCGAGAGCCCGTGCAGGAAGGTCGTGATGGCGGCCGGCTTGCCGGCCAGGGTGCGTACGGCGTTGCCGTCGCGCCCGTGGATCGGCCGCGGACAGTTGATGCCGCGGGCCGACAGGTGATCGAGCAGGCCGAGGAAGAAGGGCAGATCCTTGGGATCGACGCGCTTTTCGTAGAGCGTCAGGAAATACTGCCCCTTGCTGGTCGTCAGCAGGTAGTTGGAGTTCTCCACGCCCTCGGCCACGCCCTTGAGGGCATCGGCCTCGCCGATATCGTACTCGGCAAGGAAGGCTTCCAGTTCCGTATCGCTGACTTCCGTATAGACCGCCATTCAACCACCACTTACGCCACCAGGGCTCGCGGCAGCTTGAACACCACGTTCTCCTCGGTCGTACGCACTTCTTCGATGGTGATGTCGTAGCGTGCGCGGCAGGCTTCGATCAACTCCTCGACCAGCACTTCGGGCGCCGAAGCGCCGGCGGTGATGCCGAGCCGCCGCGTCTCGCCCAGCCACGCCCAGTCCATGTCGGCGGCGCGCTGCACCAGCCGCGCCCGCGGGCAGCCCGACTTGGCCGCCACCTCGACGAGGCGCATCGAATTCGACGAATTGGGCGCACCGACCACGACCATGGCGTCGCAGCGTTCGGCGATCGCCTTGACCGCGGCCTGACGGTTGGTCGTGGCGTAGCAGATATCTTCCTGCTTCGGCCCGTGGATGGCGGGGAAGCGGCGGCGCAGCACCTCGACGATCGCGACCGTGTCGTCGACCGATAGTGTCGTCTGGGTCGCGTAGGCGAGGTTCAGCGGATCGGAGACCTCGATGCGCTCCGCTTGCTCGACATCTTCGACCAACAGGATCGTGCCCGGCGGCAACTGGCCGATCGTGCCCACCACCTCGGGATGGCCGGCATGGCCGATCAGGATGACGATGCGGCCCGAGACGCTGTGACGTTCGGCTTCGCGATGAACCTTGGACACCAGGGGGCAGGTCGCATCGACATAGATGAGGTTGCGGCGGTCCGCCTCGGCCGGGACCGATTTCGGCACGCCGTGCGCGGAGAAGACGACGGGCCGGTCGTCCGGCACTTCGCCGAGCTCCTCGACGAAGATCGCGCCCTTGGCTTCGAGCGTCTCGACCACGAAGCGGTTGTGCACGATCTCGTGGCGGACATAGACGGGACGGCCATAGCGTTCGAGCGCGCGCTCCACGATCTGGATGGCGCGGTCGACGCCCGCGCAGAAACCGCGGGGACTGGCGAGAAGGATCGTGAGCGGCGTCTTCGGGGCAATCATGGGAAAAACGTTCGACGAGATGCCGACCCGTTCGCTTGCGGGCCTGCGGACCATTGCCTAGAGTCCGTACACGACGGATTGGCGCGGCACCGTAACAAAGCCGCCGCAACGGGGAAAGCAACATGACCGAGCCGGTTGTCGCGGCCAAGGCACCAGCGAAGGTGACGCTAGAAGCGGGCAAGGACTACTGGTGGTGCGCGTGCGGTCGGTCGGCGAACCAGCCCTTCTGCGACGGCAGCCACAAGGGCAGCGGGCTTGCTCCCGTGAAGTACACGGCGCAAAAAGCGGGCGACTACTGGCTTTGCGCTTGCAAGCAGACCCACAAGCAACCCCTCTGCGACGGTACCCACAAGACATTGGCATGACATTGAACAAGCTCGCTTTTGCCGCGCCGGTCGCGCTGGCGCTTGCCCTCGGCGGCTGCGGCAGCAGCTCGTCGACACCCGCTTCCACCGTCTACTGCCCGGCGCCTTTCACGGTGCAGGATGCTGGCCGGATCACTCATTTCAAGCCGGGCGCCGGTCGCGATCCGCGGGATATCGAATACGAGGCGGCGTTGGTCGGCGCCGGAACGCAATGCGAGCTGAAGCGCGGCCGCATGACCGTCACGCTCGTGATGCGCGTTGCGGTCACGGCGGGCCCGTCGGTGACCGGCGCGCCGACGCGCGTTCCCTACTTCGTGCGCGTTTTGGGCGCGGGCAACGCCGTCGTGCAGGGGCAGGATTTCATTGCCGACTTCAAGCTGTCGGCGGCCAATCCACGCGGCCAGTCGCAGGAGGAGCTGGTGCTCACCCTGCCCTATAACGAGTTGGGCGACCTTGCCGCCTATCGCATCGCCGTCGGCCTGAAGCCGACGCCGGACGAACTCGACTACAACCGCCGGGGAGGCGAACGGCAATGACGGCCTATGCCGACAGGCTGGAAGCGTTGGCTGCCCAGGCGGCCGATCGCTGCACGGCCTGCGGCAAGTGCTTCGAGGCCTGCCCGACGGCCCGCGAAAGCGGGCTGGACATGGCAACGGGCGAACTGCGCGCGCGGGAGCTCGTCTCGCTCACGCGCGAGGGCGGCGCGGCGGCACCGACCCTGCAGTCCTGGCTCAATGCCTGCGACGGCAGCGCGCGCTGCAGCGATGCCTGTCCCGAGGGCATCAACGTCCGCCAGTGGGTGACCATCGCCAAGCTGAAGTCGTTGCAGGCGAGCCGGCCCGTGACGGAAGGGGCGACCAATGCTGCCGGCCGGTTCCGCCACATGGCGCAGGCCGTGCGGCTGCTGGCCAGCATGCAACTGCCTTCGGAAACCCTGAAGCGCATCCTGGCACCGGCAGAACGGCGCACGGCCGACGTTCTTTTCTACACGGGCTGCAACGTGCTGCGCACGCCGCACATCGTGCTGAACGTCATGGACATCCTCGACGCGCTCGAACTCGACTTCGACGTGGTCGGCGGCACCGCCCATTGCTGCGGCGTCTACCAGTTCCAGGAAGCCGATCTGCCGACTTACGAGCGCATGGGGCATCGCACCTTCCAGCGCTTCGGCCAGTCGGGCGCGTCCAAGGTGCTGACCTGGTGTCCGACCTGCACCAAGAATTTCGACGAGCTCGAAAAGGACGTCGAAGCACCGTCGTTCGGCCTTGACCATATCAGCGAGTTCCTTGCCGCCAATCTCGATACGCTGAAGGCGCGCTTCGCGGCCGACCAGCCGAAGCGTCGCGTGGTGATCCACGAGCATCAGGGCATCGGTGCCACCGTCCAGAGCATCCGCAATCTGCTGGCGGCCGTGCCGAATCTCGAGCTGATCGAGCTCGCGCAGGATTCGGGCTTCTCCTATGCCTGCGGCGGCCAGGCTGCGAAATTCAAGGACCGCGAGCAGGCGATCCATCGCGGGCTGGTGATGGGCGCGGTCGAGGCCGGCGCCGACACGATCGCGACCATGTACCATTCCTGCCATCGTGCGCTCGCCGGCGCGGAGGCGATCTATCCGCTGCGGGTCGTCAACTTCACCGACATCCTGGCCGAGGCGCTGGGCCGCGGCGGCCATCCCGACTACTACCAGCTCTACAAGAAGGGCGGCGCCATGGACGAGGCCGTCGCTGCGGCGCGCGGCTTCCTGCTCGGCAACGGCGTGAAGGTCGACGAGAACGCCGTGAAATCGCTGACCGCGGATATCTTCAACGAGACCGGGCTCGGCGGGCCGCGCGAGGCCTTCGTCGACGCTTTCACCGCGCTGGCGCGCCAAGGTTGATCCCATGACAGTGTTGCCGTCGTCGTCGCTGCAAGCGGCGGCGCCCTGGTTGCGTGCCGATTGGCGTCCCGATTCGGGACAGGTGCTGGCCGTTCGCGGCGGGCGGCCGCTCGAAGGTGTCTATCCGATCAGCGGCGCCAAGAATGCCATCCTGCCGCTGATGATCTCGGCGCTGCTGACGCCGCACCTCGTCACTTTGCGCAACGTGCCGGCGAGCCTCGACGTCGCCGTGCTGTCGGCGCTGCTGCGCCGGCTGGGCACGGAAATGCACTGGTCGACGACGGCTTCAGGACTCTCGGTCACCCTGTCGGCCGACCGGCTGCAGCCGGGCAGCATCGACGGCGAGCTGGTGAGCCGCATGCGCGCCTCGGTCCTGCTGCTGGGCGCGCTGCTGGCACGCTGCGGCGAGGCGCGTCTGCCGATGCCCGGCGGCGACGCCATCGGCTTGCGCGGCATCGACTTCCACCTCGCCGGCCTCAGGGCGATGGGCGCCGAGATCGAACTGGCGTCGGGCCTGATCGAGGCCCGCGCCCCCCAGGGCCTGAAAGGAGCGGAGATCCTGCTGCCGCTTCCCTCGGTCGGCGCGACGGAAAACCTGATGCTGGCGGCTGTGGCGGCAAGCGGCACGACCGTGATCCGCAACGCCGCGCGCGAGCCCGAGATCGTCGATCTGGCGCACTGTCTTGGCGCGATGGGCGCGAAGATCGTGGGCGCGGGCAGCCATGTGCTCACCATCGAGGGCGGCGCGGCGCTGACCGGCGCGGTGCACGACGTGGTGCCCGACCGCATCGAGCTCGGCACGCTGGCCTGCGTGGCGGCCGTCACCGACGGCGAGATCCTGTTGCGCCATGGCCGGGCCGCCCATCTCGGCGCCGCGCTGTCGGCCTTCCAGGCGGCGGGCGTCGATCTCTGCGAGGAGGCGGACGGCTTGCGTGCGCGCCGCTCGGCCGATGGCCTTACCGGCATCGACGTCGTCACCCAGCCCTATCCGGGCTTTGCCACCGACCTGCAGGCACCCACCATGGCGTTGCTGACGCTTGCCAAGGGTGCGAGCGCCATCACCGAAACTTTGTTCGAGCAGCGCTTCCTGCATGTCGGCGAACTGCGCCGGATGGGGGCGGACATCGCCGTGCACGGCCGGACGGCGCGGGTGCGCGGCGTCGCTGGTCTTCACGGCGCGACCGTTGCCTGCACCGACGTGCGTGCCGCGGCGGCGCTGGTGATCGCGGGGCTTGCGGCGGACGGCGAGACCGTGCTGACCGGCCTCGACCATCTCGATCGCGGCTACGACCGCATCGTGGACAAGCTCGCGGCCTGCGGCGCAGATATCGTTCGGCGTTAGGACTCATCCTCCTCCCCATTCAAATGGGGAGGTGCCCCGTCATACGGGGCGGAGGGGTCATGATCGCGAAGCGTTTTGCCACGCATGACCCCTCCGTCGTCGTAAGACGACGACACCTCCCCATTTGAATGGGGAGGAGAAAATCCATGAATCCGATCGAGCGCTCGCCTCAACGCGCCGTCTTAAAGCTGTCGACGACCAGTCCGCGCAGCCAGCGGCTCGCCGCGTCGCCGTCGGCCGAGGCGTGCCAATAGAGATAGAGGTCGAGGGTCGGCATGCGGAGCGGCAGCGGCAGGACCTGCAGTCGCAGTCCCGGCGCGAAGCGGTGGGCATAGCGCTCGGCCATGGTGAGGAGCAGGTCGGTCTCGGCGACCGCGCCGAGGGCGGCGAGATAGTTGCGGCAGCGCAAGCGCACCCGTCGGCGCAGGTCGCGCTTGCTCAGCTCGACATCCTCGAGGCCCGGTCCCTGGCGGCGCGAGGTCACCATGACGTGATCCTGCGCCAGATAGCTTTCGAGGCTGAGGCCCTTGCGCAGCTGCGGATGGCCGCGGCGAGCGACCACGACCATGCGGTCGGCCGACAGCTTCTGGCGTCGCACGCTCTCCGACAGCGGCAGGGCGATGTCGGTGGCGAGACTGACCGCGCCGGTCGCGAGCGCCGCTTCGAGATTGCGCCGCCGCACCTGGACCGTCCGGAGCGCGACGCCGGGCGCCGCCTGGGCGATCTGGCGCATGATCCGGGGCAGCATCAGGGTTTCCGTCGGATCGCGCAGGCTGATCGTGTACTGCGCCTCGGCGGTCGCCGGGCTGAAGCGGCCGGCATTGGCCACCAGCCGGTCGAGCGCCTGCAGACCCTGGCGCAGCGGGCCGATCAGGTCGCGGGTCAGCGGGGTGGCGCTGAGCTGACGGCCGTCGCGCGTGAACAGCTTGTCGCCGAACACCCGCCGCAGCCGCGCGAGCGAATGGCTGATCGCCGACTGGCTGAGATTGAGCCGCTCGGCGGCGCGCGTCACGCCGCCTTCGGCATGGATGGCGTCGAGCACGCGCAGCAGATCGAGGTCGGTCCGTCGTACATGAGCCATATCGATGGATTCCCATGATGAACGATCATTTTTTTCATTCTTCTGGCAGGCCTAGGGTCGGTCAACCCAAACCGCTGGAGAGTGACCGATGGAGTTCGCCTATTCCGACAAGGTGAAGACGCTGCAGGAGAAGGTCGGCACCTTCATGGACCGGCACGTCTATCCCAACGAGGAGCGCTACGAGCGCGAGCTCACGGCCGGCGGCCGCTGGCAGCCGACCGCCGTCATGGAGGAGCTCAAGGCGAAAGCGCGGACCGAGAGCCTGTGGAACCTGTTCCTGCCCGGCGATCACGGGGCGGGCCTCACCAACCTCGAATACGCGCCGTTGTGCGAGATCATGGGCCGCTCGAAGATCGCGCCCGAAGTGTTCAACTGCGCCGCGCCGGACACCGGCAACATGGAGACCCTGGCGCTCTACGGCACGCCGGCCCAGCAGAAGGAATGGCTGGAGCCGCTTCTCGAGGGGCACATCCGCTCGGCTTTCGCCATGACCGAACCGGCGGTGGCCTCGTCCGACGCCACCAACATCGAGAGCTCGATCGTGCGCGACGGCGATCACTACGTGCTGAACGGCCGCAAATGGTGGACGTCGGGCGCCGCCGATCCGCGCTGCAAGCTCCTGATCTTCATGGGCAAGACCGATGCCCGCCATCCCGACCGTCATCGCCAGCAGTCGATGATCCTGGTGCCGCGCGAGGCGCCGGGCGTCACGGTGCTGCGCTCGTTGCCGGTGTTCGGCTACGACGACGCGCCGCACGGCCACGGCGAGGTGCTGTTCGAGAACGTGCGGGTGCCGCTGTCCAACATCCTGCTGGGCGAGGGGCGCGGCTTCGAGATCGCCCAGGGCCGTCTGGGGCCGGGACGCATCCATCATTGCATGCGCGCCATCGGGGCGGCCGAGCGGACGCTCGAAAAGATGTGCAAGCGCGTGAAGTCGCGCGTCGCCTTCGGCAGGCCGATCGCCGAGCAGACCGTGACCCTGGAGCGCATCGCCGAGGCGCGCATCATGATCGAGCAGGCGCGCCTGCTGGTGCTCAAGGCCGCCTATATGATGGACACGGCGGGCAACAAGGTCGCCAAGGCCGAGATCGCCATGATCAAGGTCGCGGTGCCGGCCATGCTGACCAAGGTGGCCGACATGGCGATCCAGGCGCACGGCGCCGGCGGCGTCTCCGACGATTTCGGCCTGGGCGCAACCTACGCCTCGGCGCGCACCCTGCGCATCGTCGACGGTCCCGACGAGGTTCACCGCAACCAGATCGGCCGGATCGAGCTGGCCAAGTACAACTGACACGCCTGTCTTCTCCTCCTCATTCAAATGGGGAGGACGAAGAGGCGTGAATCCGACAGACCGCCCGTCAGGGACGTGTACACTTCGCGCTCGCGACGGCGATCGCAAGGTGCTCCGGACGGGCGGGAGGGCGACGGCGATGAGCAAGGAGAAGAAACCGCAGAGCCGGGTCGGCGACGACCTTCACGTCGATCTCGCCGACCATATGACCTATGGCGAGTACCTCCATCTGAAGACGCTTCTCGCCGCCCATCGGCCGCTGACCTCCTCGCACGACGAGCACATCTTCATCGTCATCCATCATGTGCAGGAACTCTGGCTCAAGCTGCTCGATTACGAGATCGCGCTCGCCATCGAGGGCATCCGCACCGACGAGCTTCGTCCGGCACTGAAGGCGCTCGCCCGGGTCGGGCGGGTCCAGGAGCAGCTCGTCTTGGCCTGGGACGTGCTCTCGACCCTGACGCCGGCGGACTACCTGTCGTTCCGCGACGCGCTCGCCAAGTCGTCGGGTTTCCAGTCCTTTCAGTATCGCAAGGTCGAGTTCCTGCTGGGCGCCAAGGACGCCAAGATGCTGCTGCCGCATCGCCACGATCCCGAGATCCATCGCGAACTCGAGGCCGCGCTCAGGGCGCCCAGCATCTATGACGAGGTCCTGCGGCTGGTGGCGCGTCGCGGCTTTGCCGTGCCGGCGGAGGCGCTCGATCGCGACTTCACCGAACCTCACCAGTTCGATCCGAGGATCCGCGATATCTGGCTCTCGATCTATCGCGACTCGCACCGGTACTTCGACCTGTACGAGCTCGCGGAAAAGCTGGTCGACGTCGAGGATCGCTTCCAGCAATGGCGCTTCCGCCACATGAAGACGGTCGAGCGGATCATCGGCTTCAAGCGCGGCACCGGCGGCTCCACGGGCGTCGGCTTTCTCAAGAGTGCGCTCGACCGCTATTTCTTTCCCGAGCTCTGGCAGGTGCGCACGGAGCTTTGAGCCCGGTTCAGTCGAGAGGTGCCGACAGCACCGCCCAGACGGCTTGGGCGAAATATCCGGCATGGACGCCGAGCGGGCCCTCGAAGCGGCCATAGACCTTGTAGGTCGCGGGTTGCAGCACCGTGCCGATCGCCGAGGCCGCCGCGAGGTCGGGATCGCGTTCGGGGATCTCGCCTGCTTTCATCGCCTGCACGATCACGCCGCGCAGGACATCGACCGGATTGGGCGTGTCCAGAGGCAACTGCGACAGGAACATGTGCTGCGTCAGCAGGTGGTAGGCGAACAGGGTCCAGTCGTCGTCCGCCCATTCGCAGTAGCAGCGGACGATGGCATCGATCCGTCCGCGCAGGTCGTTCGCCTGCTCGGCGGCTTCGCCCAGGGTGAGGGCCAGCGCCCGGTGATGGCGCTGGAAAAGGTCGAAGGCGAGCTGCTCCTTGCTCGGGAAGTGGCGGTAGATCGTGCCCTCGGCGATCGACGCGGCCAGGGCGATCTCGCGGGTCGTGGTTTCGGTGACACCGCGCGCCACGAACAGGGTGAGGGCGGCGCGCTCTATGCGTGCCTTGGTTTCTTCGGCTTTGCCCATGGGGCGCAATCTATGAGGGAGCACTCACTCGGCAAAGCCGTATCGTCGTCGTCCGGCGTCGAAAGCCAGCGCCAGTCCATGATCCAGTCCCGGCTGATGCCGGTCATGGGTACTGTCTCGCTCGCGAACGTAAGGACGGTCTCCAAAGATTGGCGGATCAGCATGCTACCCTCCTTTAGTGAGTAAGCGCTCACATAATAAGTGAGCAATCACTCAATTTCAAGAGGCAGCAAAGTCCCTGATTTCTCACGTGTTTTCCCGGTGGACGGCATGCGGGGGGCTCAATATGGTCGGCCTTACCCAGATGATCCCTGTGGGAGAGACTGCCCGGCTCGGGCGGCGCCGAAGGAGCAACCGACCCCGGAAACTCTCAGGCAAAAGGACCGCAGGAGGATTGGGTCTCTGGAAAGTGGCGCGTGTCCTCGAGCGAAGAGGCGGGCGCCCACCGACGAAGTAAGCCGGCTTCGCTGCCGGCGAATCTTTCAGGTCTCCGGACAGAGGGGGTCGCGAACGGCGCAGTGCTTGCGTCGACCAACGCGACTCGTATGGAGACCTTCTTGAGCGATCCCGCAGCCGGCCCCTTGAAGCGCACGCCGCTTTACGACCTTCACCGCGAACTCGGCGCGCGTCTCGTGCCGTTCGCCGGCTACGAGATGCCGGTGCAGTATCCGACCGGCATCCTGGCCGAGCACACCCAGACACGCACCGCCTGCGGCCTGTTCGACGTCTCGCACATGGGGCAGGTGCGGCTCACCGCCAAGGCCGGCCACAACGCCGCCAAGGCGCTCGAGACCCTGGTGCCGGGGGACATTGCCGGCCTGCAACCCGGCCAGCAGCGCTACACGCAGTTCACCAACGATCAGGGCGGCATCCTCGACGACCTGATGGTGACCAGCACGGGCGATCACCTGCTGGTGGTCATCAACGCCGCCTGCAAGGATGCCGACCTCGCGCACCTGCAAAAGCATCTCTCGGCCACCTGTGAGGTCGAGCCGATGTTTTCGCGCGGCCTTCTGGCGCTGCAGGGGCCGCAGGCCTCGGCCGTGCTGTCGCGCCTGGCGCCGCAGGTCGCCACCATGAAGTTCATGACCGGCGCCTATGTGGTGATCGACGGGGCGCGCTGCTACGTGACGCGCTCGGGCTATACCGGCGGCGACGGCTACGAGATCTCGACGCCGGCCGACCAGACCGACGCCATTGCCCGCAAGCTCCTGTCGAATCCCGAAGTGAAGCCGATCGGGCTCGGCGCCCGCGACTCGCTGCGCCTCGAAGCAGGCCTCTGCCTCTACGGTCACGACATCGACACCACCACCACGCCGGTCGAGGCTGTGCTGCTGTGGAGCGTCGGCAAGGAGCGCCGTGTGCAGGGCGGCTTCCCCGGCGCGTCGGTGATCCAGAAGCAGATTGCCGAAGGCGCGACGCGCAAGCGGGTCGGCCTGCTGCCGGAGGGCAAGGCAATCGCCCGCGAGGGCGCCGAGATCGTCATCGGCGGAAACGTCGTCGGCAAGGTGACGTCGGGCGGCTTCGCCCCCACGCTCGGCCGTGCCGTCGCCATGGGCTACGTCGATCGCGCCCAGTCTGCCAACGGGACCAAGGTCGATCTGCTGGTGCGCGGCAAGCCCGCGCCGGCCGAGATCGTGCCGATGCCTTTCGTCAAACACGCCTACTACCGCGGATAGGAGCTGGATATGGCTGTCACCAAGTACTCTCAGGAACACGAGTGGATCCGCGTCGAAGGCGAGGTCGGCACGATCGGCATCACCCAGTATGCCCAGGAGCAGCTGGGCGACGTGGTGTTCGTCGAGGTGCCCGCGGTCGGCCGCAAGGTCGCCAAGGGTGAGGCCTGCGCCGTCGTCGAGTCGGTCAAGGCCGCGTCCGACATCTATGCGCCGGCTTCGGGCGAAGTCGTCGAGGGCAACGCAGCGCTCGCCGACACGCCGGGCGACGTCAATGCCGAGCCGACGGGCAAGGGCTGGTTCTTCAAGCTGAAGCTGGCCGACAAGGCCGAGCTCGATGGCCTGATGGACGAGGCGGCCTACGAAGCCTTCGTGAAGAGCCTGGGCTGATCGGAGCACGCAATGCGCTATCTCCCCCTCACTGACGCCGATCGCCGGGAGATGCTCTCGGTCATCGGCGCCAAGTCGGTCGATGATCTCTTCAAGGATGTGCCGGCCTCGGCGCGCCTCGGCGCCAAGGTCGCCGGCCTGCCCGATCACCAGGGCGAGCTCGAGGTCGAGCGCGCCTTCCAGGCTTTTGCGGCGAAGAACGTCTCGCCGGGCACCGCGCCCTTCTTCATCGGCGCCGGCGCCTATCGCCATCACGTGCCCTCGACCGTGGACTACATGATCCAGCGCGGCGAGTTCCTGACCTCCTACACGCCGTACCAGCCGGAGATCACGCAAGGCACCTTGCAGTATCTCTTCGAGTTCCAGACGCAGGTGACGTTGCTCACCGGCATGGAAGTGGCCAACGCCTCGATGTATGACGGCTCGACCGGCACGGCCGAGGCCGTGCTGATGGCCAACCGCATCACGCGCCGCCACAAGGCGCTGATCTCGGGCGGTCTGCATCCGCAGTATCGCAGCATCATCGAGACCACGGCCAAGTGGGAAGGCTTCAAGGCCGTCCTGTCCAAAGCCGATGCCGAAGGCCTCGAAGACCTGATCGCTTCGGTCGACAAGGACACGTCCTGCGTCGTCGTCCAGAATCCGAGCTTCTTCGGCCATGTGCGCGACTTCACCAAGCTCGCTGAAGCCTGCCATGCCGCCGGTGCGCTGCTGATCGTGGTCGTGACGGAAGTCGTGTCGCTCGGCCTGCTGAAGCCGCCGGGCGATATGGGCGCCGATATCGTGGTCTGCGAAGGACAGTCGATCGGCAACGGGCTGGGCTTCGGCGGCCCCTATGTCGGCCTGTTCGCGACCCGCGACAAGTACATGCGCCAGATGCCGGGCCGCCTGGTCGGCGAGACCGTCGATGCCGACGGCAAGCGCGGCTTCGTGCTGACGCTGAGCACGCGCGAGCAGCATATCCGCCGTGAGAAAGCGACCTCCAACATCTGCACCAATGCCGGCCTCTGCGCGCTGGCCTTCACGGTGCATCTCACCTTGCTGGGCGAAGCGGGCTTCACCCGGCTTTCCGAGCTGAACCACGCCAAGGCCTCGCAGCTCGCCGACAAGGTGAGCGCCATTGCGGGCGTGAAGCTGTTGAACGACAGCTTCTTCAATGAATTCACGGTGAAGCTGCCCAAGCCTGCAGCGCCCGTCGTCGAGGCGCTGGCGGCCAAGGGAATCCTGGGTGGCCTGCCGGTGTCGCGTCTCATTCCCGACGATCCCTCGGTCGAGAACCTGCTGCTGCTGGCAGCCACCGAGACCGCGACCGACATGGGCATGGACCCGCTGGTCGCCGCGCTGAAGGAGGTGCTGTGATGGTCCAGTCGCTCGACCGCTCCCAGGGTCGCGAGGGTGGGGGTCGTGAGGGTGGGGGGCGTGCCGGTGGTGTCGCCGCCGGTGCCACCTCGACCCACGGTACCTTCACGGGCAACCGCGCGCTGCAGATCGAGGAGCCGCTGATCTTCGAGATGGGCCAGCCGGGACGCTGCGGCGTCGACCTGCCCGAACCGCCCAAGGTCAAGGATCGGCTGAACGGGCTGCGCCGTGCCGGTACGATCGGCCTGCCGGGCCTTTCCGAGCCGCAGGTGGTGCAGCATTACACGCGGCTCAGCCAGAAGAACTACGCCATCGACATGGGCGTCTATCCGTTGGGCTCGTGCACCATGAAGCACAATCCGCGGATCAACGAGAAGGTGGCGCGCTTTGCGGGCATCGGTGATCTCCATCCGCTGCAGCCGGTCTCGACCGTGCAGGGCGCGCTGGAGCTGATCGACCAGCTGGCCCATTGGCTGAAGACCCTGACCGGCATGCCGGCCGTCGCCATGTCGCCGGCCGCCGGCGCGCACGGCGAGATGTGCGGCATGATGGCCATCGCCGCGGCGCTCGAGGCCAAGGGCGAACGCGCCAAGCGCAAGGTCGTGCTGGCGCCGGAATCGGCTCACGGCACCAACCCCGCAACGGCGGCGGCGCTCGGCTTCACCGTGAAGCCGATCCCGGCCAACGATCGCGGCCGCGTCGATCTCGCGGCGTTGAAAGCCGCCCTCGGCCCCGACGTGGCGGCGATCATGCTGACCAACCCCAATACCTGCGGCCTGTTCGAGAGCGAGATCGTCGAGATCTCCAAGGCCGTGCACGACGTCGGCGCCTACTTCTACTGCGACGGCGCCAACTTCAACGCCATCGTCGGCCGCGTGCGGCCGGGCGATCTCGGCGTCGATTGCATGCACATCAACCTGCACAAGACCTTCTCGACGCCACACGGCGGCGGTGGACCGGGCGCAGGGCCGGTGGTGCTGTCGGCGGCGCTGGCGCCCTATGCGCCCTATCCCTGGATCGTGAAGGACGGCGACACGTGGCGCGTCGCCGAAGATGGCGGCGCCCTCAAGTCTCTGGGGGTCGATGGCGCACCGCTGGGACGCCTCAAGGCCTTCCACGGCCAGATGGGCATGTTCACGCGCGCCCTGGCCTATATCATGAGCCACGGCGCCGACGGGCTGAAGCAGGTGGCCGAGGACGCGGTTCTGTCCGCCAACTATGTGATGGCCGCGCTGAAGGACGTCATGAGCCCGGCCTTCGAAGGCCCGTGCATGCACGAGGCGCTGTTCGACGACAGCTTCCTGAAGGACACCGGCGTCAGCACCCTCGACTTCGCCAAGGCGATGATCGACGAGGGCTATCACCCGATGACCATGTACTTCCCGCTGGTGGTCCATGGCGCCATGCTGATCGAGCCGACCGAGAGCCAGGCCAAGGAAGACCTGGATCAGTTCATCGGCGCGCTGCGGTCGCTCACCGAGCGGGCGAAGACCGGCACGGCGGCGGAAGAGTTCAAGGCGGCCCCGCGCTTCTCGCCGCGTCGCCGTCTCGACGAGACCCTGGCGGCCCGCAAGCCGATCCTGCGCTGGCGGCCGTCGAACAATCCGCCGGAAGGCGATCCGATGAAGCAGGCGGCCGAGTAGGCCGCCTCCCTCTTTCCCGATCTACATTGCCGGAGGGCGACCGTGACTCTCGATTTCCTGCTGACGTCGCTGATCGTGGTCGCCTCTCCCGGTGTCGGCGTGCTGATCACCGTGGCGGCCGGTCTCTCGCGCGGCCCCAAGGCCAGCGTCATCGCCGCTTTCGGCTGCACGCTCGGCATCGTGCCGCACATGCTGGCAGCGATCCTGGGGCTCGCTGCGCTGTTGCACACCAGCGCGCTGGCCTTTCAGATCCTGAAATACCTGGGTGTCGCCTACCTGCTCTACATGGCGTGGGTGACCTTGCGCGATCACGGCGCGCTCACCGTCCAGCCCGAGCAGGCCGAGCGCTCCTCGCTGCAGGTCATCGTGTCGGCCGTGCTGGCCAATATCCTGAACCCCAAGCTCTCGATCTTCTTCTTCGCCTTCCTGCCGCAGTTCGTCGACGCCACAGAGCCCCATCCCGTCCTGCGCATGTCGGAGCTGAGCGCCGTGTTCATGCTGCAGACCTTCGTGGTCTTCGCCATCTACGGCCTGTTCGCGGCGGCGGTGCGCGACCATGTGATCACCAGGCCGCAGGTCATGACCTGGATGCGCCGCGTCTTCGCCGGTGCCTTCGCCGCGCTCGGCCTCAAGCTCGCCCTCGCCGAAAGATAACACCCCTCAAATCGACGTCGCCGATACGGAGGCTTGACGGTTGGAGAGATATGTAACATTTAAAGATACATGAAACCTGACAGCACGATCGATCTGCTGAAGCCGTTTTCCGACCCCGAAGCCGTCGCCCGTTATGCCGAGGGGCCGCCGCGTTTCGTCCCGGGATACACCGACCTGCACCGCATGACGGCCGTCCTGCTGGGGGAGCGGGCGCCCGTGGATGCCCGTGTCCTCGTTCTGGGGGCCGGCGGCGGGCTGGAATTGAAGGCGCTGGCGCAGGCCCATCCGCACTGGTCGTTCGATGGCGTCGATCCGGCGGCCGAAATGCTGAAACTTGCCGCGCAGACGCTGGGACTGCCCCAGGGGCCACTGGCGACCCGCGTGCATCTGCATCAAGGCTATGTCGACGACGCGCCGAGCGGGCCGTTCGACGCGGCGACCTGCCTGCTGACCCTTCATTTCCTGGACCGCGAGGAGCGGCGGCGCACCGCGGGGGAGATCCGTCGTCGCCTCAAGCCGGGTGCGCCGTTCGTTGCCGCCCATTCGAGCTTTCCGCAGGCGGAAAGCGGGCGGGATCAGTGGCTGCAGCGGTACGCGGCCTTTGCGATTGCCTCCGGCGCCGACCCCGAGCATGCGCGCAACGCGCGTGCGGCGGTGGCAGCTCACTTGAACCTGTTCGATCCGGAGGAGGACGAGGCGATCCTGCGCGACGCCGGCTTCTCGCAGGTGAGCCTGTTCTATGCCGCCTTCACCTGGCGCGGCTGGGTCGCCTACGCTTAGTCGGCGCAAAGAAAAACCCCCGCCTTGCGGCGGGGGCGTCAGGCAGCCCGCGATTGTTGTTTGCGGGCAATCCCTATTTTCTAGAAGTCAGTGCAGACGGCGCGGCAGCTCGGTGATCGCCTCGTCGATCAGCGCCGCGCTGCGGCCCTGACCGACCTGATCACGCAGCAGCGCGCGGGTGGCGGTGAGGGCCACGTCGACGGCGGTGTCGCGGACCTGCTTGGTCGCCTGGGCCTCGGCCTGGGCGATACGGTCCTTGGCCTGCTGCTCGCGCAGCGCAATGGCCGTCTCGAGGCTGGCCGCCGCCTTGACCTTCATCCGCTCGGCTTCCTCGCGGGCCTGCTGGATGATGGCGCCGCCTTCGTTCGCCGCCTGGGCGAGCGTGCGCTCGGCATCCTGCTTGGCCTTGAGGGCCTCGTTGCGCAGGCGGTCGGCATCGGCCAACGCCTTGGCGATGTCGGCCGAGCGCTTGTCCAGCATCTCGGTGATGCGCTTCCACAGAACCTTGCCGGCAAGCACGAAGAACAGAACGAAGGCGACCGCGACCCAGAAGGCCGGATCGGAGAACAGGCCGCCGTGCCCGGCGCCCTCGGCGCCCGCAGCCCAAGCCGTGCCGATCATCGGCTACCTCCCTTGATCGCCGTGGCGATCTTGGCGCCGAGCTGACCCGCGTCGGCCGACTGGCCGGCGAGCTTGGCATAGGCGCCCTGGCCGATCTCGTTGGCCATCTGCTCCAGACCTGCCATGACGTCGTCGCGCTGCTTGGCGATGCGCTTTTCGGCATCGGCAATCTGCGCCGCCAGACGATCGTGGAGTTCGCCGAGCCGCTTGGCCGCGGCCGTGGCGTCCACTTCGCCCTGCTGGCGGGTGACGCCACGGGCATTCTCTCGCGAATCCGCCAGGCTCTTCTCGTAGGCCACAACCAGGGCGCGGGTCTCTTCGTTGGCCTTCTCGGCCGCGTCGAGGTCGCCTTGGATCTTGGCCTGCCGCTTGGCCAGCGTATCGGCGATCGCCGGAACCGCGGACCGCGCCATCACCAGGTACAGCAACAAGAACGCGATCGCGAGCCACACGAGCTGTGGCACGAAGTCGTGAACGTTGAGCTGCGGCATGCCGCCGGACGCGGCCGCAGCGGTGCCGCTCACGGCGAGCGCGAAGACGCCCGCCGCGAGTGCGCTGTAGACCGGTATACGCATGATCGTTGGTCCCAAGCCCTGCTGGCTTAGAACACGAACAGGATCATGAAGGCGATGACCAGCGCGAACAGCGCGACCGCCTCGGTGAGCGCGAAGCCCAGGAGCACGTTGCCGAACACGCGGGGAGCGGCTTCCGGGTTGCGGAGCGCGCCCGAGACGAAGCTGCCGAAGATGTTGCCGATGCCGACGCCGACGCCGGCGAGAGCGATGGTGGCGAGGCCGGCACCGATGAGCTTGGCTGCAGAAGCGTCCATGATACTTATCCTTTCGTCAGTAGTCAGAATTGTCAGTGATGGAGGTGAACTGCGTCGTTGAGATAGAGGCAGGTCAGGATCGCGAACACATAGGCCTGCAGGAATGCGATCAGCAGTTCCAGACCGGTGAACACGACGATGAACGCGAGCGGCGCCCAACCGCCGAGCAGGCCCATCATGACGACGAAACCGCCGAACACCTTCAGCATGGTGTGACCCGCCAGCATGTTGGCGAACAGTCGGATCGACAGGCTGAAGGGGCGGATGAAGTAGGAGATGATCTCGATCGGCACCAGCAGCAGCAGGAGCACGAACGGCACGCCCTTCGGCACGAAGAGCGAGAAGAAGTGCAGGCCGTGGCGGGCGAGGCCGATCACGGTGACGCCGACGAAGATGAACAGCGCCATCGCGAAGGTGACGACGATGTGGCTGGTCGGCGTGAACGAGTAGGGCACCATGCCCAGCACGTTGCAGAACAGGATGAAGATGAAGAGCGTCAGGATGAACGGGAAGTACTTCTTGCCGCCCTCGCCGACATTGTCGCGGACCATGTTGGCGATGAAGTCGTAGCCGACTTCGGCGACCGACTGCAGGCGGCTCGGCACCAGCGCCCGCTGGCGCATGCCCATGACGAACACGCCGGTCGCGAGGATCACGGCGATTATCATCCAGAGGGACGAATTGGTGAACGAAACGTCGAGGCCGGCAAACTTGAAGTCGAGCAGTCGCTTGATCTCGAACTGCTCCATCGGGCTATGCATTTCGGCCTTCCCCACTCAATCGACGTCCAACTTTCGCCATCAGGATGAGCGACGACTGTCGTCGTCGCTTCCGGAGGAGTTCGCCGCATCGGCCGAGTAGGCCCGGATGGCACGCCACGCATTGTTGGCGCCTGCAGCAAACCCCAGAACCAGACCGATCACCAACGCGTACGGTGCCCAGTCCATCCAGCGGCCGAGCCAGTAGCCAAGGAGTCCCCCGACCAAAAGGCCCGCGATCATATCTGCCAAGACGCGATAGGCAACGCCCGTCTGCCGGTGCGACACTCCGTATCTCGGCCCGTCGTTTTGTCGAGGTTTTTCGACCTTTTCGCGAGCCGCCTTCAGGCGGGCATCAAGGTCCTCGACACGCCGGCGAGCGCCTTCCGGATCGGGTTTTTCCATACGCGTCTGCCCTCGGACGACGGTGACGTTGACTTCGCCCTTGTCCCCCTCTGGCGGGGCGATGCATAGGGGCCGCACCCGCGCCTGTCAAGGAGCCGATTTTCCTTTTCAGCCAATCGGTTAGGGCTATTTTGACGCTCCCATAACCGAGAATCTGGCGTCGCCGTCGCGGACCACCTGGGGAACCAGGTCGACCTCCCAGTCGAGGTACTGCCGCATGGCGGCTTCGACGTCTTCCTTGAAGTCGTAGGGCCGGTACCAGACGTCGGTCGGCGGATCGGCCATGCGGACGTGCCCGGTCTCGACGGGCAGCTTGGCGTCGCGCCAGGCCTTCATGCCGCCCTCCAGCACGGCAACCGGCAGGCCGCCCGCCGCCGCTGCGGCTTCCGGCGCGGCCAGCGCCGCGATCTCGGCATCGGCCGAGACCAGGACGATCCGCGTCGCGCCGGCCTGCTCCTTCAGCATCTCGGGCAGCGAGCGGCCAAGACCCGCACGGACCGCGAACCAGGCGCCGGGGACATGCCCGTCGCGATATTTGAGGCTGGTGTCGAGGTCGATCACCAGGGTCGAGGCGAGCTGCTTGTGCAGGTCGGCGGCACCCACGGTTGCCACTTCCGGGATGGCAAAGCCCGCCGGGTAGCGCGGCTCGGCCTCGGTCGTGAGGTCGGAGGTGGAGGGCTTGTGGTCGAGGACATAAGTCTCGGCCCAGCCCATCTGCATCAGCCAGTGCGCTGTCATGGTGGCCCGCACGCCGTCATTGTCGTGCAGCACGATCGTGGCGTTGCGCGCACCGACATATTGATCGGTGGCCTGTACGACCTGGCCGCCGGCCGCATGGCGGAACCCCTTGACGTGGCCCTGCGCATATTCGGCCGGATCGCGGACATCAAGGCGATAGAGAGGGCCGCCTTTGGCCACGAGCTTGTCGAGCCCGGCCTTGTCGATCTTCTTCACCTTCATGCGCTTGGCGATGTCGGCCGCGGCCGCCTGGGCGAAGCGGGCGGCCTCCGGCCCCTGCGGGCCGAAGCTCCTGGTCTCGCCGCGGGCGACCTTCAGGCCGGCGAGATGCCAGCCCATCGTGCCGTTCTTCAGCGCAATCACCTTGTTGGGCAGGCCGGCATTGATCAGCGACTGCGCGCCGATGATGGAGCGCGTGCGCCCGGCGCAGTTCACCACCACCAGCGTCTCCGGATTGGGGGCGAAATCCTTCACGCGGTAGACGAGCTCCGCGCCCGGACAGTCGATGCCGCCCGGGATCGACATGTTGTTGAATTCCGGCATCGGCCGGGAATCCAGGATCACCAGGTCGGTCTTGGCGTCGACCAGCTTCTGCAGGTCGGCGGCGTCGATGCGCGGCGTATCGTTTGCGTGCTCAACCACCTCGCCGAAGGCCTTGCTGGGCACATTGACGCCGGTGAACACCTCATAGCCGGCCTCGCGCCAGGCCTTCAGGCCGCCCTTCATCACCGCGAGGTCGGTGTAGCCGAGCTGCGAGAGCCTGGCGGCAGCGCGGTTGGCGCGGCCGGCCCATTGCGGATCCTGGGCGTCGTCGCCGCTGTCCATCAGCACGATGCGCGTGCCGGGATCGGGCAGCAGCGCCAGGGCCCGCGGCTCCAGCCGCGACAGCGGCAGCGGCGTGGCGAACAGCGGATGGCCCTGGGTCGAAAACTCGCCTTCCTCGCGCACGTCGAAGAAGGCGAAGACCTCGCCGGATTTCAGCATGTCCTTGACCTGCTGCGCCGACAGCAGCGGCGTCAGGATCTTGGCCTTGGCCATGAAACGCTTGGAGGTCCCGCTCGCCAGGTCGACGGTCACGCGCTCGGGCAGTTCCTCCAGGCTGAGGCCGTAGAAATGGAGGTGCAGGGCGTTCCCGGAGCCGACCGGCGTCTCGATATGGTGGAAGTCGTCAGGCAGGTAGGCGATCACGTCGCCGCGCTTCAGGGTCTTCTCCTTGGCCGGCGCCTCGCGCAGCTGCACGAAGCCCTCGCGCGCGCCGTTGTCGAGGCGCTCGTAGACCACGTTGCGCTCGGCGCCATGGACGCCGGCAATGATCGCCCAGGTCGTGTGGTTATGTGGCGGGACCTTCTTGCCGGCGCCGCCGGCCGAGGCATAGAGGGCGAAGCGGTGGTCGGGATCTTCGCTCAGGCGATAGATGCCGCCATCGGCGCCCAGCGGGAACTCGTCCTGCGGGAACAGCTCCGCCCGACCGGCCAGCGAGGCCAGGAGCCCGCCGATCTTGTCGAGATTGGCAGATGTGACACCGTCCTTCTCGATCCGGCGCGCTTCGTCGACCAGGCGCCGCACGGCTGCGGCGCGTTCCAGATGCTGGGTCATTTGCTCCTCCGTTTGGAGGGCAGTATAGCCACCCTGGCGCTTGTCGCCCTAGTGCGGCTTCTGCTCAATTGGTGGCGCTTTAGCGGTTTCAATTGAGCGGAAGCGCGTTGTACAAGCATCTCTTGCTTCAGGCCTTCCAAGTTCGGCCGAGTCCGGCCGAACTTGGAAGGCCTTTGGGCAACTCAAACTACGGTGGGGCATGAAAACGATCGTTTCTGCCGCGGTGATCGGCGCCGTCGCCTTGATGTCGGTGCCTGCCACGGCTCAGCCCGTGAAGAAGCCCACTCAATTGCAGGCGACCAAGCCCGCGGCCAAACCGGCCGTCGCCCGGCCCGCCGCCCGCCCGGTCGTCCGTCCCGCGGCGGCCCGCGCCCCGGTCTTCGTGCCGCCGCCGCCGGTCATCGAGCTCGACGAAAGCGCCGTCGTTGCCGATCTGCCGACCGTCCTCGACAACGAGACCCGCGATCGCTACCGGCGCATCTTCCAGGCGCAGGCGACCGGCAACTGGGCGCAGGCCGATGCCGAGATCGCGCAGCTCAAGGACAAGCTGCTGATGGGCTATGTCGGCGCGCAGCGCCTGCTCGCCCCGAGCTACCAGGCGCGCTACGACCAGCTCGCCGCCTGGCTGCAGGACTACAACGACCATCCCGACGCGCCGGCGGTCTACCGGCTGGCGCTGGCGCGGCGCACCCCCGGCGGACCGGAGCTGACGCCGGCCAGCTTCGTCGGCCAGGCCCAGCCGTCGCCGACGTTTGCTGCGGCCCGGACGGTGCGGGGCGCCGATGCCGGCCAGGCGACCGAGCTCCGGGCCCGCCTGCAGGAGATGGCCGACGACGGCGGCTTCAACGCGGCCTTCGTGCTGCTCGACCGCAAGTCGACGGTCGATGTTCTGGGGCCGCAGGAAGTCGAGCTGTGGCGCGGCCGCATGCGGACCCGCCAGCTCGAGGCCGACCCGCAGCGCGGCGTGCAGGTGCCTGTCGAAGTCGGCGCGCCGCCCGACGCCAACTGGACGGCTGCCCTGCAGGCCTTCACGCGCGGCAACATGACGGAAGCGGCGCGGCGCTTCGAGCTGGTGGCCGATGCCTCGCCCGACCAGGCCTCGTCCTGGACCCTGTCCGCAGGGTCATTCTGGGCGGCGCGCGCCAACCTGCTGGCGGGCAATCCGCAGAAATATGCGCCTTATCTCAAGCGCGCCGCGCTGCACGGCCGCACCTTCTATGGCCTGGTGGCCCAGAAGGCGCTCGGCATGCAGATCCAGGCCGACTGGGAGGTGCCGGCGCTCGACCGTCGCAAGTCCGACGTGCTGCGCAACGACCGCGCCGCTCGACGGGCGCTCGGCCTGATGCAGCTCGGCGCCACGACCGCCGCCGAGCGCGAGCTCTTTGCCGCCACCATCGATGCCGACCCGTCCTATATCGAGGCAGTGATGGCCCTGTCTCTCAAGGCCGACTTGCCGGCGCTGGCGGTGCGCATCGGCAACGCCAACTGGGACCAGCGCCACAACATCAAGGGCTATGACGGGGCGATGTATCCGGTGCCGTCGTGGCAGCCGACCGGCGGCTTCATCGTCGACCGCGCGCTGGTCTACGGCTTCATGCGCCAGGAATCGGCGTTCAATCCCAAGGCACGCTCCTATGTCGGCGCCATGGGCCTGATGCAGCTGATGCCGGCGACGGCGCGGGTCGTCTCGACGCGCTATGCGCCGGAAACCGCCGGCGCCAATCCCTGGGATCCGTCGACCAATGTCGCGCTGGGGCAGGCCTATATCTCCTCGCTGCTGAACGAGGTCGATGGCAACCTCGTGCGCACGGCGGCGGGCTACAATGGCGGGCCGGGCAACGTGATGCGCTGGGACAACTCGCTCAACGCCTCGCAGGATCCGCTGCTCTACATCGCCTCGATCCCGCTCCACGAGACGCGCGACTTCGTGCAGCGCGTGCTCACCAACTACTGGATGTACCAGATCAGGCTGGGCCAGCCGACGCCGTCGCTCGACCAGATCGCCTCGCACGACTGGCCGCGCTACGCCCCGCAAGACGGTCGCTGAATCGTGGCCGGCGCAGGGCCGGATCGCGCTATCGTACGGCAGAAACGAAAGTCGCTCTGGGGCGCGACGAAGGGCACCTTCGAGATCGTGGGAGATGTCGTTGGCCCCGTTGTCGACGATTGGGACGAGGAACGCGAGTGGCGAAATATCACCGGTCCTCTGAAGGTGAGTAAGGCCAAGGTGCGACGCGGCACTCGCCGACGCTGAGCTATTGGCCTCACACGTCGTCTTGAGGTCGAACGCCGGCACCGCCTTCACCCGGCCTCTCCCCCGCTTCGGGGGAGAGGCCGGGTGAGGGGGAGTGAAGATCCTCCAGATCACAGGAGCGTCCGGTCGCTGCTACCCCCTCACCTAACCTCTCCCCCAAGGGGGGAGAGGAATAAGAACGTGACGTAAAGCTCGGCTAAGTGATGTGTGAAGCCGACCTCCTGCGATGCGTGCCTCGGAACTCGACGAGCTGCACGGCGATCCGTTCGATCGCATCATCGTTGCGACGGCACTGGTCGAAGGGGCTATATTGCTGACGGCAGGTCAGTCGTTGCTGGCCTGGCCGGAGGAACTGCGTCGCCTGGATGCGCGACGCTGAATGGGAGAAGCGATCGGAAATGCTGCCGCTGTCGGGTGTGAGAGTTGTCGAGTTCTGCCAGGTCCTGGCAGGTCCCTATTGCGGCATGCTGCTGGCCGATCTTGGCGCCGAGGTCATCAAGGTCGAGCCGCCGGACGGCGACATGATGCGGCAATGGCCGCCGATCACCGAAGGTACCAACGGCGGTTACAGCGAGAACTTCGCCTCGATCAACCGCAACAAGCGGTCGGTCGTGCTCGATCTCAAGAACCCGGCGCACAAGGCGGCGGCGCGCGAGCTGGTCCTGTCGGCCGACGTGGTGCTGGAAAACAACCGGCCGGGCGTCATGGACCGGCTGGGGCTGGGCTACGAGTCCTTCCGCCAGGAGAAGCCCGGCCTGGTCTACTGCTCGATCTCGGCCTTCGGGCAGAGCGGCCCGCGCTCGAGCGAAGGTGGCTTCGACGTCACGGTGCAGGCGATGAGCGGCATCATGAGCGTGACCGGCGAGCCCGACGGCGCGCCGGTGAAATGCGGCGTACCGGTTTCCGATGTCGGCACCGGCCTCTATGCCGCCTTCACCATCGTCTCGGTGCTGCGTCGCGTCGCCGGCGGCGGCGAGGGCGCCCATATCGATGCCTCGATGCTGGGCTGCAGCCTCGGCATGGCGGCGCTGCAGACCAGCGAGTTCTTCGGCACCGGTCGAGATCCGAAGAAGCTGGGCTCGGCGCATCCGCGCAATGCACCGTATCAGGCCTTCAAGGCGGCCGACGGCCATTTCGTCATCGCGGCGGGTAACAACAAGCTGTGGGAGGCCGTGACCGAGGTCGTCGGCCGTCCCGACCTGCTGGCCGACACGCGGTTCGCCACGACCACGTCGCGCGCGGCCAATCAGGTCGTGCTGAAGGATCTGCTCGAAGTCGAATTCGCCAAGCAGGGCGTCGACCATTGGCTGGCCGCCTTCGAGAAGGCCGGCGTGCCGCAGGGCCGCATCAACAGCTACAGCCAGATCCTCGCCGATCCGCAGGTCCAGCACATGGGTTGGGTCGAGGAGATGGCGCTGCCGTCGGGTGTGAAGACGCGGACCTTCGGCAGTCCCGTGCGCATCTTAGGCACCGATCTCGCCAAGCGGCGCGATCCACCGGCGCTGGGCGCCGATACGGAAGCCGTGTTCGGTTCTTCTCTTTTGCGAAAGGCTGCGGAATGAGCATCGATCGTCTGCGCCGCTTCATCGGCGACATGACCTCGCTCACGGGCGGGGCCTGGCAGGACAAGGACGAGGCGGCGACCGTCGAGGTCGGCGCCAAGCTCCTGGGTGAACTGGTGAAGCACGACGACTGGCTGCCGGAGTCTGCGGCAAAGGTGCCGTCGCACGGCTATGCGCAGAACCTCCTGTGGTGCGACCCGTTCGAGCGCTTCTGCGTGGTGAGCTTCGTCTGGGCACCGAGCGCCAACACGCCAGTGCACGATCACGAGATGTGGGGCCTGGTCGGCATGCTGCGCGGCTCGGAGACCTCGCTCGCCTTCTCGCGCCATCCCGAGACTGGCGCACTGGTGCCGGGCAAGCTCACCAAGCTCGAACCCGGCGATGTCGAGGTGCTGGTGCCGGCGGTGGGCGACATCCATCAGGTCACCAACGCCTTCGCCGATCGCGGCTCGATCAGCATCCATGTCTATGGCGGCAATATCGGCGCGGTGCGGCGGCACACTTACGACGTGAAGACGGGCGAGCCCAAGCTGTTCGTCTCGGGCTACACCAACCGCGAGCAGCCCAACATCTGGGATCGATCGGCGGAAGTCCGCGCCGGAAGCTGACGCATTCTCCCGTTCCGGGCGCGCTCTGTTCGCGTACCGGTACGGCTCCCTTGACCCGCCGCGCCGGGCGCACGCACTGTTGCGCAAACAAGGGAGGTAACAATGATTCAACGCAGAAGCCTGCTGCGCGGCAGCACCGCGCTCGCCGCCATGACCGTGGCGGCTCCGGCCATCGCGCAATCGAGCAAATGGCCGAGCCGCGAGATCTCGCTGATCAACCCTAACGCGCCCGGCGCCTCGACGGATCTCACGGCGCGCATCATCGCCCAGGCCCTCGAGAAGCGGCTGAACGCCACGGTCATCGTCAAGAACGTGGTGGGCGGCGCCGGCGCGCTCGGCCCGACGACCCTGGCGCAGTCGACGCCTGACGGCCACACGATCGGCCTGGTGGCGATCTCGAGCCATATCGCCGTGCCCAACATGATGAACGTCGCCTATGAGCCATGGAAGGCGTTCGACATCGTCGGCCAGGTCGCGGCCCTGCGGTACGGCATCGGCGCGCGCGCCGACGGCCCCCTGAAGTCGATCGATGACCTGATTGCCCTGGGCAAGCAGAAGCAGGTCACCTACAGCTCCAACAACGTGACCAACGTTGTGGCGATGTTCCAGCTCGCCAAGCTGACCGGCGCCAAGTTCCGCTGGGTCGTCTTCCCCGGCGGCGTCGAATCGGTGACGGCGGCGATCGGCGGCCATGTCGACGCCGTCATCCAGACCGTCACCGAGATGCGCCCGCAGATCGAGGCCGGCAAGCTGCGCTTCCTCGCCTCGGCGGCCGAGGCGCGCTGGCCCGACTATCCCGACGTGAAGACGCTGCGCGAGATGGGCTACAACGCCGTCACCAACGGACCTTTCGGCTACGCCTTCCCGGTCGGTGTCGATCCGGCCATCAAGGAGCGCATGGACAAGGCGCTGGCCGACGTCATGCAGGACGAGTCGGTGACCAGCCAGATCACCAAGCTCGGCATTCAGGCGATCTATCGCAACGGCAAGGACTATGCCGCGCTCCTGAAATCGCTCGAGACCGAGCTGGTGCCGATCCTCAAGGAAACCGGCATGGCGAAGAAGCCGGCATGAGCCGGCTCGGCGGCGCGCGCATCGCCACGCTGGGACTGCTGGCGGCCGCATCGGTCGGCCTCTGGCAAGCCCTTCGGCTGGAGAGCTGGGGGTTCGACGGTCCGGGCCCCGGCTTCTTCCCGCAGCTCATGGCGGGCATCTGCGTGGTCCTTGCGCTGATCGTGCTGGTCTTTCCGGGCAAGGCCGGCGAGACCGAGGGCGGCGACACGGAGGACGCCGAGGCTACTGCCGAGACGCGGAGGTGCTTCGCGATCTACGCCGCCACCCTCGGCCTGCTCGCCGCGGGCGCCATGTACGCAGGCTTCGTTGTGACGACCATTGCCGTCACGGTGGTGATCGTGCGCTTCGCCGAGCGACGCTCCTTGACGGCGGCGCTGGGCTACGGCGTGGCCTGCGCGGTCATCGGCCTCGTCTGTTTCGGCTGGCTGCTCAGGGTCGACCTGCCCGAAGGGCCGATCGAGCGCGCCTTCTACACTTTCGTTCACTGAGGCTCGCCGCATGGAAGCGCTGCTGGGCGGATTCGCCGTCACGCTCACCCTCGACAATCTGCTCTACTGCTTCGTCGGTGTATTCCTCGGCACCGTCGTCGGCATCCTGCCGGGACTGGGGCCGCTCACCACCATCGCGATCCTGCTGCCGATCACGTTCAAGATGGACGTCACCTCGGCGATCATCATGTTGTCGGGCATCTACTACGGCGTGGCCTATGGCGGCACCGTGACGTCGGTGCTGATGCGCATTCCCGGCGAAGCCTCGTCCGTCGTGACCTGTCTCGACGGCTACGAGATGGCGCGCAAAGGCCGCGCCGGCGCCGCGCTCGGCATTGCCGGCATCGGCTCCTTCGTGGCCGGCACCGTGGGCGTCATCGGCATCTCCTTCCTGTCGCCGCCGCTGGCCGAACTGGTCATCAAGTTCGGGCCGGCCGAGTACGCCATGCTGATGCTGGCCGGCCTCACGATGGTCACCTACATGTCGAGCGGCTCGCTGGCGCGGTCGCTGCTGATGGCGGCTTTCGGCCTGCTGCTCGGCACGGTCGGCAGCGACCCTCTCAACATGACGCCGCGACTCACCTTCGGCATCCTGGCGCTCGGCGACGGGGTGAACCTGGTGCCGCTGGCCATCGGTCTGTTCGGCCTCTCCGAGGTGCTGTTCATGGGACGGCAGAAGCTCGAAGACATGAAGGTGCTGGCGCCGCCATCGGGCGTGCTGGGCTTCCTGCCGTCGCGCGAGGAGGCCAGGCGCTCGGTGGGACCCGTGGCGCGCGGTACGGTGATGGGTTTCCTGGTCGGGTTGCTGCCCGGTGGCGGTGCGGTGCTGGCCTCGTTCCTGTCCTACGGCATCGAGCGCAAGCTCTCGAAGCATCCCGAGGAGTTCGGCAAGGGGGCGGTCGAGGGGCTCGCGGGGCCCGAGTCGGCCAACAATTCCGGCACCGCCGGCGCCTTCGTGCCGCTGCTCTGCATGGGCATCCCGTCCAACGCCGTGACGGCGCTGCTGCTCGGCGCCTTCATCATCCACGGCGTCACGCCGGGCCCGACCATCCTCGAGCGCCAGCCGGAGATTTTCTGGGGCGTCGTCGCCAGCATGTATATCGGCAACGTGATGCTGCTGGTCCTGAACCTGCCGCTGATCGGCCTGTTCGTGCGCATCCTCGATATTCCACGGGCCTACTTGGCACCGATGATCCTCGCGGTCTGCCTGATCGGCGTCTATTCCTCGAGCGGCAATCCCGCCGATGTCGTGATCGCCGTGATCTTCGGCTTCGTGGGCTATGGCCTGCGCCGCCACGGCTTCGACCTCGGCATCGTCATCCTGGCCTATGTGCTGGGCCCGATCTTCGAGCGGTCGGTGCGGCAGGCCCTGGCGATTTCCGACGGTGATCCCTCGATCTTCTTTCACAGCACGCTGTCGACCGGCTTCGCCATCGTCGCCGTCGTGCTTCTCCTCCTGGGCCTGTGGCCGAAGCGGCGGGCGGCGCGCGCCTGATCTCATCGCCTCGCCGGGGTGGCTGAGCCACTGGCTCGGTCAGTGGCCGAGCCGCTCTTGTCGTCGTCGGGGCTGGCGCGCTCCAGGCCACGGATATGGGCCTGCAGGATCGCCACGGCCTTGTGGATCTCGCGGTTCCTGAGCGCGGTCACGATCCGCCGGTGGGCGTGGCTCGATCCCGGCTGCCAGCCGGCCGATCGCGTCGCCGAAAAGATGATGCGTGAATTGGCAAGCTGCAGGTCGTCGATCAGGGCGAGCAGGCGCGGCATTCGACAGGGGCTCGCCAGTTCGCGGTGAAAAGTGCGGTTGGCCTGCTCCCATTCGACTATCGTCTCGGCCCGGTCTGCGGCGAGCAGGGCCTTCTCGATCTTCTCGAAGCTGGCGCCGTTCAACTTGGGCGCGGCAAAGCTCAGCGCCAGTCCCTCGAGGTTGGCGCGGATCTCGACGATCTCGCGCACCGAGGCAGGGTCGAGCGGGGCGACCCGCATGCCGCGGCGCGGTTCGCTGATCAACAGTCCCTGGGCGCGGAGAAGCTGGAAGGCTTCGCGGGCAGGGACGTGGCTTGCCTCGAATTCCTCCGCGATATGGTCCTGCCGCAGCGCCGTGCCGGGGGCGAGGCCCCCTGAAACGATTCTCTCCCCCAGAACGCGCGCAATACGCTCGGCAACAGTCTCGGCCATGAATGCTACCTAGATAATCTATGAAAATACCGGATGAGCGAATTCGGTGGCGTTCCTAGCATGTCTCTGCGGGTTGGTTTCATAGATTATCTATGATTTTGATGAGGTCACTCTCATTGCGACGCCCGCTCCTTGTGACCGCTGGAAGGAGGGCGTCATGTCAGTTCAGGAGACCACCACGAAGCCGGCCGATCCCACCGCCATCCCGCGCTGGACGCTCGAAAGGGCCCGCGCGCTCTACGGGATGCCGTTCAACGATCTGCTGTTCGAGGCCCAGACGATCCATCGGGCCTATTTCGATCCCAACCGCGTGCAGCTCAGCCGGCTGCTCAACATTAAGACCGGCGGTTGCCCGGAGGATTGCGGCTACTGCAGCCAGTCCTCGCATTTTGCGACCGGCCTCAAGGCGTCCAAGCTCATGGAGGTCGAGCAGGTCGTTGCGGAAGCGCGCAAGGCCAAGGAAAGCGGCGCGACTCGCTACTGCATGGGGGCGGCCTGGCGCAGCCCGAAGGACCGCGACATGGCCGCGATCGTCGACATGGTTCAGGGCGTGAAGGCGCTGGGCATGGAGACCTGCATGACGCTCGGCATGCTGTCGCCCGATCAGGCCGAGACGCTCGCGGCCGCTGGCCTCGACTACTACAACCACAACATCGACACGTCCGAACGCTTCTATCCGGAAGTCGTCACGACGCGCCGCTTCGCGGATCGACTGGAAACGCTCGATCGTGTCCGACAGGCGGGGATCAAGGTCTGTTGCGGCGGCATTCTCGGACTGGGTGAAACCGTCGACGACAGGATCGATATGCTGGTGACCTTGGCCAACCTGCCGGAGCCGCCGGAGAGCGTGCCGATCAACATGCTCATCCGCATCCCCGGCGCCAAGCTGGCGGAGACGGGGGCGGTCGACCCCATCGAGTTCGTTCGCGTCGTGGCCCTCGCACGCCTGTTGATGCCACAGTCGCATGTCCGCCTGACGGCAGGGCGCACCGCGATGTCCGACGAGATGCAGGCGCTTTGCTTCTTTGCCGGCGCCAACTCGATCTTCATCGGCGATACGCTGCTCACCGCCGCCAACCCGGGCGAGAGCCAGGATGCGAAGCTCCTGCGCCGCCTCGGACTGACCGCCGACGCCGACGCGTGAGGTCCTTCGCAATCTGCTGGAGCTGATCTAGGCTCCCTTGCTTCGGAGCCTGTCCTGCCGGCTGGCCCAGCCGGCAGGACAGGCTTCACCGCGCGCAGAGCGCCAACAAAAGGCTGGGGGGACGCGATGGTTTCGCAGATGCGCACGCAAGTTGGCATCATCGGTGCGGGACCGGCCGGGTTGCTCCTGGCCAGGCTCCTCAAGATCCAGGGAATCGACAGCGTCATTCTCGAGCAGCGGGACCGTGCCTATGTCGAGAGTCGCATCCGTGCCGGCGTGCTGGAGCAGGGGACGGCGACCCAGCTGCGGGACGCGGGCGTTGCCGAGCGGCTCGATCGTGAGGGGCTGGTCCATGAGGGTGTCGAGATTGCCGCCGGCGAGCGACATTTTCGCATCGACTTTCAGGAACTGACCGGCAAGACCGTCGTGGTCTACGGCCAGACCGAGGTCTGCAAGGATCTGATTGCGGCGCGGCTGGCCGGCGACGGCCCGATCGTGTGGAACGCCGCCGATGTGGCGGTGCACGACATCGATGGCAACCGGCCGCGCCTGACCTATCGATGCGATGGGCAGGATCACGACCTGGTCTGCGACTTCGTCGCCGGCTGTGACGGCTTTCACGGCGTCAGCCGGCAGTCGATGCCGGCCGATCTGCTGCGGACCTTCGAGCGGGTCTATCCGTTTGGCTGGCTGGGCATCCTGGCCGATGTACCGCCCTGTTCCCACGAGTTGATTTATGCCCGGCACGAGCGAGGCTTCGCGCTGGCCTCGATGCGCTCGCCGACGCGCAGCCGCTACTACATCCAATGCAGCCTCGACGAGAGGCTGGAGGCCTGGCCCGATGCGCGGATCTGGGAGGAGCTGCAACGACGGCTCGGCCGCGCGGCGGCCGCGCGAATGGTCACCGGACCGTCGATCGAAAAGAGCATCGCGCCGCTGCGCAGCTTCGTGTCGACGCCGATGCAATCGGGGCGCCTGTTCCTGGCGGGCGATGCCTCCCACATCGTGCCGCCGACCGGCGCCAAGGGCCTCAATCTGGCGATTTCGGACGTCCACTACCTGCAGCGCGCACTGGTCGCCTGGTACAAGACGGGCGCGGCGGACTTGCTCGAGCGCTACTCCGAGACGGCGCTGGCGCGCGTCTGGAAAGCCGAGCGCTTCTCCTGGTGGATGACGGGCCTGCTGCACAGGCTGCACGACGAGACGAGCTTCGAGGCGCAGATGCAGATCGCCGAACTCGACTACATCGCCTCGTCGCGTGCCGCGCAGACAGCCCTTGCCGAGAACTATGTCGGGCTGCCGTATTAGTTCATCACGTTCCTCTCCCCCTTGGGGGAGAGGTTAGGTGAGGGGGCGGTCGCGAACGCACGCTTATCTGATCGGAGCGTCCTTCGCTTCCCCCTCACCCGGCCTCTCCCCCAAGGGGGAGAGGAGGAATGAGAGAAGAGTGAATTCAACGCGGCCAGCTCGTCAGAAGCGCTGCGACGAGCGGCTAATGCTTGTGCGGATGCGGGTGGGTCGGATCGACCCAGTAGACCTCTTCCGGATCCTCGACAGGGGCGATGTCGATGTTGATCGCCACCGCCTCGTTGTCGGAGCGCACCAGCACGCATTCCAGCGGCTCGGTGTCGGAGGCGTTGATCTCCTGGTGCGGCACATAGGGCGGCACGTAGATGAAGTCGCCGGGACCGGCTTCGGCTGTGAACTGGAGCTGGTCACCCCAGCGCATGCGGGCGCGGCCCTTCACGACGTAGATGACACTCTCGAGATGGCCGTGATGGTGCGCGCCGGTCTTGGCGTGCGCATGGATGGTCACGGTGCCGGCCCACAGCTTCTGGGCGCCGACCCGGGCGAAATTGATTGCCGCGGCCCGGTTCATGCCCGGGGTCTGGGCGGTGTTGGTGTCCAGCGAGCCTGCGGGGATCACCCGCACGCCGTCATGCTTCCAGTCGGTCATAGCTCCCATCTAGGCTCGCCGGCTCGCCTCGACAAGCGAGGAAAGATAGACTGTTCGCATGAACAGGATTGATGAAGCCAAGCCCTTCAAGCCGGTGAATGTCGCCGTGCTGACGGTTTCCGACACCCGCACCCTCGAGACCGACAAGTCCGGCGACGCCCTGGTCGAGCGGATCGCCCGCGATGGCCATGTCCTGGTGGATCGCGCCATCGTCACCGACGACATCGCCCTGATCCGCGCCCAAGTGCAGAAATGGATCGACGATCCCAAGATCGAAGTGGTGATCACCACCGGCGGCACCGGCGTGACCGGGCGTGACGTCACGCCCGAAGCGCTGGAAGGGCTGTTCGAAAAGCGCATCGAAGGGTTCGGCGAGACCTTCCGTTGGATCAGCTTCCAGAAGATCGGCACCTCGACCATGCAGTCGCGCGCCGTCGCCGGCGTTGCCAACGCCACCTACATCTTTGCGCTGCCGGGCTCGACCGGGGCCTGCAAGGACGGCTGGGACGACATCCTGCGCCAGCAGCTCGACATTCGTTTCCGGCCCTGCAACTTCGCCGAGCTGATGCCGCGTCTCAACGAAGGCAAGATGCCGCGGAGTGGCTGATTTCCTCGACGCCCTGTGCGCGGGCGAAAGGCTGCCGGCGACCGGCACGGCGCACGGCCATGTCCGTCTCGCCAATGGATTGCTGGCACGGATCGCCTACGCACACGAAGGCGATCCTTCGGCGGCGACGCGGCTCGCCGTTCAGGCCGAAGCGTTCCGCCATTTGATGCCGGCCGGGCGTACGCCCGCCCTGCACGACGTGATCGTGCCGCGCCCCGGCTTGCCCGGCGGCGCGTTGATCGTCGATTTCATCGAAGGCCGCGCGCCACGGCTGCCCGAGGAGCTGCCGGCCCTGGTCGATACCCTGGCGCGCCTTCACGCGTTGCCCTTGCCGCTTGCAGCGTCGCCGATCCCGCGCCAGGCCAATCCCTTCCTGGAGACGCTGGAAGCGATCGAGCTCAACGCCATGCGCTTTCTCGACAAGGCGGTTGTCGACGCCGGGGCGCGCGCCGAGATCGCCGAGGAGCTGCGGCTGATGCGCGGCATGGCGCTGGCCTTTGCCCGACGCGCTCAACCGCTCACGGTCGCGCTGGCCGACACTCATCCAGGCAACTTCATCGTCGATGCTGCCGGGCTTGCGTGGTTCGTCGACCTCGAGAAGGTTCATGTCGGCTCGCCGGCGATCGACCTTGCCCATGCCACGCTTGCCACCTCGACGCTCTGGCATCCCGATATCGGCGTGCGCCTGTCGCGCGACGAGGTACAGGGCTTCTATGCGTCCTATCTCGATCGGATCGGCAGCAAGCGCGCCGACGCGCTGCGTCCCTGGCTGCAGCCGATGCGCCGCCTGACCTGGCTCAGGACCACGCTCTTCATGGCGCGTTGGCGCGTCGAGACGCGCCGTCCGCGCGATCCGTCCAATCTGGACCTCGGGCAATGGAGCGATAGCGGCCTCGAGCCGCGCATGAAGGCGCACATCGATGCCACCATCGATCGCTGCTTCGACCGCGAGTTCGTTCGTGGCGTCAGGGCCGAGTGGCTATAGCGTCATAGCGGCTTCACCAGCCGCAGCGTTTCCGGCCTGAAGCCGCCGCTGGTGTAGAAATCGACAGCGCGCTTGTTGTCGGCATAGACGTCGAGGCTGAGGAAGCGGTAGCCGCGGCCGCGCGCCCAGGCCTCCGCTTCGGCCATCAGGCGGCGCGCGACGCCCAGGCCCTCGGCATCTTCCGTCAGCGCCAGCAGGGAGACATAGCCGCACGGCTCGTCGCTGACGCCGTCCTTGCCTGGCCGCATGTGGACGTAGCCCAGCCGCCGGCCGTCGGTGGTCCAGGCGATCAAGGTCTGGGCGCCGTCGAGCGAGGCGGCCGCGAAGGTCGACGACATATAGCGGTCCTGGAAGCCTTCCATGGCCTCTATTGTGTGCCAAGCGGGACCAGGCACATGGGCCAGCCGCGGCGACAGGCTCTTTACGAACGCCATGTCGGCGGGGGCAGCGGGCTTGATCTCGAGGGCGGACATCAGGGCGCTCGTTGGATGGAAAAAGAGGTGGATAAGGGCCGCGACCTATATCGCGATCACAAGACACAACAAGGGGCACAACGAGTCATTGACTCGTTCCCTTTTTGTTCTAAGACTCGCGCCATGAGGCCGAAGGTTCCCCCCGACTATCCGGACGATGCGATCCCTGAGCCCCTCCACAAAGGCCGCGGTGCGCTGTCGAACGAGACCAGTCGCTACGACACCGAGAAGCGCATCCGCACGACCGATGGCTGGGAGCAGGGTGGCCCGGCGGAGTTGGCGGACGATGAAGATCTACCGCCGCTGCGCACCACGCTGACGCGCGACGCCACGCGCACGATCCTCGCCCGCAACACCTCGCCCGACATCCCCTTCGATCGTTCGATCAATCCCTATCGCGGCTGCGAGCATGGTTGCATCTACTGCTTCGCGCGGCCGACCCATGCCTATCTCGGCCTGTCGCCCGGCCTCGATTTCGAGACCAGGATCCTCTTCAAGCCGGAGGCGGCCAAGCTGCTGTCGGCGGAGCTCGCCTCGCCGAAATATCGCTGCGACGTGATCGCGATGGGCACCAACACCGATCCCTATCAACCGGTCGAGCGCGAGCTCAAGGTGACGCGCCAGATCCTCCGCGTGCTGAGCGACTTCAACAATCCGGTGGGCATCGTCACCAAGAACCACCTGATCACCCGCGACATCGACATCCTGGCCGACATGGCCAAGCGCAACCTCGCCGAGGTCTTCCTGTCGGTGACCACGCTCGACCGCGATCTCGCCCGCACCATGGAGCCGCGTGCCTCGACGCCGCGCAAGCGACTGGACGCCATCCGCCTGCTGTCGCAGGCCGGCATCCCGACAGGCGTCATGAGCGCGCCGATGATTCCCGGCCTCAACGATCACGAGATGGAGGCGATCCTCGAAGCCTCGCGCGATGCCGGCGCCACGCGGGCAGGCTACACGGTTCTGCGCCTGCCGCTCGAGATCAAGGAGCTGTTCGAGGAGTGGCTGCGCGTCAACCGGCCGGATCGTGCCGAACGCGTCCTGTCGCTCATTCGCCAGATGCGCGGCGGTGCGCTCTACCAGGCCGAGTTCGGCACGCGCATGAAGGGCGAAGGGCCGATCGCGCAATTGCTGAGTGCGCGTTTCGCGGCAGCGGTGAAGCGGCTGGACCTCAACCGTGTCCGCTATCGGCTCGACACCTTGCGTTTCTCGGTACCGGAGTCGGCGCGCACGGCCCTGGTCGATGCCAAGCGCGACTCCCGGCAGATGCGGCTTCTCTAGTCACTCTGCACAATGATGTTGAACGATTGGTCGTGGCCGCGGGAATGGCACTCATTGGTGCTAGCTAACAAAGATTCCTCACCCTGAGGAGCGGCCCGGAGGGCCGCGTCTCGAAGGGTCTGCCCCAGACTCGGTGCTCGTTCCCACCCTTCGAGACGCTCGCTTTGCTCGCTCCTCAGGGTGAGGTCATTATTGAATCGCCCTTTAAGTAAGCGCCAATGAACGGCGTTCCTTAGACCAGCCAGTCAAGACTTTCGTGCGGAGCTACCCGTCGAGGGAGGCAACCACTCTAGTCGAGAAAGACGACCTTGGGCCAAAGCTCGCGCCAGCGCTTGCTGGCGATGCGCTCCTCGTATTCATGCCGCTGCTTGTGGCCGAAGGCGGTCGGCCGGCAGCGCAGGTTGAGGAGGTCGTCGGTGCCGAGTGGCGCAATGACCGTGAGGGAGTCGTCGGCTTCGAGGCGGATGCCGATGCCGGTCACGGTCTCCAGCCAATAGATCATCGAATCGGCGGTGTCGCGGTGCTGCGGCAGGCCCTTCCAGAGGTGCATGCGCGCCTGGTTGCGGACTTGCCAGGGCAGGCCGGGCAGCAGGCCGTCGAGTGCGGCCTCGAAGGCCTGTTCGCGCTCCTTGGAGAGGTCGCTGGCATCGTAGTAGATGACGTCGATATCGGCCGGTGTCCGCGGCGGGGCGATGCCGTGCAGATGGTCCCAGACACGGTTGCGCACGAAACCTGCGGCAATGCACCAATCGGGCAGGCCGATGGCGCGTGCCGCACGAAGCTGTTTCATAGCCACAGGGTCTTGCGCAATGATGTCGGCGATCAGGGACATCGCCGCAGCATACGCGGAGCGCCGGGGGATATGCCGAGTTTTCAGTTCGAGCTGAGCTGCGAGGCCAGAGGGATGGCCGGTGGGGCGACCCGCATCGCTGGAATCGACGAAGTCGGGCGGGGCCCGCTCGCCGGACCGGTCGTCGCGGCGGCGGCCGTCATCGACCGGACGCGGGCGAAACGCAGCCTGCTGCGGCTGATCGACGATTCCAAGAAGCTCGACTTGGAGAAGCGCGAGACGGCCTATGCCGCGATCGTGGCCTCTGAGGCCGTCCAGTTCGCCGTCGCCGAAGCCAGCGTCGAGGAGATCGACCGTCTCAATATCCTGCAGGCGACCTTCCTCGCCATGCGGCGCGCCGTGCAGGCCCTCGGCGAGGCGCCGCTGCTGGCGCTGGTCGACGGCAACAAGGTGCCGCCGGAACTCGGCTGTCCGGCCGAGACCATCGTTGGCGGGGATGGGCAGTCCTATTCGATCGCCGCGGCGTCGATCGTCGCCAAGGTGACGCGCGATCGTCAGATGGCGGCCCTGGCCGCATCCTTTCCCGGCTATGGCTGGGAGACCAATCGCGGCTACGGCAGCGTCCAGCATCTCGAGGCGCTCAAGCTGCTCGGGCCGACCCCGCATCACCGCAGGAGCTTCGCGCCTGTCCGCGTGTTGGTCTGGCCCGATGGTCCGGCCCGATCCAACGGAGAGCCCGAGGCAGGGTCGTCAAACGCCTGACGCTGCCTCCGCGCGGAAGAGAAAGAAGACCGCGCAATCCAGATCCCGTGGCTGCCCGGCATATTTTCCCAGCATGCGGCCCCGCACCGGATCGTCGAGCTCGGTGCACGGGATGTCGATCCTGTCGAACAGCGCACGATCGAGCATTTCGACATAGACGATCTTCGGATCGACGACCTGGACGCGCGCATTGTAGCCTGTTTCAGCGTCGATGTTCTTTGACTTCATTATTTATCTTTGACGTTATCCCTGTTGGCAGCAGCCTCAGCCAATATGAAGGCACATTCAAGAGCGAAGAGACCGGCCCCTGATGGGCCGTGACGGTCGCGTCATCGAAATTTTTCAAGCCTGTGATTGAAGTTGCCGATGGTTGCGCCCGGTGACATTGCACCGGGCGATCAAGCGGTCAGACTGTGTCAGCCCTCGAACTTCTCGGGTGGGCCCCTCGTCGGCCTAGGAGCTTCCCGCCAATCGACAGGCTAGGCTCAGCGGATGATGAAGCTCTATTACACGCCGCATACCTGCGCGCTGGCGACCCACATTGCGCTCGAGGAAGTCGGTGCCACTTACGCGACGACGCGGATCGACTTCGCGAGCAACCAGCAGCGCTCGCCCGATTACCTCAAGATAAATCCCAAGGGACGTGTCCCCGCCCTGGTGACGGATCGCGGCGTGCTGACGGAAACTCCCGCCATGCTGGTCTTCGTGGCGCAAAGCTTTCCGGCCGCCGGACTGGCGCCGCTGGACGATCCCTTCGCCTTCGCCGAGTTGCAGGCCTTCAACAGCTATCTCTGCTCGAGCCTGCATGTCGCCCACGCCCATCGCATGCGCGGTTCTCGCTGGGTCGATTCCGGCGACGCGGTGGCGATCGCCGCCATGCAGCGCCACGTGCCGCAGTCGGTCACGGCTGGCTTCGAGCAGATCGAGCACGACATGCTCAAGGGGCCGTGGGTGATGGGCGAGCGCTACACGATCTGCGATCCCTATCTCTTCACCCTGGCGCAGTGGATGGAGGCCGACGGCGTCGATCTCGCGCGTATCCCGCGCGTCGTCGATCACCGCCGCCGCATGTCCGAGCGGGCGACCGTAAAGAAGGCGATCGCGCAGGAGCTCGGCGGCCCGTTGCGGTAGGTGGGGTGTCTCCTGAATAATGCCGGTTCGAGATAGGGAGGGTGACAGGATGCAACGATTCCTTCTGACCTTGGCGGCCGGCACGGCGATCGCCGTTTCCAGCGGCCCGGCGTTCGCCGGCAAGGACCTCGACAACGTCAAGGCGCGTGGCCAGCTGATCTGCGGCGTGGCGGTGGGCGGCATCGCCGGCTTCATGACGGTCGACAACCAGGGCAAATGGACCGGCATGAATGTCGATGTCTGCCGGGCCGTCTCGGCCGCCCTGTTCGGCGATTCAGAGAAGGTGAAGTACGTGCCCCTGTCGGGGCAGCAGCGCTTCACCGCACTGCAGTCGGGCGAAGTCGACCTGCTGTCGAACAACTCGACCTGGACGCTGACGCGCGACACCGCGCTCGGTCTCGATTTCACGGCTGTCACCTACTATGACGGCCAGGGCTTCATGGTGAACAAGAAGCTCGGCGTGAAGAGCGCCAAGGATCTCAACGGCGCTTCGATCTGCGTGCTGTCGAGCAGCACCTCCGAGCTCAACATCGCCGACTATTTCCGCACCCACGGGATGACGTTCAAGCCGGTGATCTTCGAGGATCCCGACCAGAGCCGTGCGGCCTTCTTCACCGGCCGGTGCGACGCCTATTCCGGCGACCAGGCCCGCCTCTACGCCACGCGTGCGGCCAACGCGCCCAATCCCGACGACTACATCGTCCTGCCCGAGATCATCTCCAAGGAGCCGCTGAGCCCCGTGGTGCGCCACGGCGACAACCAGTTCGCCGACGTGGTGCGCTGGGCGCAGTACGCCATGCTGGAGGCCGAGGAGTACGGCATCACCTCCAAGAACGTCGACGAGATGCTGAAGAGCGATAATCCCTCGATCAAGCGCATCCTTGGCGTGACACCGGGTATGGGCAAGGCGCTCGGCGTCGACGAGAAGTGGGTCTACAACATCGTGAAGCAGGTCGGGAATTACGGCGAGAGCTTCGAGCGCCATGTCGGCAAGGACACACCGCTCAAGGTCGAGCGCGGCCAGAATGCGCTGTGGACCAAGGGCGGTCTGCAATACGCCCCGCCGATCCGCTGAAGAAACGGCAGGGACAGGAAGTCACTGCCGCCGAGCGGTGGCAATCACGCCGATACGCCCACCGCCTTGCGCTCGACGAGCGACGTGATCTCGGCATCGGAGTAGCCGGCGTCGCGCAGCACCTCTTCGGTATGTTCACCGAGGCGCGGTGGCAGGCGCCGGATGGCGGCCGGACTTTCCGAGAACCGCGCCGACGGCCGGGCCTGGCGGATCTTTCCCTCCGTCGGATGGTCGATCTCCTGGAACAGGCCGACCGCCTTGAGATGCGGCTGCTCCTCGACCTCCCTCAGCCTGGCGAACGAGGCGTGCGGCACGTCGATGCCGAGCAGCAATTCCTCCCATTCCGCCGTTGTGCGGGTCAGGGCGATCTCGCTCATGCGGTCGTAGATCCTGTCGATGTTCGCCGCGCGCTGGATCGGGTCGCGCACGGAGAACTCCTCGATGCATTCCGGATGGCCGACGGTTTCGAAGAAGGTGCACCAGTTGTCGCCGGAGTAGGGCAGCATCGTGAGCCAGCCGTCCTGCGTGCGCACCGGCCGCCGCTCCTTCACGCGCTTGTAGCCGGCCGGGCCGATCGGCGGGACGAAGGCGTGACCGCCCAGCATCTCGATGCTGTTGAACGCCGCCACGGTCTCCAGCATCGGCACCTCGACCAGCTGGCCGATGCCGGCGCGTTCGCGCCGCACCAGAGCGGCCGCGACGGCGCCGGCGAGCGCCAGGCCGCAGAGCTTGTCACCCACCAGGCTCGGGACGAACGCCGGCTCGTCATCGGTGCCGATGGCCGAGGCGAAGCCGGAAGCGGCCTGGACGATCTCGTCGAACGCCGGGCGGGCGGCCCAAGGTCCGTCCTGCCCGAAGCCGGTAGCCGCTGCATAGACAAGGCGGGGATTGAGGTCACGGCACGCCTCGTAACCGAAGCCCAGCCTCGCCAGAGCAGCAGGGCGGATGTTGGTCACCAGGGCGTCCACCGTCGGGATCAGGCGGCGCAGTACGGCCGCGCCGTCGGGATGCTTGAGATCCAGCGCGAGGCTGCGCTTGTTGCGGTTCGCCGCCATGAACTGGCCGCTCATGCCGCGGTTCCTGAAGGGACCGGTGTAGCGCCAGCCGTCTCCGGTCAGCGACTCGACCTTGATGATTTCGGCACCCCAGTCGCCGAGCGTCTGGGCGCCGAAGGGGCCGAACAGGATCGTGGTGAGATCGAGAATCCGGATGCCCTGGAGAGGGCCGGTCAGGGGGCCGGTCGGCTCAGTCATCTGTCGATGTTACCTTTGCGTGGGATCTAGGCCTGGAAACCGCCCAGGCTGGTCGTGACCTTGCGCGCCACGAGCGCGAGCACGGCAAGGCAGGAGGAGGCGATTGGCGCGGTGAAGCGATTGACCGGCCCCGATACGTTGATGACGCCGACGAATCCAGAAGTGCCGAAGATCGGGGCGCCCACCGAAGCCGTCTGGGAGTCGCCGATGCCCGACGTCGAAACGCACAGGCTGGCATAGTCGATCGACGCGTTCGGCCGCATGGCATCCGTCTCGTGCCGTCGCAGCAACTGGCTGGTGGCGGCGCCGTCGAGATCGATGATCTGGCCGGCATCGATCACGTGCCGGACGGCCTGCGAGGATTCCACCCGGAACACGCACTGACGCTGGCTGCCGGCGCGCACATAGAAGGCCGAGCTTTCGCCGGTCAGGCGTGAAAGATCGGCAAGCGCCGGCTTGATGATCTCGGACAGGTCGAAGGATGCGGCATATCCCGAGCCCAACTCGTAGACGATGCCGCCGACGCGGTACTGGCCATCGCTCAGCCGCGTGACGTAGCCATTGCGTTCCAGGGTGGCGAGGATGCGCAGCAGGGTGCTCTTGAACAGCCCGGTGTGGCTCGACAGCTCGCTCAGCGTCAATCGCGGCGCGATCCGGAAAGCGCTGAGCACCTGCAGCGCCCGTTCGACGGCGGCGATCGGCTTGTCGTCGCCCTGCTTTGCGTGTCCGGGGCCGCTGGGCAAACCCGCCTTCTGTCGGCGGGGCTGGGAGTGCCTGCTTTGAGTCCTTGCCTTGACGGCCATCTAAGCCTCTTTGCCTCTGGATTTGCGTGCGGATGGATAGCCTGCTTCGGTCGAGCTTGAGAAGCGCTCTTCGGTGTAAAACTATCAGACGCTCCATAAAAATAGAACGACGTTCTTTTTATGGACAGAGATTGACGCCCCATGCCAGTGTCGGCGCCGGCCGTGATCCCGTTGCCCGAAGAGCGGCAGCGCTGCCCGGGCACGGCACTGCAAAGCTTGGGAGAACGCGATGTTCGAAATCGGTGAAGAGCATCAGATGCTGCGCGAGCTGGTGAAGAAGTTCGTGCGCAACGAGTTGATGCCGCTGGAGAAGAACGTGCTGGACCGGTTCGCCTCGG
>BFBZ01000429.1_pt1 | contig 42312 bp, 32 predicted proteins | sample 1888401 | NCBI WGS metagenome assembly BFBZ01 (sample SAMD00112614, study PRJDB3348) | symbiont metagenome | host: Chara braunii | reverse complement strand
TCTGGGACAATCGCTGCACCATGCATCGCGCCCGGCCGTTCGACGACAAGACCCACCGTCGCGAGCTGCGGCGCACCACGACGCTCGACCTGCCGCTGCCGGCTTCGGCCTAGAGCACGTTTCGCTCGACTGGCCCCAGTCGAGCGGAAGGTCGTGCTCTAAACTCTATCGATTCCAGAGTATCTGCTTGGAGATTCGTGCAACGGGTACCGTACGATCCCGTCGACTGCGCCCGGCGGTAGTGGGGATGGCGGAAAGTCGGGCGGCCGCGACGATCAGCTTCGCTGTGCCACTCGCACACCGCAGAAGATGGCAGCGATGATCCCGCAGATCAGAGCGACCACGGGACCGATGATGAGCCCCATTGCCATCGCGCCGCCGCCGTCCTGGTCATGCACCTTGAACAGGTCGATCCAGACGCTGTAGCCGACCATGAGCGCGAAGTAGCTGACGATGGCGCCGGCGATGAACCCGAACACGATCCCGATAAAGACACGCATCACGCTTCTCCCCACAGGCCGGTCTGCCAATCGCGCCCAAGGTCTGCGCCGATGGCCCCGGCGGATACGGCAGCGCAACCAGATGCGCTCCGATCAGGGGCGCGATCGCCGATTTATCAGGACGCGCTCTAGTTGTGGAGTCGCCGATCAGCTCGAACCTGACGAGGCATGCGTTGGAAGGACGTCATCACCGCTTGCCTAAGGAATGTCGCCTTCGCTTGGCTCAGGATGACCCGACCTGAAACGACTTCACCATGTAGACTCTGGTATGTGGGTCAAGCCCGTGGTCGGGCGGGCCGCGGCTCACAATCTCGAAGCCGTGCCGCTGGTAGAGGCGAATGTTAGCCACGGCCATCTCGGCGGTTTCGAGCGACAGACCGCCAAGGCCCTGCGCTCGCGCCACCTCGTCGATACGCTGCAGCAGCCAGCTCCCGACGCCGGTGCCCTGTCGCACCGGATCGACAGCGATCTGTTGGATGTAAAGGCCTTTCTCCTGTGGCTTCGTCCTGACGGCACCGACGATGCCCTCACCATCCAACGCGACGTAAACGTCGCCGCGCTCGAGTTCCGCTACAAACCGCTCCCAGCCTTCGGCAAACCCAGCAGATCCCGCGGCAGGGATCTCCCGCCCCAAAGCGCGGACATAGGGCGTGAAGGCAGCGCGGATGACGCGCTCGACCTCTTTGCCCTCCGAAAGCACCGCCGTTCTGAAAGTCAGCATCATGACGCATGCTACCAGACAACCGAAGAAGTGTTTCACATGGACCACGTCGCGCTGTCCGAAAATAACCCAGCAAACGGGCAAATCGCACCTTATCCGCCTGCTCGGGCCTCGATAGTATTTTCGACAGGTGCACCTTTACTGAGTGCGGCTCCCCCCGGGCCGCATTCAGTCTCGCGAGAGATAGTGCCGCCGTTCCGCCTCCTCTCGGGAACGGCGGCCTTCTCGCGCCGTCCATCCTGCAAGTCGGCGACAAGTCGCCCTCGCGACAAGCAAGTCGCACTGGCGAAACACTCGAGGGGCGGATCGCTCGATTTCAGTTCGGCTCTATGCCTCTCTGCTTGATGAATGTCGTCCACTTGGCGACCTGCTCGCGCAGGAAATCTCCGAGTTCTGCCGGGGTTCCTGCGGAGACGTCGGCTCCCAGATCGGCAAGCCTCTTCGCCAGCTCGGGCGTTCGGAGCGCGGAAACGATGGCTTGATTGAGCTTGCCGGTCACCTCACGCGGCATACCGGCGGGACCAAAGACGCCGTACCAGATCGTGGCGTCGAAGCCCTTCAGGCCGGCCTCGTCGAGAGTGGGTATCTCCGGCATCAGGTTGGAACGTTTTGGCGTCGTAACGGCTATGGCCTTGAGCTGGCCCGACCGGACCAGCGGCAGCACGGCCGGCATGGTCTCGAAAGCGAGCTGAATACGCCCCGCTGTCAGGTCCACCAGGGCCGGTGACGTGCCCTTGTAGGGAACATGGACGATGTCGACGCCTGCGAACTGCTTGAACAGTTCGGCGGAAAGATGCTGCATCGAGCCGTTGCCCACCGACGAATAGTTCACCTTGCCGGGGTTCGCCTTGAGATAGGCGATCAACTCGGCGACCGTGTTGGCAGGAACCGAGGGGTGGACGACTAGGACGCTGGCCACCGTGCCAACCAGCGTGATCGGCGTGAAATCGCGCACCGGATCATAGGGCAGGTTGGGATACATGCTCGGCGCCGTCGCATGGGTCGCTGGTGCTCCCAGGGTCAGCATGTAGCCATCCGGCGGCGCCTTGGCGACAAGGTCGGTGCCGATCACGCCACTTGCCCCCGGCCGATTCTCGACGACCACCGGTTGGCCGAGTGTCTTCGAGATCTCGGCGGCAATCGATCGCGACAGGACGTCGTTGCCGCCACCGGGCGCCCACGGCGAGATCCAGTGGAGGGGCTTGGTCGGCCAGGTCTGCGCCGAGGCACCGGTCGCGACGGCGAAGCAGCAGAGCGCCAGCAGCGCCCTCCAGAAGCATCTCTTCATGGCATGTGCCTCCCGCTAAACATCAGCTGCCCAACGCCCGCTCGACGAAGTCGAGCCGGTCCTGGCCGAAGAACAACTCGCCCCCGACCGTGAAGCTCGGCACGCCGAACACGCCGGCCGACAACGCATCACGCGTGTAGGACTCGTAGATCTCCAGGATGTCCGGCTGCTGCCCGCGGCGAAGCATCGCCTCGCCATCGATGCCATGGCGCGCGGCCAGCGCCACCAGCGTCGCCGGATCGGCGATGTTCATGTCCTCGACCCATACGCCGGCCAGGATGGACTGCGCCAGCGGCCAGATCGCCACCCGCGGATCCGTCACCTGAAGGGCAATGAGCAGCCGCGCCGCCAGCGATTCGTCGGCGGGATGAAAGCGCGGCTGCGCGCTGATCGGCATGCCGAGCAAGGCCGACCAGCGGCCACGCTCGACAGCGCGATGGGCCTTGCGCGCGGGATGAAGGTCCTTGAGCGGCGTTCCGCCGGTCTCGCGAAAGACCCGGAACAGGTCGATGGGGCGGTACTGCGCGGTCGCTCCCGTCCGCAGCAGCAGCTCCTGAAAACGCGGGCCGCTGAAATAGACCCAGGGCGACAGCAGCGAAAAATAGAAGGTGACGGTCTTGGGCATCTGGCTACGGGACATGGCAGGTCACTCCATCGCTGCGGGCGTGCGCGCAACCAGCGCGGCATCCAGCGCCAACGCCCCCGCACCCACGCCGAGAAGGCGCACCGGATTGATCTCGATCGACTCGACGACCGCGTCGTTGGCCGCGGCGAGGCCGCTCAGGCGCACGATCGTGTCGGCCAGCGCGGCGATATCCGCCTTCGGCCGGCCGCGCGCACCGTCGAGCAGGCCAAAGCCTTTCAGCTCCCGGATCATCGCCAGCGCCTCGTGGCGGCGCACCGGAGCGCGGCGTAGTGAGACGTCGCCGAACAGCTCGGCGAAGATCCCGCCAAAGCCGACCATCGCCACCGGGCCGAAGATCGGATCGCGGTGAACACCGACGATCATTTCCACGCCGCCCGATACCATCGGCGTGACCAGGACGCCTTCGATGCGCGCCGCGGGATGCGCCTCGCGGACCCGCGGCATCATCGCCTTCCAGGCGTCGATGAAGGCCTCGCGATCGGCAAGGCCCAACGCCACGCCGCCGGCATCCGACTTGTGCCCGATGTCGGGCGACACGATCTTCAGCGCGACGGGATAGCCCAGTTCCTCCGCCGCGAGGGCGCCGCTCTGCACGTCGTGAACCAGCCGTTCCTCGGGCACCGAAATGCCGGCACGGGTCAGCACCTGCTTGAGCGCGTGCTCGTGGTCGGCGCCGTCCAGGGCCGGATAGGCTGCGGGAGAGGCGTTCGCTTCGGCATCGGCGGCGTCGCGATCCCCGTCCCTGGCCCCGTCCCTGGCCCCGTCCCTGGCCCCGTCCCCACCCCTGGCCATATCGCGAAGGGCGGCAATGGCCTCGATGGCGCGTGTGGTGTCCTCGAACAGCAGGTAGCCGGCATCGGCCATCTCGCGACAGAATTCGGGCGGCGCGAACATCGACAGGATCAGCAGCTTGTCGGGATGCGCCTCGCGCAGGCGCAGGAGGCATGCCTTGAGCGGCAGCTGCAGCGCGGGCGAATAAGGCATCGCCGTCAGGAACAGCAGCAGGGCGTCGTAATCGCCCGCGCGGGCCATGGTCTGGAGGAAGGTGTCGAACACCTTCATGTCGCTCCAGATCTGCGCCGTACCGTCGACCGGGTTGCGTACCGATGCGTGCGGCAACAACTGCTGGAGCTGCTCCCTCGCCGCCTCGGGCAACGCCGGCAGCTCGAGCCCGGCGCGTTCGGCGGCGTCGGCGGCCAGCACGCCGATACCGCCCGAGACCGTGAAGACGCCGAGCTTCCCCTCGCGGGGAATGCGTCCGCCGCTCGCGGCGTAGGCGACGTCGAACAGGCCTTCGACCGAAGCGGCGTTGTGCACGCCATACTGGCGGAAGATCGCGTCGAAGACGCGGTCGTTGCCGGCCAGGGCGCCGGTGTGCGACTGCACGGCCTGGCGCCCGACGTCGGAGCTGCCGGCCTTCACCATCACCACGGCCTTGCCGTTGTCGCGGGCGAGCTCGAGCGCGGCCACCAGCTTGTCGGCCGACTTGCAGCCCTCCATGTAGCCCATGATCACGTCGGTTTCGGCGTCGCGTGCGAAATGGCCAATGCAGTCCGCCAGCTCGATGTCGCATTCGTTGCCGGTGGTGACCCAGGCGCCGAGCGGCATGCGCTTGTCGCGCGCCATGACCAGGGCCTGGCCGCCAAAGGCACCGCTCTGGCTCACCAGAGCGATACGCCCTCGTGGCGGCAGGCCCAGATCGACCATGAAGGCGAAGCTTGCGATCAGGCCGGTACGCAGGTTCATGAAGCCCATGCAGTTGGGGCCCAGGATGCGCATGCCGGCCTCGCGTGCGACGGCGGCCAGGCGCTCCTGCAAGCGGCGTCCCTCGTCGCCGATCTCGGCGAAGCCGGAGCTGAAGATGGTGGCCGACCGCACACGTCGCGCCGCGCAGGCCTCGATCGCTGCCATCACCGACGTCGAGGGCAGCGCGATGATCGCGTGGTCGACCGTCCGGGGCACCGCCCCGATGCTGGGATAGGCCGGCAGCCCCTGGATCTCGGCGGCCCTGGGGTTGATCGGATAGATCTCTCCGGCAAAGCCGTTGGCCTTGAGGAACTTGAGGGGCCGGCCGCCGATCTTGGTCGTGTCGCCGGACGCGCCGATCACCGCAACCGAGCGCGGCGCGAACATATCGTCGATCGGTGGGAGCAATTCGCAGGACAAGATCACAACCTCGTAGTGCTGTCGGCGTGGGACTCGGCGTAGAACAAGGGGCCGCCGCGAATCGCCGGAAAGCCGCAGGCCTCTACGGCGATGACGTCGATGTCTCCGGCACGCGACACCATGCCGGCGGCGAGGCAGGCACGGGCTGTCGACACGAACGCTTCCAGCAACGACGCGGCGATCCTGGGCTCGGCAGCGGGTCGCGCCGGCGACGCGCCGGGAAACGGTGGCGGGAGACCTTCTGCCGACGCGGCGGCGCTGATCGCCTGGCGTGAGACTCCCTGTCGCTCCAGCGTGGCGGCGGCGGCGAGATAGGCGGCCTCCAGCCGTTCGATGATCGAGGCATCGCGCACGACGATGGGCAGGCGGCGCATCGCCTTGGCCTCGTCGAGTGCGGCCTGCATCGCGCCGGCATCGACATCGCCGGCACAAACGACCTCGACGAAGCGGGATTGCGGCTGACGAGGCGACGTGACGAGGCGAACCGAGGTCGGTGCCGACAGCGCCGGACGACGGGACGGCGCCTCGCCCCTCCCCAGCGCGCGCTCGGCGAAGAACAGATGCAGCAGGGCGCGGGTCTCGAGCGAATTCGACAGGCGCTCGAACGCCGCCCTCTCCCGCGGCAGCCCCTCGACGAAGCGGTGATGAAGGGCATCCAGCACGAGCCCGATCGCGGCCTGTGGCGCCGCCCGGCCCGGGAAAGCGTCCGCGGCGAGCGTCCGGTACCGCTCGGCACTGCGCTGCGCCGCCCCCTCGTCGGCCGCGGGCACATCGAGCGACGATGTCCATCGCCACGGCAGCCTGCCATCGGCGATGGCACGAACGCGCCGAACGGCCGCGTCGATCAGGCTATTCGGCTGCTCAACGAGCTCGTCGAAGAAGCCGGCCGCGAGGGCCGTCGTCGCATCCAGCGATTTCGCCAGGGCGATCATCTCCAGAGCGGGGTCGATGCCGACCAGTCGCGGCAGCCGCTGGGTGCCGCCGGCTCCGGGCACGAATCCGAGCCTGACCTCGGGCAAGGCGATCGTGGCGTCGTGTGTGCCGAGCCGGCCATGACAGGCAAGCGACAGCAATATGCCGCCCCCAATCGCGCGGCCGTGTATGGCGACGGCGACCGGCTTGGCAAAAGCCTCGATGCGGGCGCCGAGCTCGGTCATGGTCGGGCCGCCGGCCGGCGCGGCCTGGCCGATCTCTCGCAGGTCTCCTCCGCCCGAGAACATGCGCCCGGCAGAGGCGATCACAACGCCAGCGGTGTCTGCTTCCGTCGCGATCCCGTCGAGCGCCCGGTCGAGCGCGGTGCGGACGGCCACATTGATCGCGTTGATCGGCGGATTGTCGATGCACAGGACGGCCACGCCGTCGTGGTCGAAGCGCCGAACGCCGTCGGGGGATGCGCTGGTCATGCCCCGAGGCTAGGGCCGGGTTACGATGAAGAAAATTGAACAATATGTATGGTACTATTCCATTCCTTTATCGAACTGGCGCCGCCGATCCAGAGATCGTTCCCAGAGGCTGCTCTATGAAAAAATCCGCCCCCTTCGCTGGCCATCTGCGGCTGCAGCACCTCTTCCTGTCCGCCGCCGTGGCACAGACGGGCACTGTGCGCGAGGCGGCAGGCCATCTCGGCCGTACCCAGCCGGCCCTGACCAAGATGCTGCAGGAGCTCGAAGCATCGCTGGGCGTGACGCTGTTCGAGCGCGGCCGCCTCGGCGCCCGCCCCACCGCCTGCGGCCAGGCCTTCGTGGCCCGCGCGCAGGTGATCCTGAACGAGTGGGCGATCCTGCAGGACGAGCTGCAGGCCATCGCCAATGGCGACGCGGAGGTCCTGCGCGTCGGCGTCACACCGCAGACGGCGCTCGGTTTCCTGCCGCAGGCCCTGCAGCGCTTCCGCCGCGAGCGTCCCGGCGTGCTGGTGCGCGTCCGCGAGGCCTCGATCCACGACCTGATCCTGGCTCTGGCCGCCGGCGAACTGGACTGCGTCATCGGAAGGTTTTCCGGCGAGCTGCACGACGTCGAGGGTTTTGCCGGCCTGGCCCACGAGCGGCTTTACGACGAGGTGCTGTCGATCATCGCCGGGCCTCGACACCCCCTGCTCGCCCGACGACGTGTCACCTGGAAGGACCTGTCGCTCGCCGACTGGGTGTTGCCGCCGGCCGAACTCACGACGCGGCAGATCATCAACAGCGCGTTCATCCGAGCCGGCCTCAATCCCCCGCGCCCCCTCTACGAATCGTCGTCATTCGCCACGAGCATTTCCTTTGCCAACCAGCTCGGCGTCCTTGCCGTGGTGCCGCTCGACGCCGCGACCGTCGCGCAGCAGCACGGGCTCGTGCAGGTCCTGAGGACCAACCTGGCGGCAATTTCGGCGCCGATCTCGATCGTGCAGCGCGACACGGCGCTGCAGAGGAAGGCATTGTCAGCGTTCCTCGATTCCGTCCGCGGCGCTGCCCGTTCGCGCGGCGCTTAGCTGTGAGCTTTCGGTAGATCACCGCCAAAACCGGCGCCGCCTCATGCCGGTATCGGCGCCCAGCCACCTATCGGAAGACTCGACATAACTGAGGACAACCTGCTGGGACTCCACAGCCAGGCCGAGATGATCGTCAAGAGCCCCCTCTTCATCTGGCAGCCGCACTCGCTTCGACGTCTCCTGCACGAGGCGAGATGAGAGCGCCGCTGCGCCACCTTTCGCCGAGCCTGAGGATCAGCATGAGCACGAAGAGGTTCGCGAATTGAATCAATACCATCGGCGTGCTGCCGATCATTCCCTTGACGAACAGCAACATCGGCCCGGTCAGGATCGCGTGCGTGAAGACGATGAGCGCGGTCAACGTCCCCGCGTCGTAGCCACCCCCAGTCAGAAGCGGCATGACGTGGAAGACGATGTTGATCATGATGATGCTGTAGATCGAAAACCCGACAAGGGGGTGACGGCGGCTCGGCAAGGCGGCGATGGGCGCCATGACCCAGAACGCCGTGACATTGACAGCCACGAAGTACAGCGGCGGGATTGGGCAGTCCGGGTACGGCGGCAACTTCATGACGTGGACGATGTCCTGCGGGAACCCGTGCAGTCGCCCGTACATGTCGATGCCGTATTCCTCGACATTGTGCAGAAGGTAGGCTGCCATGCCCATCCACGACAGCCACGTGTAGTCGTGCCATCGCGACCTGCTGAGATCGGCCCGAAGATGGTTGGTGCAAAAGAGCAGCACCAGCAGCACGATCGCAACGGCGCTGCCAATCCACTGAAAATTCGAGTCGAACCAGCTCCAGCCAGGGATGCGATCTTCCTCCAGCGCCGTCCTCGAAACCTCAAGGCGCTGCGAAGGAAAACGGCGGTCCCACCCCGCTGGACAACGTGCTGCATGCCGATCGTTATCGCAACCGCAGCCATTTTTGCCCCGTCAGGGGATTTGCATGACCTGCAGCAGCGCGCCACCTCCCTATGCTCAGAAATGATACGCCAGCCGCAGACTGCCGCTTCGCATCTGGAAAGAATCGCCTACCGAGAAGCCGTACTCCGCCTTCACCTCCAAGCCGTTGCGCTGGTACACGGTCAGGCCGGCCGTGAAGATGCCGATGATGGCGGGTGAATTCAGGGTGGTCTGGAAGGTGCCGTCCTGGGTCGCGGCGCCCGCAAAGCGCGCGTTCACCACGCGCGCGGCATTGGTGTTGAAGCTCACCCCGGCGGTCAGGAACGGGCGCAGGATCACACCATCGAGATCGTAGCGGCCGCCGAACTCCACCATGGGTGAGATGATCGCGCTCGTCTGGCTGCTGCTCTGCACATCGAGCGCGTAGATCGAGGCGCCCCGCTCCTGGTAGCCCGACGCAAACGAATGGACGAGGTCGAGATCCGCATAGGGCCGGATGTACCCACGCGGAAAGGTGAATTCATAGCCTGCCCGCAGGCGGCCGGCGATGAAGGCCATGCTGCTGTCGCTGGTGAGCACGGCCGCCGCCGTCCCGCCGAAAGGGAGCTGGACGAGGCGGTTGTTGGTGTAGCTGCCATAGGCCATGGCGAGCGAACCGGCGAACAGCCAGGGCCCCGCCACATGCTTGACCGAGATGCTGCCGTCGACCGTGTAGCCCTGGCCGCTGGATCCGTTGTCGGACGACGACCAGGTCGGGCCGCCACCCAACGATCCGCCAAGATACCAGCCGGGCGCCACCTCCTTCTGGGCACCGATACGGTAGGTAATCTGGGAGACCTGGTAGCCCTCCGTATCGCGGGTCGAAGACTGGGACATCCGGCTATCGCTCACCTTGGCCCAGGTGCATTGGTCCTCGCCAAGCAAGGTGCCGGCGGTCGTGAAGACCGGGCAGCTCAGCGCCGCGCCCAGCACCGTGCCGGCCGTGTTCAGCAGGGCGGTGGCCTGCGCATGCGAGGACTCAGGCGACAGCGCCCGCAGCGCCGCGATATAGGCGCTGCCGGCGTTGAGCAGCGAGAGGCCGCCGAACAGCGGCGCGAGGAAGGCGTCCGAATTGCCCCACGCCTTCGTGAGATAGTTGGCCAGGGAGGTCTCTCCGCGCGTCAGCTTCACAGTGCCCGGCGTGAAATTGGCGGTCGGCGAGAGGGCAATCGAATTGGCGCTGAGATTGACCTGCCAATTGAAGAGCAGAGAGGACGGCACGGTCGCGCTGCCGAAGACCGCCTCGGCAGCTGTCAGGACGGTATAGGATCCCGGCAGGAGGCTCTTTGCGGTCGGCACGATCAGCGGGTTCAGCTGCATCGCGGCGACGCCCCCGACGGCGAGCAGATCCGCCTTCTGCGGCGCCAAGGCGTCGATATCGACAGCCAGAATCCCGGACGGGGTCTGCGAGTAGCTGCCGGAGATTGTCGTGGTCGCCACGACCCCTTTGCCGCCGACCGCCAGCGTGCCGTAGTTGTATAAATTATCGAGATTGAAGGCCGGCCCGGCATTGAGCGTGCCGTAATTGATGAAGTAGTTGTTTCCGTTACCGAGATCGATGCTGCCGGTGATGGTGCCGCTGTTGGTCAGCATGACGGGGCCGTCCGAGGCGGCAATGGCCGTGCCGTTTATGCCATCGACCGTGCCGACGACACCGCTCGCGCCGATCGTGACCTGATTGACGTTGCTGCTCCAGTCATTGCTCACCGACTGGAAGCCGCCTCCCGAAAGAACCAGACCGGCCGCGGTCACGCCGCCGTTGCTGCCGGCCCTGCTGCCGCCGATGACTGTGCCGTTGACGGTGATGTTGATGGGCGGTGTCGCATGGCCGGTCTGATCGGAGGAGACGCCGGTGCTCTGGGCGAGGATGCCGATCGACCCCGGGCCCGTCGTCCTGATCGTGGCGCCGGCCTCGACCGTCACCGTCACGGTGCCGCCGATGGCGGCATATTTGCCCTCCACGCTGCCGTTGAGCGTGGCGCTGTTGCCCAGCGCGAGGCTGGTGTTGCCGGACGAATTGGCGATGCCGCCGCCGCCGCCCACCGATTGCGCCACGACGCCATGGGCATTGGCCCCGGTCGTGGTGATGCTGCCGGCGAGGTCCACGTTAACGGCGCCGGCCCCGACGCTCACCATGTTGGAGGTCCATATCGTGTTCGCGGTGAGCGACCCGATGGGCAGGGAAGGATCGCCAGCCAAGCCGCCGCCGCCATAGAGGCTCTGGGCGAGGATGCCCCAGGCGCCGTTGCCCGACGTCGTGATGCTGGCGCCTGCCGCCTGCGTGACCGTGACCGTCCCGGAGGCGCCATTGTTCTCGCCGGCAGCGGCCTGCAGCGCGACCGACGCCGTGTTGGCGGCCGAGGCCGTGATGAGGCCGCCGCCGCCGCCGATGCTCTGCGCGACGACGGCGATGCTGCGCGCACCGCTCGTCGACAGCGCGCCGTCGAGGTTCACCGTGACATCGCCGCCGGAGCCGCTGGCGCCAGAGCCGCCGCCCATATGGATCGTGAAGGAGGAGGCATCGTTCCACGGCGCGAAGCTGGCGGTGGCGCCGGCCGGATTGCCGTAGCACAACGTCGTCGCGATGCCGCCCACCGAGGCCGCCGTGGAGTTGGAGCAGCCGAGACTGCCGAGGCCGCCACCGCCACCGATCGATTGTGCGACGATACCATGCGCGTCATCGCCCAGCGTCGCGACAGTGCCGGCGGTGACGGAGACAACACCGCCGGTGCCGGCAGCGCCGCCCGAGCCGCTCCAGCCGGCGCCGATGCCGAGGGTCGTGGTGGTGTTGACGCTGCCTTCCGCGCCCACGCCGCCGCCGCCGCCGATCGACTGGGCCAGGATGCCGATGGCGCCGTAACCGGCAGTGAGCACGCTGCCGCTCCCCTGGACCGTCACGCTGCCGCCGTCGCCAGCCGCACCGCCGCCGCCGGCAACCGACACGTTCGCCGCATAGGTGCCGGAGTTGCCGCCATCGGTCGGACCGCCCAGCACCGAGTTCGCCGCCGAGGTCGCCGCGCCGCCGATGCCGCCGCCGCCACCGATGCTCTGGGCGAGAATGCCGTAGGCGCGTTCGCCGAGGGTCGCGACGCTGCCGGTGTTGGTGACCTGCACCGTGCCGCCGTCGCCGCCCTTGCCGCCGGTGCCACCGACGGCCAGGGTGGCGTCATAACTCTTGCTCGGCGCGTTCAGCAGATCCTCGATCTGCGTGAGGGCACCGATGGTGGCCGCCGCATCCGAGGAGCCCGCGGCGCCACCGCCCCCGCCGATCGACTGGGCGAGGATACCCACCGCGTCGCCGCCGGTGGTGTAGGAGGTGCCGCCGCCGTCCACGGCCCGCCAGCCGGTGCTGATGGTGCCGTAGTTGTTCACGGTGACGGACTGGCCGGAGCCACCGTTGCCGCCGGATCCGCCGACCGCCACGTTCATCTGGACGCTGTCGCCGCTGGCCGCCACGACACCGCCGCCGGCATTGCCGCCACCGCCACCGATGCTCTGGGCGAGGATGCCCTGGGAGCCCGAGCCGAGGGTCTGGATGAGACTGCCGACGGCGTTCGTGATCGTGACCCCCGTGCTAGCGCCACCGCTGCCGCCACTGCCCCCGCTGCCGCCCACCGCAACAGCCAGGTTGATCGTCGTGCCCGTGTCCACGCCGATATTCTGGCTGCTCACGCTGCCGTTGCCCGCGCCGCCATTGCCGCCGCTGCCACCGACCGACTGGGCCAGGATGCCGGCGGCGTTGTTGCCCTGGGTGATGATCGTGCCGATGCAGGAGGTCGTGCATCCGGCCGAGCCGCCGTTGGTCACGGTGACGATGCCGCCGTCGCCGCCGCTGCTGCCCTTGCCGGCATCGCCGATGCCGATCTTGATCGTGGGTGTGGTTCCCTCCAGCGCGCGGCCCAGGGCGCTGGCGTCGCCGCCGTTGCCGCCGCCGCCGCCGATCGACTGGGCGAGGATGCCGATGCTGCCATTGCCGACGGTGCTGATGTAGCCGGTGCTGACATCGATGGTGGTGCCGGTATTGATCGTCGCGGCGACATTGGTCGCCGTGCCGGTATTGGTCACCATGACAGTGCCGCCCGCGCCGCCGGCTCCGCCCGTCCCGCCGACGGTGGTGGTGATGTTGATGGTGGGCGTTTCGCCGGAGGGCAGGGTTTCCGAGCGCGCCAGGGCGGAGCCGCCGTTGCCGCCGCCGCCGCCGAGCGACTGGGCGAGGATGCCGATGGAATCGAGGCCGGCGGTGGCAAGGGTGGTGCCGGTCCCGCTGACGGTGACGGCGCCGCCGCCGCCCCCGTTGCCCGCGTTGCCGCCGATGGCCGTGGTCACGGTCAGCACGGCGCTGGCCGAGTAGACAGCAGCAGCAGCCCCGTTGCCGCCACCGCCGCCGATCGATTGCGCCAGCACCGCAGGCGCATGCGCGCCGGCCGTCGCGACGGAACTGCCCGTGGCTGTCACCTGGATCTCACCGCCGGCGCCGCCCGCATCGCCGGAGCCGCCGATGGCCGTGCTCACGGGCGCGACCAGCGAATAGGTCTTGGCGTATCCGCCATTGCCGCCTCCGCCACCGATCGACTGGGCGCCGATGCCCGGCGCGAAGTCGCCGGCGGTCGAGACGGTCGATGACTGCAGGGTGATGGCCGCCTCCATGCCGTAGCCGGACGCTCCACCATTGCCGCCGACCGCGGTCCAGAGGCCGGACGCATTGGCGCCGTTGCCACCGCCGCCGCCGATACTCTGGGCGAGGATGCCGAAGGCGCCGTCGCCCTGGGCGGTGAGGGAACCGCCGAGCTTGCTCACGGTGGCATCGGCGCCGTTGCCCCCACCGCCGCCGTTGGTGCCGACGGCCACGACGCCCTCGGTGCCCGTCGCGGTGCCGCCGCCGCCACCGATGCTCTGGGCGAGGATGCCCATGGCAGCGATGCCGGTGGTGGCGATGGTGCCGGTGTCGGTGATCTGGACCGTGCCGCCGTTGGCGCCACTGCCGGCGGTGCTGCCGCCCAGAAGGTTGAGGAGGCCCGGCTTGCTGTCCATCACGCCACCGGAACCGCCGAGGCTGAGGCCCAGTATGCCGATGGCCCCCACCCCACTCGTGGAGAGGGCCCCGGAATTCGTGACCGTCACCGTTCCGGGCGAGCCTGCTCCACTGCCGACCTGGCCCACCTGGTCGATCACATAAGTCTGGCCGTTCACCATCTCCAGGAGCTGTCCGGCGCCGCGGCCGCCGGTGGCGCTGACGGCAGCGATGCCGACGGAGACGTTGCCCGCCGTGGTGATGGTCGCCTGGTTGTTCACCGTCACGTTGCCGGCGTTGCCGGGCGGAGCATAGTCGCTGGGCTTAGCGTTCCCGCCATTGTCCTGGAGGCTGGGCGGCGGCGTCTGGGTCGTCGTCGAGTTGCCGCCGTTGCTCACGGCGAGGATGCCGATGCCGAGTTCGCCCGCCGTCGAGAGGACAACGTTCGATCCGGCCGTGACGGTGACGTTGCCGCCGTTGCCGTTCTGGTGGCCGCCATAGGTGCCGCCGTCGGCATACCAGGACAGGCCGCCGGTACTTGCCGCGAAGACCGCGATGGCGCCATCGCCGGACATGTTGATCTGCGTGCCCGCGTTGAGCGTCACGAAGACGTTTCCTGCATTGCCGCCCGACACCGAGTACTTGCTGTCGGTCGCGCCCGAGGAGCCGCCCGCCGACAGGGCGTAGAGGCCGTAGGCGCCGTTGGCATTCTGCCCGTTGATGGTGCCCGTGAAATCGACGGTCACGATCCCCGCGGCACCGCCCGGGCCGAGATTGTGGGTGGAGTCGTAGGTGTAGCCGGCGCCCTGGCCCCCGGCACTGAGGGCATAGACGCCTGCCACGCTCGAGCCGAGAGTGAGCACCGTGCCGGCATTGGCGGTGACGGAGACCGCCCCACCTACGCCGCCGGCCCCGGCCGCGTTGCCGGGCCCGACATTGGCGCAGCCGCCCACCGACTGGGCCCAGACGGCCGCGCCCAGAGGCAGGACGAGCCCACCCGGCCCCTGTGCGCTGGCACCGGAGCCGGACGCGGAAATGGCGCCGGCCCCCGTGACGATCACGGCGCCGGCATTCCCGCCGTCCACGCCGCCGTCGTTTCCGCCGTTGGCGCCGAGGGACTGCACGACCAACGGCGCGCTGGTGCCGTTGCCGGGAGAGGTGACCGTAACGCCGCCCGTATTGATGCCGTATCTGTCGCTGCCCTGGACGAGGCAGGTCACCGGCTGGATGGCCTGGGCATGGCCGGTGCTTGAGAAGGCCAGCACTATTGCCGTGGGAAGAAGGGAGAGCAGACCGAGCCTGCTCTCGTGCACAGCCCCCAAGCGCAGACGTTGCAAAGCCGGTACTCCTTCGTCTTCTCGCCCGGTCATCCAGCGCGCGCCGAGGTTGACCTTGAAGATGCCATCGACGCCTTCGACAGCCGCAACACCGGTCGCGACGGCATCAACGCGCTCGCGTGTGATGCCAGCCCAAACCCGATGGAAGATGGGGCGACAGCGGCGATCGCGCTCGAAGGTCAGGCTCGTGAGCAATGCGAGTGGGCGCCACTACAGAGCGGAAGACAAAGCCATCACAACCTCCACCAAGGGGATCGCTGCTCTGACCGCGTGACAGATCACGCGTCGCGACTAATGACCAGCAGAACTGCTGTTACGATGATTCGCATTTCCAGCGAGAGGGGCGCTGGCCATTTTGCGCAAAAATAGAAACTGTCGTGAACGCAGGGCGAGTTGCGCGAGGAAGCCCAGCCGCATCCCGTTCCTGCCGATCGACGCCTCGCAGCCGCCGGAATGAACGACGTCCTCAATTCACAAGGATACGCGCAGGCAGCGTGGTGGAACCGCCTGCCGCTCTCTGCCGTGCTGATGGCGGCCGCCATCGCGATCGGTTGCAATTTACTGGGCTGCTCGACAGCCTGAAGTTGCCCCGGCCCTAGAGCAGCCGTGCTCTTGAGCATTTTCTATTCGGCTGGAAGCAGCCGAATCTTCTGGATCATCCGCCACTGCCGCCCTGCGCTTCTCTTTCGCAACGCGACGGCTGTCGTCCCCGCGGCAGCGGAAAACTTGGCGTTGGCGGCCGCCTTGGCTACGGTCGGCCGAATGAAACTGCCCCCTTATCCGCTGATCGAGCCCGATCTCGGCGCGCCCCTGGACATCCACCGCGCCACCGTCCTGCCCGACTGGATCGACTGGAACGGCCACATGAATGTGGGCTTCTACGTCGTGGCCTTCGACAAGGCGACGGACACGCTCTGTGCCCAGTTCGGCTGCAGCTGGGATTACACCCGCGAGAAGCTCGGCATGACCTTCGTGCTCGAAGCGCACGTCACCTACGATCGCGAGGTCAAGGAAGGCGACCCGCTGCGCATCACCACCCAGATCCTGGATCACGACGCCAAGCGCATCCACTTCATCCACGAGATGTTCCACGCGACCGAGGGCTACCTCGCCGCGACCAACGAGCTGATGCTGATGAACATCGACTACCAGACGCGCCGTTCCGCGCCCTGGCCCGAGTTCGCGATGCCACGCATCGAGAAGCTCGCCGCCGCCCATGCCCACCTGCCGCGGCCCCAGCAGGCCGGCCGCCTCATCGGCATCAAGAGGAAGTAACACCGTTCATGCTGCAGACCCTGCCCTACGAGCTGCCCGAGTTGATCACCCGGGCACCGCTCGATACCCATCGCTCGACCGTGATTCCCGAATGGGTGGACTGGAACGGCCACATGAACGTGGCCTTCTATGTCGCGGCCTTCGACCAGGCCTCCGGCGCCTTCATGCGCAACATCGGCCTCGGCCGGCGCTACGTCGACGGCAAGCTCGGCATGACCTTCGTGCTGGAAACCCACGTCACCTACGATCGCGAGCTGCGCGAGGGCGCGCCCATGCGCTTCACGACCCAGCTGCTCGCGAGCGACGCCAAGAAGGTCCACCTCTTCCACGAGATGTACCACGCCGAGCAGGACTACCTGGCGGCGACCAACGAGACGATCATCATGAACATCGACTACCAGACCCGCCGCTCCGGCCCCTGGCCGCTCCCGGTGGCCGAGCGTCTCGACACGCTGTGGGAGACCCACAAGGGCCTGGCGAAACCGGCCAAGGCCGGCCGTGTGATGGGGCTGACGAAGAAGGGTTGATTCTGACGACAAGAATGGTGGTCGTGGCGCAAAAATGGTGTCATCCCGAGGCCGAAGGCCGAGGAACCTTTCCTGATCCGCAAAGGTCCCTCGCTATCGCTCGGGATGACACCTTGTTTGTCGCCTACCCTTCCGCCAGCTTCGCCAGCACCTCGCCGTCCAGGCGATAGGGCAGCCAGTTGCGGATCCAGCGGTAGCTTCTTGCGGCATCAAGCCGACAGCCGATCCATTGTACGTAGATATCGATACCTTCGTGCAATGGATCGAAAAGGCCGATGAGCGCTACTTCAGCGCTCGTCGTTCATGACAACCGCATAGGAGAGCATCATGAGCATTTCCCAAGCCGCGTCCCCCTCTGAGAAGCTGCTCTACACCGCCAGGGTTCACACCATCGGCGGGCGCGACAAAGGCGAGGCCCACAGCAGCGACGGCCGGCTCGATGTCAAGCTGTCGGTCCCCGGAGGCCCAGGCAGCGGGACCAATCCTGAGCAGCTGTTCGCAGCGGGTTGGTCGGCCTGCTTCGAGGGCGCCGTGACGGTCGCGGCACGCACGGCCAAGGTCCCTTTGCCAGCAGACTTCGCCATCGACGCCGAGGTCGACCTCAATCTGAGCGGCAGCGACAATTTCTTCCTGCGCGCACGCCTGAACGTCAGCCTGCCCGGGCTCGACCGGGCTACCGCCCAGGCACTGGTCGACCGGGCACACCAACTCTGCCCGTATTCCAAGGCGACGCGCGGCAACATCGACGTCGTCGTTACGCTCGTTTGACTTGCGAGGCGGCCGCGGCTCACGAGGCCCGCGGCCAGGATGGCGACAGGCCGTCCCACGTGCGCCGATGTCCACGGCGGCACTTGGGGCGGCCCGTGCCGGAACGACTGCACCGATTTTCGTTCGTTCGGACCCGCGCAGCGATCCGCCATCGAGCAGAAACGCATTGCGACGGGCAACTTCACCCTCGCTTTTTCGCTTTCCACCAGCTCCAGCCGAGGGGTCGACGGCCTGACACCTAGGTCCAATGGATCGGCAGCGTTTTCCAGCCCACTTTGACCCGGGTCCGGTCGATTCTTCGGGTGTCCCTCCCGGGGGATCGAGCAGTTCCGACCTACATGGAGCAAGGCTACATGTCCGACAGTGCCCCCAAACCAACGTCGCGATACCGTTGGCGGCCAGTCATCGCCGCAACCGCCGCTATCGTCGGCATTGCCGTCGCCGCCGGCTGGTTTGTGATGGCATACTGGTACAAGCCGACGGTGAGCGCTGCCGCACCGCCGCCCGCCCCCGCTGTCGGTGTTCACGTCGTCGGGGAACGTGGCGTCAGCCGTTCGTTCGAGTTCGTCGGCCGCGTGAAGGCCCAGTACCAGGTGGACGTCCGGGCGCGCATAGAGGGCTTCCTCGACAAGGTCCTGTTCCGGGAAGGCCAGGACGTCAAAGCCGGCGAACTGCTCTACCAGATCGAGAAAGTGCAGTATCAAGCCGCCCTCGACCAGGCCAAGGGCAGCCTGCTGGTCGCCGAAGCCACCGAGACCAACGCCAAGATCGAGTACGATCGCCAGTTCGGCCTGGTGCAGCGCCAGTACACGCCGCAATCGGTGCTCGATAAGCTCAAAGCCGACCTTGACAGCGCCAAGGGCCGCGTGCTGCAGGCCAAAGCCGCGGTGATCCAGGCGCAGACCAATCTCGACTACACCGATATCCGTGCCCCGATCGCCGGCCGCATCGGCCGCACGACCTATACCGAAGGCAATCTCGTCAACCCGGCGAGCGGCATTCTGGCGACGATCGTCAGCCAGGATCCGATCTACGTGCTGTTCCCCGTGAGCGTGAAGGATCTCGAGACGATCCGCGAAGCACGCCGCAAGGAAGGCGGCGGCCTGGCCAAGATCGACATCCGTCTGCGGCTGGCCAACGGCCAGGACTATCCGCTGAGCGGCACCTGGAACCTGACCGATCCCCAGGTCGATCGGACGACCGACAGCCTGATCATGCGGGCCACCATCGCCAACCCGGACCGTCTGCTGATCGACGGCCAGTTTGTCACCGCGGTCATCCGCGAGCGCGCCGAGCAGCCGCGTCTCGTCATTCCGCAGGCGGCGCTGCAGGTAGATCAGGCGGGCTACTACGCCTTGGTCGTCGACGTTCAGCACAGGGTCGAAAGGCGCACCCTTCAGACCGGCTCCAACATCGGCACCGACATTGTCGTCACGTCCGGGCTTTCCGCCGGCGACAAGGTGATCGTCGACGGTGTCCAGAAAGTCCGCCCCGGCATCGTGGTGCAGGAAGCCGTCCTGCCCGCGAGCGGGAGCTAGAGGCGACCGCCATGATCTCCAGCATCTTCATCGATCGTCCGCGTCTTGCCTTCGTGGTGTCGATCGTCATCACGTTGGCCGGCGCCCTGGCCATCGCCGCGATCCCGGTGGCGCAGTTCCCGGATATCGTGCCGCCGCAGGTCTCGCTTACCACGCTCTATCCCGGCGCCGACGCCGAGACCGTCGAGCGCACGGTCGCCCAGCCGATCGAGCAGCAGGTCAACGGCGTCGACAACGCCCTCTACTACCAATCGGCGAGCGGTGCCGACGGCAGCTACACGCTCACCGTCACCTTTGCGCTCGGCACCGACCCGGACATCAACACGGTGAATGTGCAGAACCGCGCGCAGCTCGCCACGCCGCTGCTGCCGCTCGAAGTGCAGCGCCAGGGCCTGGTCATCCGCAAAAAGTCGGCGGCGTTGCTGCAGATCATCACGCTGACCTCGCCGCGCAACACCCGCGACGCGCTCTATCTCAGCAACTATGCCACGATCAACATCGTCGACGCCCTGGCCCGCATCCGCGGCGTCGGCCAGGCGCAGCTGTTCGGGCCGCTCGACTACTCGCTCCGGCTCTGGCTCGATCCCGACAAGCTCACCAGCTACAACCTCACGCCGGCCGACGTGGTGACCGCAGTGCAGGGCCAGAACCTGCAGGCCGCACTCGGCCGCATCGGTGCTGCACCGGCGCCGCGCGGCCAGCAGCTGCAGCTCACGATCAAGACCGAGGGACGCCTCACCGCGCCCGAGGAATTCCAGAACATCGTCGTGCGCGCCAACCCCGACGGCTCCGTGGTGCGCGTCAAGGACGTCGCCCGCGTCGACATGGGTGCCAAGACGCGCGAGCGCTTCAGCCGCTTCAACGGCGCGCCGACGGCGGCGATCGGCATCTACCAGTCGCCCGGCGCGAATGCCGTCGAGGTCGCCGAGAACGTGCGCAAGGTGATGGAGGACCTGAAGCAGCGCTTTCCCGAGGACGTGTCCTACAATCTCTTGTGGGACAACACGGTGTTCGTTACGGCGACGGTCGCCGAAGTGATCCATACGCTGGTGATCGCCTTCGTGCTGGTCGCGATCGTGGTGTTCGTATTCCTCGGCCGGCTGCGCACCACCATCATCCCCCTCGTCGCCGTGCCGGTGTCGGTGGTCGGCACCTTCGCCGTCATGCTGGCACTGGGCTATTCCGCCAACACCATATCCCTGCTCGCCCTCGTGGTCGCCATCGGCATCGTGGTCGACGACGCGATCGTGGTGATCGAGAACGTCGAGCGCGTGATCGAAGAGGAGCCGGAGCTCTCCATTCCCGCCGCCACCAAGAAGGCGATGGCGGAGATCACCGGGCCGGTCATCGCCATCACCCTGGTGCTGATGTCGGTGTTCGTCCCGGTCGCGTTCATCCCCGGCCTGACCGGCGAGCTCTTCCGCCAGTTCGCCGTCGCCGTCTCGACCTCGATGATCATCTCGGCCATCAACGCCCTGACGCTCAGTCCCGCCCTGTGCTCGGTGCTGCTGAAGCGCGACGGCGCGCGGCGCGGGCTGATGCGCCACGTGCTGGGCGCGATCGACAGCGGCCGCGACGCCTACGCCTTCGTGGTGCGTCGCCTGGTGCGTTTCTCGTTCGTCGGCATCCTGGCCACGGTCGCGGTCGCTGCCGGCGCCTTCAGCCTCTACAAGGTGACTCCTCAGGGCTTCCTGCCGGCCGAGGACCAGGGCGGCTTTTTCGCCGCGATGCGCCTGCCCGAAGGCGCCTCGCTCGAACGCACGGAGGCCATCGTCGCCCAGGTCGAGAACATCATCCGGCCGATCCCCGGCGTGCAGGGTGTGCTGTCGGTGGTCGGGCTGAACTTCATCGACTACGTCGCTTCGTCCAACCAGGCCTTCTTCGTGGTACGTCTGAAGCCCTATGACGAGCGCACGGCGGCATCGGAAAGCGTCGACGCCATCATCGCCCGCCTGCGCCCGCAGCTGGCGGCGATCCAGGGCGCCATCGTCTTCCCCTTCAACCTGCCGCCCATCTTCGGCCTCGGCAATGCCGGCGGCTTCCAGTACGTGCTGGAAGCGCTGCAAGGCCAGTCGCCGACCGAGCTCGCCGCTGTCGTGCGCGGCCTCCAGGTCGCGGCCAATCAGCAGCCGGAACTCTCGGCGGTGTACAGCACCTTCGCTGCCGAGACGCCGCAGATCTACCTCGATATCGACCGCGACAAGGCGCAGGTGCTGGGCGTGAAGGTGAACGACATCTTCAATGCCCTGCAGTCGACGCTGGGCGGCCTCTACGTCAACGATTTCAACCTGTTCGGGCGCACCTGGCAGGTCAACGTACAGGCCGACTCGCGCTTCCGCGACGCCATCGAAGACATCTACCGCATCTATGTCCGCACCAGTTCCGGTACGATGGTTCCGATGCGTGCGCTGGCCGAGGCGCGGCTGGTGCAGGGTCCGCAGGCACTGATCCGCTACAACGCCTATCGCGGCGCCGTCATCAACGGGGCGCCCAAGCCCGGCTTCAGCTCGGGCCAGGCGATCTCCGCGATGGAACGCCTGTCGGCCACGACACTGCCCACCGGCTATGGCTTCGAATGGACGGGCACCGCGCTCCAGGAGAAGATCGCCGCCGGCAAGGCAGGCCTGGTGCTCGGCCTGGCAGTTCTGTTCGCCTACCTTTTCCTGGTCGCCCTCTACGAGAGCTGGAACATCCCGCTGCCGGTCCTGCTGTCCGTCACGGTCGGCCTGCTGGGCGCGATCGGCGCCGTCCTGGTGACCGGCCTCGCCTTTGACGTCTATGCCCAGATCGGCCTCGTCGTCCTGGTGGCGCTGGCCGCCAAGAACAGCATCCTGATCGTGGAGTTCGCGGTTCAGCAGCGGCGAGCCGGCAAGAGCATCGAGGACTCGGCGATCGAAGGCGCGCGCCTGCGCTTCCGCCCGGTGATGATGACCAGCTTTGCCTTCATCCTCGGCCTGCTGCCGCTGGTCATCGCCGAGGGGCCGAGCGCCCTCAGCCGCCGCGCCATCGGTACACCGGTGTTCGGCGGCATGCTGGCAGCCGCCCTGGTCGGCATCTTCGTGATCCCGATGCTCTATGTCGTGTTCCAGCAGCTGCGCGAGCGGTTCACGCCCCGCCCGCAAGCGCAACCGCCGGTCTCGACGCCATCGACCAAAGCACCACACCCCACGTCCGCGGCGTAATGGGCTAGCGCCGCTTGCGGCTGCGGTCGTTCAACAGGGCCCGGGCGGCAAGCAGGTCGGCGGTCGCGAAGCCTTCGGTAAAACGGCCATGCAGGTCGGCCAGGCGCTTGCGGTCGCTCTCGGCACGGCCGGTTCCCTGAGCGAGCTGCAACTGGCTGGTGGCGATGCGCAGCTGCCAGGACAGCGCCGACTGCTTTTCGGCCAGTGCCTGAGCCTGCTCGAAAAACAACTGCGCCTGCCGCTTATCGCCGTCGGCGGCACGGGCCATGCCCTTGAGCCGCAGCAGCTCGGGCAGGACGTACAGGCCACCGCCCTCCTCGACGCCGGCGATGATCGCATCGAGCGTCCCGATCGCCTCCGCCGCATGGCCGGTCGAGATCAGGGCGGCGATCAGGGTGGCGCCGAAGTTCGGCACATAGAGGTGATAGCGGTCGGCCTCGAGGCTTGCGATCGCCCGGCGCAGCAGATCGACCCCTTCCTCGACCGCGCCGCGCCGGATTTGCACCTCCGCCCGCAGACCCAGGCCGACATTGCGGTAAGGCACGAGAAAATGCGCGGTGGCGTGGGCGATCAACCGCTCGGCCTGCTTTTCGACCATGTCCCAATCGCTCGACCAGCCGAACACCATGGCGCACCAGATCAGGGCGATGATCGAGGTGACAGGGTCATCGTCCGCCAACGGCGCCTTGGCCAACAGACCGGCTGCTTCGAGCGCCTGATCGGGGAAGCCCTGCAGCCAGGCGACCCGGCAGAGCACGATGCGCGGTGACCGATGGAAGCCGAAGTGGTCGGGATCCATCGGTCGCTGCCAGGCGCCGCTGTTCGCCGCTTCGATGTGCGAGCGCGCGCGCGCCTGATCGCCGTACAGGTGATAGGAAACGGCGAGTTGGACGTGCGCTGATGCCCTGCCGACGGGATCGCCGATCTCCTCGGCCAGCCCTTCCATCTGCCGGGCAATATCGAGCGTGCGTGCGATCTCGCCGGTACGGCGATGGTAGAGGTGCAGCCTGTTCAGCACCCTGAACTGGTTGAAGCGGTCACCGAGCGCCCGCGCCAGCTCCAGGCTGCGGCCCAAAGCCGTGTAGGCCTCGTCGCTGTTGCGGTTGGTCAGCATCAGCGAATGGCCGAGCCCGGCCTGCAGCTCCATCTCGATGCGCGTGCCGCGCTCGGCTGCGTCGAGCTGCGCCAGCGCCCGCTCGGTCCAAAGGCGGCACTCGCCGAGCAACGAGGTTTCGATGAAAAGCGGCGCCGCGGCGGCGGCGAGCTCGATGCCGAGCACACGGTCGCCGCCCTCGGCGAAGCATCGGTCGAGCGCTGCCCGCACATTGCCCAGTAGTGACGCCCGATCGATACGCTGGGCGGCTCCTGCCCCCTGTGTCCGCTCCGCCCGCGTCTGCTCGAGGAAAGTTCGGAAAAAGGCCGCATGCCGGCGGACCGTCGCAGGCTCCTCGCCGCTGTCGGCCAGCTTGGTCCGGGCATAGGCGCGCGTCGTTTCGAGCAGTCGATAGCGAGGCGGCAGCTCGGCCGTGTCGGCCTGCACGAGCGACTTCGCAACGAGCTCCTCGAGCGCCGCCACGACGGCGGCGGCGCGCGCGCCTTCTTTCCCACCATCGGTCGCAATCGCCTCGGCCGCCTGCAGGGTGAAGCTGCCGACCAGGATCGAGAGCCGGCACAGCACCGTGCGCTCGGCTTCGGCCACGAGATTGTAGCTCCAGTCGAGCGTCGCATTCAGGGTTTGGTGCCGCGGCGCCGCCGTTCGCCGGCCGTGCCAGAGCAGCCGCAGCCGGCTGTCGAGGAGATCGGCCAAGGCCGGCAGTCCGTGCACACCGACCCGGCCCGCCGCCAGCTCTATCGCCAGCGCGTTGCCGTCGAGCTTGCGGCAGATCTCGGCGACGATCGCGGCGTCGGCATCGTTCAGGTCGATCCGGTGGCCGCTCGCCGCAGCGCGCTCGACAAACAGGTTGGTCGCCGGAAACGTCAGAACCTCGGAGGCCGCAAGCGTGTCGCGCTGCGGCGGCGTTTCGAGTGCCGGCAAAGGATAGACGTGCTCACCTTCGACGCGTAGCGCCTCACGACTGGTCGTCAGCAGGCTGACCCCGGGGGCTTCGCGGAAGACGACTTCGGCAAGCCGGGCAGCAGCGTCGATGACGTGCTCGCAGTTGTCGAGCACCAGCAACACTCGCCGGCGCCGCAGGAAATTCAGCAGGCTCGGCACGGGATCTCCGGACGGGACGGCAACGCCCAACGAGGCCGCCACGGCGCTGGGGACCAGCGACGGATCGCCGGTTGCTCCGAGATCGACGAAAGCGACCGCGTTGGCAAAGCCTGCTAGCGCGGCGTGGGTCACCGCCACAGCGACGGTCGTCTTGCCGATACCGCCGGGGCCATGCAGGGTAACGAACCGCAGCTCGGCAAGCCGGGCAGAGATATCGCTCACGGCAGCCTCGCGACCGACCATCCGCGCCAAAGGCCGCGGTAGCCCCGGCGGTAGCGGTGACAACGGCGCGGCAGATGGTGCCGCCGGCTCCGGCGGAACAGCGGCGACGGGCGCAACCGGCGCCACGAAGCAGTAGCCGCGACCGGAAACGTTCGTGACATAGCGGGCGCCGCCTCGGCCGTCGCCCAAGGCTTTTCGCAGCGCCGCCACATGGACGCGCAGCGTGCCTTCGTCGACCGTGATGTTGGGCCATATGCGGGTGATCAGTTCCTGCTTGGTGACGACGTCACCCGCCCGTTCGACGAGCGCAATCAGCACATCCAGCGCCCGGCCGCCGATGGCGACCGGCGCGCCCTCCTTGGCGAGTAGCCGTTTGGCGGAATCCAGCCGAAAAGGACCGAACACCGACTCGCGCCGCGTGCTGGCGACATCACCATCCATACAGGCTCCCGGCAAGGCGACAGGCGCCCTTGCCGTTGCTTGCATAACGCCTGTGTCGCCGTTAGCCAACACGCGCGATGCAATAACTTCACGGAGGCTGAAAGCGGCCGGGAACTTCGCCGAGAGAGCGCAACTCCAGCTGCGCTCATGGTCTTCGCATTCACACTCTTAGGAGCTGCACTTCGTGCGAACAGATCACCGTGCTTGAGCGCAGAATACTAGTGTCGTTCACTGATCGGAGAATGCTCGAGTTGCGCCGACATCTTCACCAGGTCGGCCAGGGAACGTGCCTGCATCTTGCGCATCACCTTGCCGCGATGCGCCTTCACGGTGATTACGCTGATGCCGAGCTCGCCGCCGACCTGCTTGTTCAACAGGCCCGCGACCACCAGCGCCATGACTTCCTGCTCGCGGCGACTGAGCGATGCGTAGCGATCCTGCAGGGCACTCATCGCCTTTTTCTGCTGCAGAACGGCGGCGCTGCGATTCAATGCCTCGCGGATCGCTCCCACCAGAGCCTCGGCCCGCACCGGCTTGGCCAAAACGTCGACGGCGCCCGCCTTCATGGCGCGAACCGTCATCGATATGTCGGTCGCGCCAGTGACGCACACGACCGGCGTTTCTGGGCGCTCAGCCGCGAGGCGCAGTAGCAGCTGAATGCCATCCTGCTCCAGCGAGGTGAGATCGAGCACCAGGCAGGTGGGCACGAGATCCGGCAGCCGGGAAAGCAGCGCTCCCGCCGACGAAAGCGCGCCGAGCTGCCATCCTGTGTCGTGGCTCGCGCCCTCGAGAACATGGCGCCCTGACTTGTCACCTTCGGCGACGAGCACGACAGGTAACAGGGGAGCCGAGGGGCGCGCGTCGACGCGGCGCACCGGCACCCGAAGCATGTCGATGGGAGGAAGCCGGACGGCGGCGGACGAATTGGACAGCTGGTACATCATTCCTCACTCCCGCTTTGGACGGCGCGGCGCTCTTCGCACCACAGGTGCAGACCTTGCGACGTTCCAGCGCAAACCGCGAATTAATGATCGTGAAGAATCGTTAAGCCAGCTCCGGGGCTTGCAAAGGGGCACGGTTCCACCCCTTCGCAGACTCCACGGTGCAGTAGAGGCCCGACCGATCGCCCGCCACTCCTCGGGTGGAACGAAAGGCGTCGTCCTTCCAGACGACGGCCCTTTTGCCAGGCTGAAGGGACGACACAGTGCGCATCATTGCCCTAGCCGAAGCCGGCCCGCGCGGGCCGAGCCATCCCGGATGCCATCCCGATTAGAGCGGCTACGCCATCAAACGCGCTCATGGCGATTTGACACGAGCTGCGACGCCCCCTGGTCGATCAGATTCTGCCGCAGCGTACTGAGGCAGCGCCACTTCACGGATGGTTTCAAATCGCTTCGAGGATGGTGGCGACGCCCTGGCCGCCGCCGATGCACTGCGTGGATAGGGCGAAGCGCTTGCCTTCGCGCTTCAGGAGCTGGGCCGCCTTGCCGGTAATGCGGGCGCCGGTGGCGCCCAATGGATGGCCGATGGCGATGGCCCCGCCGTCGATATTCACCTTGTCCTGTGGGATACCGAGCTCGCGCAGACAGGCGACGGCCTGGCTGCCGAAGGCCTCGTTGATCTCAACGATGTCGATGTCGTCGATCGTGAGACCGGCCCGCGCCAGCGCCTTGCGCGTGGCCGGCACAGGCCCCATGCCCATGATCTCCGGCGGACAACCCGCGACGGCGACGGCACGCACTCGAGCCAAGACGTCGAGGCCGTGCGCCGCAGCGTAATCCTCCGAGCACACCAGGACGGCAGCCGCACCGTCGGTGAGCGGCGACGAGGTACCGGCGGTCACCGTCCCATCGGGTCGGAAGGCAGGCTTGAGGCCGGCCAGTCCCTCCAGCGTGGTCGTGGGCCGGATGCAGCCGTCGGCATCCACCACGCCGTCCGGCGTGACCACCGGCGTGATCTCGCCCTTCAGCCGTCCGGCGGCCCGCGCCGCGGCGGCCTTGTGCTGCGAAGCGACGCCAAGCTGCTCCTGCTCCAGGCGCGCGACCCGGTACTCGCTGGCCACGTTCTCGGCCGTCTCGCCCATGGCGACATAGGCCTCGGTCATCAGCTCGGCGTCGGGATTGTCGCGCCGCCGGAAGCGCGGATTGGGCGAAAAATTGAAACCACCCTGCGGTACCCGCGTCATGGATTCGACGCCGGCGCAGATGAAGGCGTCGCCCGCCCCGATCGCGATCTGGCCGGCGGCGATATGGACAGCGGTCATCGACGAACCGCAGAACCGGTTCACGGTGCCGCCACTGACCGATAACGGCAGCCCGGCCAGGAGCACAGCAATGCGTGCGATATTGTTGCCCTGCTCCGCTTCGGGATAGGCGCAACCCATCAGCACGTCCTCAATGGTTTCCGGCGGCACGCCGGCGCGCTCGACCACAGCCTTGACGACGGTCGCCGCTAGGTCGTCGGGTCGCACGCCGACCAGGGCGCCTTTGCGCGCGAAGTGGAACGGGGTGCGGACATAGCCCGCAATCACAGCCTGTCGCATGTCACGTCATCCTCAGCGAAATCCACGTCAACGCAATAATGATGATAATCATTTTTAAAAATCTCAAGGCAAGAGCCGCATAATTTTATCTCGTCATGGCGATAGAAAACCGGCGGCGGCCACGCCTCGAGTATGGCGAAAGGCCGCTCTAGCAGCTGAAGCCGACGTCCGAGAAGTCGATCCAGATCAGCAGCCGATCGTAGAGAACGCGATAGCGCTCGTCGCAGAGATAGGCACGCCTCTTGCCCGGTATCCGGAGGCCATTCGCTGTGATCATGTCGAGGGCGTAGTTGGCAACATTGCAGCCGCCGGCGACGTCCAGAGTGTAGTCCTGCCGCCGCATCAGGTAGTCCTCCCCGAAGTAGAAGTCCTGCACCGGGCTGTGGCTGGGAATGTCTGCGGGCAGCGTGACGCGCAAACCGCGCCACGTCTCGCGCTTCTCCTGCAGGGGCGCAATCTCTTCCGTTCGCACGCCGGGCGAAGTGAACATGAAAGGCGCATTGAGGTAGATCCAGGGGGCGTAGCCACCGAAGTAGGCTCGATGCAACGGGTCCCACTTGGTGTCGAGGTCATGGCCGGCGAACGAAGCGCGCGGCTGAGGACGCTCGGCGAGGACTTCGCCGGCGGTCGTCTGGATCAACACCCGATTGGGTCGAAACGAAGACCGGCGGTCCGGGCCGCCGAACGGCGCGATCTCGGCGAACGGCTCATGCAAGCTGATGGTGATCTGACGCGGCTCAGGACTCTGCGGGGCTTTGCGATCGAGCAGCTCTCCGCCGCTGACGATGGTGGCAGCCCCCTTCTCGAGGGCGCGCCACGGTTCCAAGCCGCCATGCGCTTCGAGCACGCGGGACAGAAGATCGCCCATACGCCTCAAGTCGCTTTGTCGAAGTTCGGGGCGCGCTTCTCACGGAACGCCTGGATCGCTTCCTTCAGCTCCGACGACTTGAGCTGCAGCCTGAACAGCTCCGACTCAGCCTGCATGCGGTCCGCGACAGACTCGTCTCCCCTCTTCATCAGTGCCTTGGTGGCACGCACCGCGGTCGGCGCCTTCGTCGCGAGAGCCCGGGCCCGTCGCAGCGCCTCGTCGACCAACCGGTCGTCGTCGAACACGGCGGCAACCAGGCCCATCGCCTCGGCCTGCCGTGCGTCGAGCCTGCCGCCCAGCAGAAAGAGCTCGGCCGCGCGAGCGTGGCCGATGCGGCGTGGCAGCAGCAAGGAAGAAGCCGCTTCCGGCACCAGCGCCAGGTTGACGAACGGCACGGAGAACGTTGCCGAATGCCCGGCATAGACCAGGTCGCAATGCAGCAGCATGGTCGTGCCGACCCCGACGGCCAGTCCGTTCACCGCGGCGACCACCGGCTTGCTGGCCGAGGACAGGGCGACAAGGAACCGAATGACTGGAGAATCGCCACCGGTCGGTGGCGCATCGACAAAGTCACCCAGGTCGTTGCCGGCGGTGAAAGCGTCACCCGTTCCCGTGATGAGCACGACGCGGACGGAGGTATCGCTGGCGGCGCTTGCGAGCGCGTCGGCCATCGCGCCATACATCGCACCCGTCAGCGCGTTTTTCTTGTCCGGCCGATTCATGATGATGGTCAGAACCGCACCGTCGCGGCTGACCAGGACGTGATTGGTTGTCATGTTGGCCTCGCTACACGATGGGACAATACAGGATGATCTGCGCCGCGGCTTCGACGACGATGGCCATCCGTTCTTCTCCTCGACTGGCGCACGACGCACAGGTCGCATCTCACCGGCCGCAAATCGATTGGACGAAGGTATTATTGCCGCTGTCGGCACATCGACATCTCATGCCCAGCTGCCTCTAACCGGTTGCGCCGAATTGTCCTCCGCCCTACTTCGTCGCGACCACGGCGATCTCGACTTTCCAGTCGGGATTGGCGAGCTGTGCGCCCACGCAGGCGCGCGCGGGCACACTTTGCCGATCGAGCCAGGCATCCCAAGCCGCATTCATCTGCGGCAGGTCCTTCAGGTCCGCGAGCCATATCGTCGCGTTCACGATGCGACGCTTGTCTGTGCCGGCTTCCTCGAGAAGCCGGTCGATCTGGTGCAGCACCTGAGCCGTTTGATCCTTGGTGTCCGCTCCTTTCGGTGCATCTGCCACCTGGCCATTCGTGAAGACAAGTTGCCCAGTATCGACCGCAAGCGCGAATCGCTCTCCCACGTGATGGCGTGTGATTGTCATGGTCTGTCCTCCTCTAGCAGTGGCTCGGGTTCGAGAGTCCGCTTCAGGGCTGCCGCTGGTGCGAGAGCCAATCGATCACGTCGGTCGCGTTTCGATCCGGCGGGAACACCGGGTAGAACACGCGCTCCACGACGCCGCGATCGATGATCAGCGTAAAGCGCTTGAGCAGCGTCATTCCGCTCACGCCGAAGGTAGGAAAATTCATCGCGCGCGTCAGCGCCAAGCGTTCGTCCGACAGGATATCGAATGGCAGATGCAGCCGTTGCGCGGCTTCGCGCTGATATTCCGAGTCTTGAGTGGAAAGGCCGAACAGGCACGCGACCCCGAGTGCCTTGAGCTCTGCGAAGTGATCGCGGAAGGCGCAGGACTGCGGCGTACAGCCTCGAGCACCCGGGATCATGTCCCACCCCTCGGGGCTCGGAACATCGCGACTCGCCGTCCGGGGATAGGCGTAAACGACAGCTCGACCGGGCAGCGTGGACAAGTCGACCATATTGCCGTCGGTAGCGCGCAAACGCACGGAGGCCATCCGAGCCCCCGTCAGATGGCGCATGGCTCCGTCGTCGACAGGCACTGGGAGTTTCGACCAGTCGGGTGTTTCCGCAACGCTCTTCATGCTCGACCTTTCGGGAGGCGAAGTGCTCCCGACATACGACAGGCGATCATGCTGTCAGGCGGCGCGCTTCGCACCGACAGCAGGAGACGGCAAGTACGGCTGCACTGAGCCGAGCGCGCGTTCGACGTACTCCTCCTTTTGGCCGACCGGGGCTACATAGTGCAGGGCGGCCCTTGCATCCTCCTCGCCACCGCCGCGCAGCAGCACCCATGCCGCCAGATACTGGGAGGCAAGACAGCCGCCGGCTGTCGCAATGTTTCCATCGGCAAAGAAGGGCTGATCGAGAACACAAACGCCGGCCTCGATGACCCATGGCTTCGTCGTCAGATCCGTGCAGGCCGGACGATCGCCGAGCAGGCCCGTGCGGGACAGCAACAAGGTGCCTGAACACTGCGCCCCGATCAGCTGCCGGGCCGGGTCCATGCGACGCAACTGGGACAGCACGGCGTCGTCCCGGGCGATGTCTCGGGTCTTGGTCCCGCTGCCGATGATCACGGCGTCGGCCTGAGCGGCGAATTCCAGACCCCGTTCCGCTTCGACCGTCACCCCGTTCATCGACGTCACCGTCTTGGTGGGCGACGTAATGAACGCCTTCCATCCCTTCGGGCGCTGGCGATTGAGGATCGATGCGGCGATGAATGAGTCGAGCTCGTTGAAACCATCGAATGTCAGAACCGCGATGTGCATCGGTGACCCCGGTTTGCAGAACGACCAAGCGGCCAACGACCAGCCGCAAAATCAACTTGATCCGAGACTATATTCAAATCAATAAGAACAATGCTCTCGGATCAATACTCATGACAGCCTACCTGGCAATCGCAGAACAATTGGCCGGCGATATCACCGAGGGGCGCTTGCGACCGGGCGAGCGCCTGCCGACGCAGCGGGCGTTTGCGCATTCACGGGGCATCGCGACGTCCACGGCCTTCCGGGTCTACGCCAAGTTGATCGAGATGGGTCTGGTGACCGGTGAGGTCGGGCGCGGAACATATGTGCGGATCGGCGAACCGGCCTCGGCTCCGGCGTTGGCCGAACCCATGCCGGCCAGTATCGACCTCGGGACGAACTTTCCGATCCTTCCCGACCAGCACGTATTGATGTCGCGCGTTCTGGTCACTTTGGTGCGCAGGCCGGACTCACTCGACCGAGCCTTGCATGCCGTCAACGTTCAGGGCACGGCGGCCGACCGTGCCGCAATCGCCTCGGCACTGAGCTACGGCGGCTGGAAGGCCAAGCCGGAGAGCTTGCTGTTTGCAGGGAACGGCCGTCAGGCCTTGACGGCCGCATTCTCGGCCCTGGTCCCGCCTGGAGGGCGGATCGGCTTCGAAGCTCTGACCTATCCCGTGGCGAAGGCGGCCGCCCTACGACTGGGCTTCTCCACCGCGGCCCTGGTCGGTGACGAGCAGGGTGTCACGCCCGACGCCTTGAAGGCCGCGCATCGGATCGCCCCGCTCCATGCCATCTACCTGCAGCCGACAGCACAGAATCCGACCGGCGCGACAATGTCCAGGGAGCGACGGGAGGAGATCGTCGCGACGGTGAAGCGGCTCAAACGCCCGGACAACGCACCGGTCCACATTGTCGAGGATGCGGTCTACAGCTTCCTCGAACTGCGGGCCCCGCCTCCCCTCGCGGCTCTTGCTCCCGACGCAGTCGTATTGGTCGATAGTTTCTCGAAGCGCGTAAGCCCGGGCCTCACCATCGGAATCATTTCGGCCCCTGGGGCACTGCACTTGCGATTGATCGCGGCGCTTCGATCCGGCGGTTGGGGCCCGACGGGATTTCCCCTCGAAGTCGCCGTTCGATGCGCCGCCGACGGGACCCTCTCCGCCCTAGAGGACGCCAAGCGTGCCAACGCCGTTGCACGACAGGAGATCGCGTCGCGTGAGTTGGCGGGCCTGTCCGTGCGTCGGAATCCTTCGACCTATCATCTATTGCTCGATCTGCCGGAACAGTGGCGTGCCGAAGTCTTCGCGCTGGCCATGGCGCGGCGCCATATCGCCGTGACGCCGGCAGCGGCCTTCGCCGTGATGCCGGCCCACGCCCCCAACATGGTACGCATCGCCCTCGCCAACCCCGACATCACAACGCTCTCGTCGGCACTCGGCATGGTGAAAGGCGTCGCCCTGTCCGACGTCGATATCGAGAATGAGTAACGACCGGCCCCTGAGCGCTGGGGCAGGATGGGCAGCACCAAGGCCAAGCCCCCGATTGCCTGGATCTCCGTCTCCTCCGTCCTTGCGGCAGAGGAGACGGAGATGTGTGGCGCGGTCCCTGGCGACCAAAGCGCTTACGGTCGACAGCGGACCAGGAGGTTGACGACCGATAGCTGAACGACGTCACCTTTTTGGTTGGTCGTCGTCACTCGCACCTTGATCACGCCCTGATCGGGGCGCGACTTCGAAGGCTTTACATCGACGATCTCGCTCGCCGCGCGCAGCTCGTCGCCAGGACGGACGGGCTTGGGCCAGCGGAACTCGTCGAAGCCCAGGCCGATCACGCCGCCGGCCGGCTTGAGGTCGCCCTCGACCAGCAGCCGCATCGTGACCGCCGCGGTGTGCCAACCGCTGGCCGCCAGTCCGCCGAACACCGAGCCCTTGGCGCCCTCTTCACTGAGATGAAATGGCTGCGGGTCGAACTCGGCAGCGAACGACGTGATACGCTCGGCCTCGATCCAGGCGATGCCTGAGCCGAAGGTCTGCCCGACCTGGTAGTCCTCGAGATAACGCCCGGTCATCGGCCGTCTCCCCGTTTCAATTGTGCCGGATCGACAGGCATCCGGCGCAGACGCTTTCCGGTCGCCGCGAAGATCGCGTTGGCCACGGCGGGAACGATCGCCGAGGTGCCGGGCTCGCCCATGCCGCCGGGCGCTTGCGAGCTCTTCACGATGTGGACCTCGATCGATGGCGCCTCGTCGAGACGCAGCATCTGATAGGTGTCGAAGTTCGACTGTTCGACGCGCCCGTCCTTGACGGTGATCTCGCCATAGAGCGCAGCGGTAATACCGAAGTTCGTCGCGCTCTCGATCTGGGCCTTCACCGTGTCGGGATTGACGACGATGCCGCAATCGACCGCCGCCACGACGCGCCGTACCCGCACCGAGCCGTTCTTGGCAACTTCGACTTCCGCGACCTGCGCCAGGTAGCTGCCGAATACATGCTGGACCGACACACCGCGACCAACACCCTGAGGTAGCGCCTGGCCCCACCCGGCCTTGGCCGCTGCCAGTTCGAGCACGGCTTTGGCGCGTGGCGATTTTTCGAGGAGGGCGAGCCTATAGGCGACCGGGTCCTGCTTGGCGGTGGCGGCCAGTTCGTCCATGAAGCTTTCGACCACGAAGACGTTGTGCGACGGGCCGACGCTGCGCCAGAAGGCGGTCGGAATTCCCGGCGGTTCGACCCGCAGGTATTCGACATGCATATTGGGCAGTCCATAGGGGAGATGGATCGCGCCGTCGACACTGTCCGGATCCAGGCCCTTATTGAAGCCAGGCGGCAGCCAGCGGGCAATGATCGACGAGCCCGCGAAGCGATGGTTCCAGGCGACCGGCCGGCCTTTCTCGTCCAGGCCGGCCTGTAGGCGGTCGAACCAGTAAGGCCGGTACATGTCGTGCTGGATGTCTTCTTCACGCGTCCAGACGACCTTGACGGGACCGTCGACGTGCCGCGCGATCTCGGTCGCCCGCGTCACGCCGTCGATTTCGAGGCGCCGGCCGAAGCCGCCGCCGATCAGGTGCTGATGCAGCACGACTTTGTCGAGCGGCAGCCCGGCGACCTTCGCAGCCGCTGCCTGCGCACGGGCGGCGACCTGGGTGCCGACCCAGACGTCGCAGCCATCCTTGCGGACATGAACTGTGCAGTTCATCGGCTCCAGCGCGGCGTGCGCCAGGAACGGCAACTGATAAGTCGCTTCGACCTTGGTGGCTGCCGACGCCAGGGCCTTGGCTGTGTCGCCGATGGTCTCCGCCACGGCCCCTGCCGCAAGAGTGGCCTGCTCGAGCTCGCGGGCGATCTGGTCGGTGGTGAGCTTGGCATGCGGGCCGTCGTCCCAGTCGATCTTGAGCGCCGCCAGCCCCTTCTTCGCTGCGCCCATGTGATCGGCCACGACGGCCACGGCATCGTCGAGCCGCACGATCTGGCGCACCCCCTTCACTGCCTTGGCGGCCGCGTCGTCCAGGCTCTTGACTCGGCCGCCGAACACCGGCGATTGCGCCAGGGTGGCGATCTTCACGCCGGGCGGCCGGGCGTCGATGCCGTAGACCGCGCTTCCATCGACCTTGGCCGGCGCATCGAGACGCTTGGCCGGCGTCCCGATGATCTTGAAGTCCTTCGGATCCTTGAGCGCCACCTCCTTGGGAACGGGCAGCTTCGCGGCATCGGCCGCCAGCGCACCGTATTTCAGGCTGCGGCCTGTCGCCGGGTGCAGCACCTCGCCGGCCTGCGCGCGGCAGGCTTCGGGCGCCACGTTCCAGCGCTTGGCCGCCGCCGCGATCAACAGGGTGCGCGCGATCGCGCCGGCCTGCCGCAAGGGCTGCCAGGATGCCATGATCGCGGTCGAGCCGCCGGTCGCCTGGACGCCGGCAACCAGCGGATTGCCGTAGAGCTTCTCGTCCGGCGGCGCATGTTCCAGCCGCACTTGGTTGAGCGTAACCTCGAGTTCCTCGGCGATCAGCATCGGGATGGCGGTGTAGGTGCCCTGGCCCATTTCGACATAGGGCATGACGAGCACGATCCGGCCGTCCTCGCCGATGCGCACGAAGGCGTTGGGGGCAAAAGGCCCGTCGCCGGCGGCTTGGGCGCCTCCGGTCAACGGCAGGGTCAGGCTAAGGAGCAGGCCGCCGCCGGTGGCGGCGCCGGTCCGCAGGAAGCTGCGCCGAGCCAGGTCGGTCATGATCAGCCTCCCTTGCTGCCGGATTGGGCGGCCTGCTTGATGGCTTCGCGGATGCGGCCATAGGTGCCGCAGCGACAGACGTTGCCCGACATGGCGCCGTCGATGTCGGCATCGGTCGGCTTCGGCGTGCTGGCGAGCAGCGCCGCGGCCGACATGATCTGGCCGGACTGGCAGTAGCCACACTGTACGACCTCGTGGTCGAGCCAGGCCTTCTGCACGCGGGCTCCTGCCACCGTCTTGCCGACCGCCTCGATGGTCGTGACCTCGGAACCCTGCAGAGCATTGACCGGCGTGACGCACGACCGGGTGGCGACACCGTCGACATGCACGGTGCAGGCGCCGCAAAGTGCCATGCCGCAGCCGAACTTGGTGCCGGTCAGACCGAGCACGTCGCGCAGGACCCAGAGCAGCGGCGTATCCTCGTCGACATCGACGCTGTGTTGCTTGCCGTTGATCTTGACGTTGAACGCCATACCGATCCTCCCGATGTTCCATGCGCCAAGCAAGGCGCCCGGTGTTGGAGGATTGTGGGCTCTGAAACGGTCGCTACACCATTGCACCAAGGTATCGGCGATGCCTTGGTGCAATGGTTGACGCCGAGGGCGGAGATGCCTCGGATGGCTGGGAATGCCAACGTCGACTACGACGAGGCGAGCGGAAACGCAGCGCACGAGGCGTCTCCGTCTTCGGTGTCGAGCCATTTGTCGGCTCGGCAGTAGGACTGTGAAGCCTCAGCGGCGACCCGCCTCGCGGGAAGAACGCGAAGACGGACGCCCTACCGCTCCGCCAGTTTCGCCAGCGCGTCGCCGTCCAGGCGATAGGGCAGCCAGCTGCGGATCCAGCGGTAGCCCAGGCGTTCGTAGAAGCCGCGCGCCGGGTTCCAGTCGAGCACGTTGAGGTCGATGCGACGGTAGCCCTTGGCGGCGCACTCGCGGGCCAGGCCCTGCATCAGGGCGCGCGCGACGCCGCCGCGGCGTTCCTCGGGCACCACCCAGATATCCTCGATGAAGATGCCGCGCGCCGCCGTCCAGACCGAGTAGTTGAAGGTGTAGAGCGCGAAGCCGACCGGCCGGCCGGCGCGTTCGGCGATCAGGGCGGCGAATTGCGGATGGGCGCCAAAGCCGTCGCGCGCCAAGGTCTGCGGCGTCGATTGGACGACGTCCGGCTCGTCCTCGTAGGTCGCGAGATCGAGCGAGAAGCGGTGTAGGGTCTCGACGTCGTCGACGGTGGCGGGCCGCACGACGACCTGTTCTGCGTTAGTCCTTATCTCAGCCGGCAAGATAGCCTCCGTCGACGGGCAGGATCGCTCCGGTGACGTAGCTCGCCGCCTCGGAACACAGGAAGACCACCGGCCCGGCCAGTTCTTCGGGCTCGCCGACACGGCGCATCGGCACGTGTTGCAGGAAGCCCGCCAGCCGCTTGGGATCGGCGCGGGTCACTTCGGTCATGGCGGTGGCGATGATGCCGGGCGCCAGCGCATTCACGCGCACCCCGTCGGCGGCGAGCTCGGTCGCCAGCGCCCGCGTGAATTGGGCCAGCGCCCCCTTGGATACGGGATAGACGCCGTTGCCGGCCGGCGCCACGAAGGCGTTGGTCGAGGCGATGTTCACGATGCAGCCCTTGGTGTTCTTGAGCTGCTCGACGAAGGCCATGGTGACGTTGAACGGTCCCTGGACGTTCACCTCCATGGTCCGCTCCCAGCGCTCGCGGCTGTCCGGCGCGACCAGGTTGCCACGCAGGAAGATGCCGGCATTGTTCACCAGGATCGAAATCGGCCCGACCAGCAGGGCGATGTCCTCGGCAAGCTTGCGGCAGCCTTCGGCATCGGTGACGTCGAGGGCATGGCCGCGCGCATCGCCGCCCGCCTTCACGATGCTGTCGGCAATGGTGCGCGCCGCCTCGAGATCGATGTCGGTGACGATCACGCGCGCCCCGGCACTGGCGAGGCCGCGGGCGATGGCGGCGCCGTTGCCGCGGCCGGCCCCGGTGACCAGGGCGAGCCGCCCGGTGAGCATGTCCTTCATGCGCCACCTTCCGCCAGGGATTGCCGCGCCGCCGCCAGGGCCTCGCGGATCGCCGCTTCGTCGCCGACATGGTTGGCGAGCAGCAGGATCAGCCGCGCGTCCAGCGCACGGCACTGCGCGTCGTCGAGATCCTTATGCGCGTCGACGATGGCGTTGTAGATCTCGTCCGGCCGCGCGAGGTTGAGGGTGCGCCGGAGCGCTCCGGTCGAACCGGCAGCGGAAGTGTCGTCTGACATGCTGGCTCCTTCTGCCCCTCTGGCTCATAGCCCCTGGCTTAAAGCCTTGGCCCTCAGCCGTTTTTCTCAGCCGTTCCCCGTGGCTCGCCGCAGGGCGGCGGCGATCGCCGCCGGATCGTAGCGGCGCCAGCGGGCCGCGATATAGCGGTCCGGACGGATCAGGTAGGTCGTCCCCGGCTGGGCGTCGTAGCGTTGCCGCGCCAGCCCCTCTGTGGAAACGCGGATGCCGGTCAGCCGTTGCGGCAGGGAACCGAACTCGAAGTCGCGCTCGGCGAAGGTGAGAAGGCTGAAATCGGGCCCAATGCGGTCGACCAGCCAGGGGCCCCGCTCGCCGTCCAGCGGCGCGTCGATCATGGCCCGGCCGGGCGCCGGGCCGCGCCGCCAGTTGGCGTCAGGGTCGCTATCGCCGTCCGGCGTGTCGAGCCCGGACTCGTGGAGGGTCGGCACCGACAGGCGGCCGCTGTTGATCAGGGCGCGGGCGAACGGGAAGTCGCGCGCCAGCGCCAGGGTGGCGTCGCGGAAGGCCCGCGAGGCCGGGAACTTGGGCGTGATGAAGTCGGTGCTGCGGGTCGAGTTCAGGATGTTCTCGCGCGAGGCAGCGCGCCGCTCGCTGCAGTAGCTTTCCAGCAGGCGCTCGGGCGCGGCCTTCTCGAGGACCAGCGCGAGCTTCCAGGCGAGATTGTCGACGTCGGCGATCGCGCCGTTGCCGCCGCGCGCCCCGAAGGGCGACACGACGTGGGCGGCATCACCGGCGAAGATCACACGGCCGTGCAGGAAGCGCTCCATCATGCGGCAGGTGAAGGTGTAGACGCTGGTCCATTCGTGCTCCCAGCGCGCCTCGGGACCGAACATCTGACGCAGCCGGCAGTCGACATTCTCCGGCTTCTTCTCCGCCTCGGCGTCGGCGTCGCGGCCGAGCTGGAAATCGACGCGCAGGATGTTGTCGGCCTGGCGGTGCAGCAGCACCGAGTTGGTGGGATGGAACGGCGGATAGAACCAGAAGCGCCGCTCCTTGGGCAGCTCGCTCAGGAGCCGGATGTCGGCGATCAGGAACTGGTCGTGGAAGACCTCGCCGGGATAAGGCAGGCCCAGCATGTGGCGCACGGGGCTGCGAACGCCGTCGCAGGCGACCAGCCAGTCGGCCTCCAGTGCATAGCGGCCGTCCGGCGTCTCGACCTCGACCGTCACGCCGTCGCTCTGTGGCGTCACGGCGACGACCTTGTTGCGGAAGCGCAGGTCGATCGCGGGCTCGGCCAGGCAGCGCTCGAAGAGATACTCCTCGACGTAATATTGCTGCAGGTTCACGAAGGCCGGGAATTTCTGCCCCGGCTCGGGCTGCAGGTTGAAGCGGTAGATCGGCTTGTCACCGAGATAGACCTCGCCCTGCTCCCAGGTGATGCCCTTCTCGACCATGCGGCTCGCGATGCCGAAGCGGTCCCAGATTTCGAGACTGTGCTTGGCCTGGCAGATCGAGCGGCTGCCGAGGCTCACCGTATCGTCCTCGTCGAGGATTACCGACGGCACACCGCGCTGCGCCAGCGAGAGCGCCAGGGTCGGCCCCGCCATGCCGGCCCCCACGATCACGACCGGCCGCCGCTCGGCCTTGCCGTCGAGCTCGGCCGGCCGGCGATAAGAATAGTGGCGATAGGTGTAGGAGCTCATCGCAGGACCACCGTCATCGGACCGCGGGTCTCCAGACCCGCATCATGACAATGAGCGGGCCAGAAGGCCCGCGGTCCGCAGACATGATCAGCCCGCCTTCTCCAACGCCGCCCACATCTCCACGTCGCGTTCGGCGGTCCAGATGCGCGGATGGTCGAGGCCCTTGGCTTCGTCGTAGGCGCGCGAGACGTCGAACGGCATGCAGTGCTCGAAGATCACCCAGTTGCCGTAGCGCGGCTGCAGCGCCGCCATCGCCTTGTCGTAGGCCTGCTTCAGCGAGTCGCCGGCAGCGGCGCTGGCGGAAACCGCCTTGTAGAGGTCGCTGAGGAAGGCCTGCGTACCGGCAATCCCCTCCTCGACCGCCGACTCGCCCATCAGCGCGTCGCCGCGCCCCGGCACCAGGGCCAGCGGTTTCAGGTCGCGCAGCTTCTGCAACGTGTCGGGCCAGTCCTTGTAGTGGGCGTCACCAGCGTAGGGCGTGGCGCCATACTCGACGAGGTCGCCGCTGAACAGCGTGCGCTCCTCCGGCAGCCAGACGATGGTGTCGCCCTTGGTGTGGCCGCGACCGGCATGGACGATGTCGACCTGCAGCTTGCCCAGCCACAGGGTCATGCGATCGTTGAAGGTGATGGTGGGCCAGGTCAGGCCGGGCACGGTTTCGACGGCCTGGAACAGGCGCGGAAAGCGCTGGACCTCGGACTTGTAGTCCTGGGCGCCGCGCTCGACGATCATCTCGCGTGTCGCCTCGCTGCAGATGATGTGCTCGGGATGGTAGCCGCTGGCACCCAGCACGCGCACCGCATGGTAATGCGACAGCACCACGTACTTGATGGGCTTGTCGGTGACCGTGCGGATGCGTTCGATGACCTGCTCAGCCATCTTGGGTGTCGCCTGCGTGTCGATCACCATCACCGCATCGTCGCCGACCACAATACCGGTGTTGGGATCGCCTTCGGCGGTGAAGGCATAGGCATGCTCGGACAGCCGGCTGAAGGTGATCTTCTTGTCCGCCATGTCCGCCTGCGAGGCGAAAGCCTTGGCCATCGTCATCCCCCTGTTGCTCGCTGTTCCGCGATCCGACCCTAGTGCGGCTCGCGCGCAAAGGGAACCGTCTCGCCGCGCACATATCCTCTCCTTCCCATTCAAATGCTAGGGAGTGGACACTGCGCTCATCAGTCCTCTCCCACGCAGTGGGAGAGGAAGGGACCCGTTGCGCAGCAGCGGGGAGGTGAGGGCGTGGATCACGGCGACGATGTGCGGGTTGGCAGGCCCTTGACCCACCTCACCTACCCCATGCTGCGCATGGGGCCCCCTCCTCTCCCCCCACTCCGCGGCTTGTCCCAAGCCGCTACATGGGCGGAGAGGACGCCTGAACGATGTTTGAACACGGCAGCGCGTCGCAGCTTGTAACCAAGCCGCTTCACGGGAGAGGAGAAGAGATGATCAATCCGTCCCGAACTTGTGGTAGTCGGCGCGATCGCCAGTCCGTACCGTCACCTCGAAGGCGTCGTTGTCGCGTTCCATGCGCAACCTGACGGCCGTGCCGGCCGGTCCGCTGCTCCAGAGCTTGCGGTAGAGGTCGGCGAGGTCGTCCAGCACGTCGTCGTTCAAGGCGTGCAGGACGTCGCCGCGCTGCAGACCGGCACGATCGGCCGGGCCGCCGTCGAAGATGCCGCTGACCACGAGCTGCCCCATATACTCGAGCGTATAGACGCCGAGCCAGGGCCGGGCCGGCGTCGACAACCGGCCGGTCGAGACCAGCTCGTGGAAGATCGGCTTCAGCCGGTTGATCGGCACGTACATGTTGCCGGGAAAAGCCGGTGCCCCCGGCCCCAGCGCCTCCGGCACCAGCAGCGAGCCGACGCCCAGCAGATCGCCGTCGAGGCCGATCAGCGCCGAGCCGCCCCACAGCGGATAGGCCGGCACGGTGAAGATGGCGTTGTCGAGAAGATACTCCCAGTAGCCGGCGAACTCGCGGCGGCCCGCGACCTTGATCTTGAGCGTCGCCTTGGCGCCGCCCAGCCCCGCGGCATAGGCTTCGCTGCGCAACATCAGCGAATCGGAGTCGCCGAAGCGCAGCGGCCGGTGGCCCATGGGCACGTCGGTACGGACCAGGCCGAAGCCGCTTTCGTAGTCGTAGCCCACGATATGTGCCGGCAGGTCGCGCCCGTCGATGTCGGTGATCGTCACCGTATCGGCTTCCATGATCAGGTAGCCGATGGTGACCACGAGCCCCTCGTCGTCCAGCAGGATGCCGTGACCTTCACGCTCCGTGCCCAATGTCCGGGCGGTGCGGCGGTCGGCCGGAATCGTCGTCCTGACGCCGACCACGGCTGGCAGCGCCGCCCGGACGGGGGGCGGCAGATTGGTGCCGTCGCTGCCCGGCGTCTGGGCGACCACGTGCTCCTGGCCGGGCAACGGCCAATGGCCGCCGCCATTCGTGGAACCGTTCAGTCCTCGGGCCATCCGCACACCTCCCGCGCGCATCAAGCGATTTCCAACCAAGGGGAACAGCGCAAGCGGTTCCCCTTGGTTGGAAACGCCTTGTTTCCCGCATCTCCGACTTCGGCATTACCCATTCGGCTCAGTCCAGCCGGATGGGTTATGCCCTGGAGCGCTTCCACAGCCTTCTAAAGATAGGCGTCTGCCGTCCCGATTGCTATATGACGGTTCATGGCGCCCCCCGCCGATCCGTTCGAAATCACCGACGAACCCGTCCCGGACCAAGCCGCGCCGGCGCGGCGAGCCGTTGCGTCCACCGCCCATCTCGACGGGCTGAACGAGGAGCAGCGCCAGGCCGTCACCCATGCCGGCGGCCCGCTGCTGGTGCTGGCCGGCGCCGGCACCGGCAAGACCCGCGTGCTGACGACCCGCATCGCCCAT
>BFBZ01000430.1_pt1 | contig 42357 bp, 41 predicted proteins | sample 1888401 | NCBI WGS metagenome assembly BFBZ01 (sample SAMD00112614, study PRJDB3348) | symbiont metagenome | host: Chara braunii | reverse complement strand
CCGGGCGTCCCGCCACATCTTGGAAATCGGCATTTCGGTCGCAAGACCCATGCCGCCGTAGATCTGCATACAGCGGTCGGCGACGCGGAAACCAAGCTCGGTCCCCGCGATCTTGGTCATGAAGCTTTCGTGCCGGCCGGCGGCGCCCGCGTCGGTGCGGGCGGCAAGCTGATGGACCATGAGCTGCACCATGTGGTGCTCGGTGTAGCTGTCCGCGATCTTGAACTGGACCGCCTGGCGGTCAGCGAGTGGCGCGCCGAAGGTCACGCGCTGCTTGGCATAATCGATCATCAGCTCCATCGAGCGCTTGGCGACGCCGAGCCCGCGGCACGCCTGATAGAGCCGCCCGGCCGTGATCCAGCCCTGTGCGGCCTTCATGCCGTCGCCTTCCTTGCCGATCATGTTCTCGGCGGGGACGACGACATCGTCGAGCGCGATCTCGGCCGGCGCATCGCCCATCATGGTCTCGGTGCGGCGCACGATCTTGAAGCCCGGTGTGTTCGTATCGACCAGGAACATGCTCAGGCCGCCGCGGCTGCCCTTGCTGCGGTCGGTGGCGGCGACAAGCTGGACGAAATCCGCGCCATGCGCGCTGGTGATCCAGCGCTTGTAACCGTTGATGACGTAGGTGTCGCCTTTGCGCACGGCGGTGGTGCGCATCGCGCCGGGATCGGAGCCCGCGTCAGGCTCCGATTGCGCGAAGGCGGTCTTCTTCTCGCCGCGCAACACGGGAAAGAGATACTTCTCCTTCTGTTTGTCGTTCAGCGTGTAGAGGATCGGCTTCACGTCCGGCCCAAACACGTAGGGTCCGCGCGGCGGCAGCGCGACGGTGCGGGCCATCTCCTGCCAAACCACGGTCATGCCGAGCAGGTTCAATCCCTGACCGCCGTATTCGACCGGCACGTCGAGATTCCACAGGCCCAGCTTCTTCGCTTTGGCTTCGAGATCGGCGCGGATCTCCGGCCGCATGTTCGGCCCGTCCATCGCATGCATCTCGACGGGGATCAGCTCCCGATCGACGAAGTTGCGCATCGTTTGTTGGAGAAGCCGCAGCTCTTCCGGCAGTTCGAAATCCATTACGTTCTCCGGGCCATTTGTCGCGGGCATGTTGAACCAAGCATTTTGTCGTGTCACGCTTTGACAGTCGGCCATGCTGCGACCCGTTTGGAGGTCTCCTATGCGTTCGCTTCTTGCCGCGGTTCTTGCTGGGCTCGTTGTGCTGTTATCGCCCGCGCATGGGCAGGATTGGCCGCAACGTCAGGTCACCATTGTGGTGCCGTTCGGCGCCGGCGGCTCTGCCGATCTTCTCGCTCGGATCCTCGCGACGCACTTGCAGGTGAAATACGGCGTGCCGGTTGTGGTCGAGAACCGTGCGGGCGCGGGCGGAAGCATCGGCACGGGTTATGTTGCGAAGGCTGCACCCGACGGCTACACGCTGCTGCTCGGCACCGTCAGCTCGATTGCGGTGAACGCCGCACTCTACACCAAGCTGCCGTTCGACGTGGACAAGGATCTGCAGCCGGTCGCGCAGCTGGTCAGCTTTCCGAATCTGCTGATCATCAATCCTAAGCTGCCGGTGAGGACGCTGCCGGAGCTGATCGCGTATCTGAAGGCGAACGAGGGCAAGGTGAACTACGGTTCGTCGGGCCTTGGCACCTCGTCGCATCTTTCGGTGGTGATGCTGGAGCAGGCCATCGGCACCAAGATGACCCATGTGCCGTTCAAATCGACCGGCGACGTGGTCAACACCATGCTCGGGGGCAACATCGACCTCGCCTTCGACAGCATGACCACGGTGTGGCCGCACGCGGAGAAGGGCACGGTGCGCGCGATCGCGGTGAGCACACCGACGCGCAGCAGCTCCGCGCCTGACGTTCCGGCCATCGCCGAGACGATCAAGGGCTTCGAGGCGACCGCGTGGCAGGGCCTGTTCGCGCCGGCGGGCACACCGAGGCCGGTCGTGAATGCCATCGCGGCGGAGACCAAGCGCATCTGGAATCTGCCGGAGGTGGTGTCCGCGCTGAAGAAGGTCGGCGCCGATCCGGCCATCACCACGCCGGATGAGTTCACGGCGTTCGCCCGGGCGGAACGGGTGAAGTGGGCGGAAGTGGTGAAAGCCGCCGGTGTGAAGATCGACTGACGGTTTTTGCTCTCTCTGCGCTATCCACGTCATGGCCGGGCATAGCCGTCGAAGACGGCGTTGCTTCGCAACACCTTGTGTCCCGGCCATCCACGTCTTTAGTGTGCGCGCATGGACGTTGCGCACAAGAACCCCGGCAATCGTCTCGTCGGCAGTCCCATCGAACGGCTGGAAGATCTGCGCTTCCTGCGTGGGCGCGGGCAATACGTCGATGACGTGCCGCCCGAGGGCGCGCTTTACGCGGCGATCATGCGCAGCTCGGTCGCGCACGGACGCATCCGCTCCATCGATACGTCCGCGGCGAAGAGAAAGCCCGGCGTGCGTGGCGTGTTCACCGCCGCCGATGTCGGCGCGGTGCCGGTTATCACGATGCGGCAGGAGCTGCTGGCCGACTTCAAGCCTTACCAGCAGACGGTGATCGCCGATCGCAAGGTGCGCTACGTCGGCGAGCCGATTGCAATTGTGGTCGCCGACACAGCGGCGCTTGCGGAGGACGCGCTCGACGCTATCGAAGTGGACATCGAGTCGCTGCCGGTTGTTGCGGGGCGTCCGGACTCACGTGCGAACGCGAGCCTTCTGTTCGAGGACACCGGGCGAAATCTCGTCAGCACGCTCTCGGCGCTGAAAGGCGATGCGGGGGCGGCGTTCAGGGACGCGCCTTACGTTCGCAGAGAACGTTTCCAGGTGCAGCGCTTCAGCGCGATCCCGATGGAGCCGCGTGGCCTGCTCGCGTCGTGGGACGCTGACAAGCAGCACATGACCGTGACCGGCGCCTGCAAAGTGCCGTTCCACAACCGTCGCATCCTCGCGAAGCACCTCGGTCTCGCCGAAGACGCGATCTCGATGATCGAGGCCGATGTCGGCGGCGGCTTCGGCGTGCGCGGCGAATACTATCCCGAAGATTTCCTGATCCCGTTTGCGGCGAAGCGGCTCGGCCGTCCGGTGAAATGGATCGAGGATCGTAGAGAACATCTGATCGCGACCAATCACGCGCGTGACGCCGAATGCGAACTCGAAATCGCTTGCGAGCGCGACGGAACGATCCGCGGGTTGCGCGGCAAAGGCGCCGTCGATCTCGGTGCGTATATCAGGACGAACGGGATCACCGCGGCGCGCAACATCGCGCAGGTGCTGTCGGGGCCATATCGCATTCCGCACATCCACTTCGATGTGGAGTTGCTGCTCACCAACAAGACGCCGTCCGGCACCTATCGCGGGCCGGGGCGCTTCGAGGCGGATTTCTTCCGCGAACGGCTGTTCGACATCGCCGCGCACGAGCTTGGTATCGATCGTGTCGAATTCCGCCGCCGCAATCTCGTCTCCAACGCCGAGATGCCATGGCAGCTCGCGACCGTCATGCCGCTCGACGTTGGCAGCGAGACCGACAACGGCGAGTATCAGGTGACGCTCGACCGCTGCCTCAAGGAGTTCGGTTGGGATGAGAAGGCAAAGTTGCAAGGAAAGCTGATCGACGGCCGCTATCACGGCATCGCGGTCGGCTGCTATTTCGAGGGCGGCGGCTCCGGTCCGCGCGAGAACGTGCGGATGGTGCTGGAGGCCGACGGCGCGGTGACGCTTTATGTCGGCTCGTCGTCGGTCGGGCAGGGCGTCGAGACGGTGTTCTCGCAGATCGCCGGTGATGCGCTCGACATGCCGATGGACCGCATCCGCGAGGTGCGGCACGGTTCGACCACACTTCTCAAGCAAGGCTACGGCTCGTATTCGTCGCGCTCGATCGTGATGGGCGGCTCGGCCATCGTCGAAGCGGCGGGAAAGCTGAAGACCGCAATCCGAGAGGCGGCGGCGAAGCTTCTGAACTGCGCCGCCGACGATATTTCCATCGATGGTGACAAGGCCGTTGGTCCGAACAAGGCGTCTGTGTCGCTCGGCGTGCTGGCCGGTGTCTCGTCCGAAGGCACCTACGCCAGCAAGAACCGCACCTACAGCTACGGCGCGCACGCGGCGCACATCACCGTCGATCCGGGCACCGGCCAGATCGCGCTGCTCGACTACGTCGCGGTCGAGGACGTTGGCCGCATCATCAACCCGCTGACGCTGCATGGGCAGACCGTCGGTGCGATTGTGCAGGGGCTTGGCGGTGCGCTGCTTGAGAACCTTGCCTACGACGACGAAGGTCAGTTCCTCGCCGGAACGCTTGCGGATTATCTGCTGCCGACCTGTGGCGACTTCCCGGTGATCCGCGCCTTCGCCATGGAGATCAAACCCGCGCCGCACAATCCGCTCGGCGCCAAGGGCGCGGGCGAGGGCGGCATCATCCCGGTCGGTGGGGTGATCGCGAATGCTGTGGCCAATGCGCTGTCGTCGCTCGGCGTTGAGCCGTGTGTGCTACCACTCTCCCCGTCACGGATCTGGGAACTGGTGCAGGCGGCACGGAAATGAATTGGCTGGTGTTTGCGCTGTGTGGCCCGATCCTCTGGGCCGTCTCGACGCATTTGGACAAGTATCTGGTCGAGCGTTACTTCAAAAACGCCGACGTCGTCGTTCTGACGTTGTTCACCGCGCTGATGGGCCTCGTTCTGATGCCGATCATCGCGTTCCTCGATCCCGCCGTATTCCAGCGCGATTGGCTCAGCATCGTTCTGATGGCGGTCTCCGGCATTCTCTACATGGGCGCGATCGTCTTCTATCTGAATGCGCTGCAAGGCCATGAGGCCTCGGTGGTCGCGCCGTTCTTCCAGTCGTCGCCGCTGTTCGGCTACACCCTCGCCTATTTCATTTTGGGCGAGACGCTGTCGGGCACGCAGATGCTCGGTGGTCTTTTGATCATCGGCGGGGTGCTGTTTGTGTCGGTAGGCTCGGGCAAGCGGCGCGAAGGCTTCCGCTGGCAACTCGCGGCGCTGATGCTGTGCTGCGGCTTCGTGATGTCGCTATCGACGCTGATCTTCAAGGCCTTCGCGGTGAAGGACGAATTCTGGGCAACGACGTTCTGGATGTTCGCGGGCGAAGCGTTGTTCGGGATCGCGTTCCTCTGCATTCCGCACTATCGGCGGCAGTTCTTTGCGCTCTTCCGTTCGAACCCCATCGCGATGATCGCGATCAACGGCTCGAACGAGCTGATCAATCTCGGCGGCGGCCTGAGCAACCGTTATGCGTTGCTGTTCGCTCCGCTCTCCGTGGTGCAGGCCATCGGTTCGACCACGACGCTGTTCGTGTTTGCCATCGGGGTGGCGTTGACGCTCCTGTTCCCGAAATGGAGCAAGGAAGACCTTTCTCCACGCGAACTGCTTGTGAAAGGCGCGGCGGCCCTGCTGGTGGCTGCCGGCGTTGCGCTGGTCAGCCGCTGATATAAAGTCGCTCGGATGAACGTCCGGGTTGCAGACGCCGCCAATCCCGCTGTGCTGATCGAGCGCGCCCGCTCGCTTATTCCTGCGCTGCGCGAGCGCGCCAAGCAGGCCAATAACGACCGGCGGCTGCCACAGGAAACCATCGACGACTTTCGCCGCCTCGAGTTGACGCGCTGCCTCCAGCCCGCGGCGTTTGGCGGATACGGCGCGGACTATCGGGTGTTCTCGAAAATTCTCCGCGCGCTGGCGCTGGGCTGCGGCTCGACCGCATGGGTTTGTGGCGTTCACGGCGAGCACAATTGGGTGGTCGGGAATTTTTCCGAAGCCGCTCAGCGCGACGTCTGGGGCGACAATCCGCTCGCAGTGGCGTCGGCGAGTTTTCCGCCGACAGGCGCTGCTGAAACAGCGCCTGGCGGCCACACGCTGAACGGCAAGTGGAGCTTCGCCAGCGGCTCGGACTACGCGCACTGGTTCCTGCTCGCGGCGATCGTCAGGGACAACGGCAAGCCCGAGGAGCGCATGTTCCTCGTTCCCGCCGGCAAGGTCGAGTTGGTCGATGACTGGCACGTCATGGGTCTTGCCGGCACGGGCAGCAAATCGGTCGTGCTGAAGGATGTGCATGTCGCAGCGACCCATTCGGTGAGCCTGCACGAACTGAAGACCGGGACTGCGCCGGGCGCGCAGGTCCATCGCGACAATCCTCTCTATCGCACGCCGCGCAGCCTCACGGCCTCGTTCTCGCTCAGCTCGGTCGCGGTCGGTCTTGCCGAGCGTGCGGTCGAGGAGTTCACCTCGATCACCCGCGAGCGCCGCTCACGCGGTTTGCGTGTTTCGGACTTCGAATACATCCAGCTCACGGTCGCTGAGGCCGCGGCGCAGGTCGAAGCCGCGGTGCTGCTGGTCGAAAACACCATCGAGCGCAACGTCGCGCTGATGGCGAGCGGTCAGCCGGTCGAGACTGATCATCTCGCCTGGACGCGGCGCAACTCGGCCTACGCGACAAAGCTCGCGCATTCGGCGGTGAAGGGAATCTTCGAAGCCGCCGGCGGCACGGCGCTTTATGCGTCGAACCCGTTGCAGGAAATCTTCCGCGACTCGACCGCGGCCGCATCGCATCTCTCGCTGACCTGGCAGCGCGCCGCGCCGCCGTATGGTCAGCTCAAGCTTGGGCAGTCGGTCGACTACGACGTGATTTAGATTTTCGTCAGCTCGTAGGTCGACTTCGCAAACATCTCATCGACGCTGACGCGCCGCACCGACAACCCCTGTTCGAACGAATAACGCGCCAGAGTGTCGAGCGCGTGGCGGTTCGCATGCGCGCCGTAAGGCCAGTAATCCTCACCCATGATCTTCTGCGCGCGCTCGTATTCGTACACCGGCCACGGCAGCGTCGTGGCGAGATGGCCGATCTGTCCCATCTCGTGCATGCAGAGTGCCTTGGCCTTCAGATACGCCTTGTAGATGCTCACCGGCAGCCACGGGTTCGCTTCCACCAGCGACTTACGGATGCCGATGGCGTGCATGATCGGGAACAGCTTGGTCTTGCGGTAATAGGCTTCCTCGGCCTCCGGATAATTCGAAAACAGCCGGCCGACGTTTGGTGCACCTTGCAGGAAGCATGACGGCGCCCGCGCGCTCAGCACACCGTCGATCTCACCCGCCGCGAGCATCTGCGACAGCGTGCGGTCGTCCGGCACCTGCGTCAGCTCGACATCCGGCGGCAGCGTGATCTTGGCGCGCTCCTCACGGCCTCCTTCTTCGAGGCCGCCGCGCCGCCATTTGATGTCGCTCGGCTTCACGCCGTATTCGTCTTGCAGCATGCCGCGGACCCAGACGTTCGCGGTCATCTGGTATTCCGGCAGGCCGATGACCTTGCCCTTGAGATCCGCCGGGCTTTTGATGCCGCGGTCGGTGCGAATGTAGATGCTGCTGTGGCGGAACAGCCGCGACACAAAGGCCGGGATCGCGACGTAGTGCGCATCGCCGCGCGACGTCGTCACCAGATAGCTGCTCATCGAGACTTCGGTGACGTCGAACTCCTGGAACTTGAACGCCCGGTGAAATGACTCCTCCGGCTCGAGCGGAACGGCCCGGACGTCGCAGCCCTCGATCGGCGCGCGGCCATCGAACAATGCCGCAGTGCGGTCGTAGAAGCAGACGGACATACTCAAGGGCAGGGCCATTTCACTCTCCGGAATAACGTGCGGCGGCATGCCGCCGGGTCATAGGGCGTCTGCCGCCGCTCCGCGTTGACGGGGCGAACGGCCGCAAGGATAGTAGCGATACCTTGAAGTCATTCCAGCGTGGTTCGAAGGTGCGTCACACATCATGAAACTACCCGCCTTCGAATACGCCTGCCCAAATACGCTTTCTGAAGCCGTCGCTTTGCTTGCTTCGCATGACGGCGATGCAAAGGCGCTGGCCGGTGGCCAGAGCCTGATGCCGATGATGGCATTCCGCGTGGCGCAACCGTCGCTGCTGGTCGATCTGCGGAAGATTCCTGACCTCAAGGGGATCAGGATTTCATCGGATGGCGTGCGGCTCGGCGCGCTGACGCGCTGGCGCGATATTCAGGACGACAAGGCGCTGGCGAAGGCACAACCGTTGCTGGCCGCAGCTATCGCGCACGTGGCACATTACCAGATTCGCAACCGTGGCACGGTTGGCGGCAGTTTGGCGCACGCCGACCCGGCGGCGGAGATGCCGGGCGTCGCGGTCACCTGCGACGCCGAGATCGTGGTGATGGGAAAGGGCGGTGCACGCACGATCAAGGCCGCCGACTTCTTTCTCGGCGCGCTGACGACGGCGCTTGAGCCCGACGAGATCATCACCGAAGTGCGATTGCCATTCTGGCCGGTGGAACGCCGCTATGGCTTCCAGGAGTTCGCGCGCCGCCGTGGCGATTTCGCCATGTCCGGCGTCGCGCTGTTCTACGACCTCGATAAGAGCGGCAAGGCGGCGAATGCTCATGTCGGCGTCATCGGCGTCGGCGAACATGCGCGGCGGCTGCTGACGGTCGAGGCTACGATCAACGGAAACAAAGTCGACGACGCGGTGATCGCGAAGGCCGCTGCCGCGGCTTCCGCCGCGGTCGAGCCGAACGACGACATTCACGCCAGCGCCGCCTATCGCAAGGCGCTGACCGGCACGCTGGTCGAGCGCGCCCTCAAAGCCGCGGCGGCGTAACCCATGCCCACGAAATTCGAAGTCAACGGAAAATCCGTCGAAGTGAATGTTGAGCCGCGCATGACGCTGGCCGATTGTTTGCGTCATCAATTGCGGCTCACCGGCACGCATCTCGGCTGCGAGCACGGCGTTTGCGGCGCCTGCACCGTGCTGGTGAACGGCGATGCGGTGCGCTCGTGCCTGATGCTCGCGGTGCAGGTCGAAGGCGCGAAGATCACCACAGTCGAAGGTCTCTCCAACGACGCCGATCTCACGCCGCTGCAAAAAGCCTTCCGCAAGCACCACGCCTTGCAATGCGGCTTCTGTACGCCCGGGTTTATCACCACGGCGCACGCGCTGCTCACCGAAGAGCCGGACTGCGATGCGGACCGCATCCGCGAGGTGCTTTCCGGCAACATCTGCCGCTGTACCGGCTACATCGGCATCGTCGATGCGGTGCTCGAAGCCCGCGCCGCCTACAAGAAAGCCGCGCCATGAAGAACACGTTCATTGGCACACCGATGGAGCGCCGCGAGGACCTGCGGTTCCTGCGCGGGCGCGGCGAATATGTCGACGATCTCGCACTGGCCAATCTCCTACACGCGGCGATCCTGCGCAGTTCGGTGGCGCACGGGCGTCTGAAGTCGGTCGATACGTCGGCCGCGCTCAAGATCAAGGGCGTTCATGCGGTCATCACCGCGAAGGACATGCCGGGCGGCCCGCCGATCGTTCCGATGCGGCTCCAGCCGCTCCCGGAGTTCAAGCCCTACGAACAGCCGGTGATCGCGCACGACAAGGTGCGCTATGTCGGCGAGCCGATTGCGGTCGTTCTGGCGGATAGCGTCGCCATTGCCGAAGACGCGCTGGAATCGATCGCCGTCGAGATCGAGGATTTGACGCCGGTCGCGGACTGGACCGCAGCATCCAAAAACAAGAGCATCCTGTTCGAAGCAACCGGCACCAACCGCTCGCTCGTGTTCGAAGCGCGCAAGGGCGATGCCGACGCCGCGTTCGCGAAGGCCCCATACAAGCGCCGGGAGTTCATGAGCACCGGCCGTCACTACGGGCTGACGATGGAGCCGCGTGGCGTGATGGCCGAATGGGACGCGGCCAAGGGCCATCTTACGGTGTCGGGCGCGGCCAAGGTGCCGTTCTTCAACCGGCGTATTCTCGCGAAGCAGATCGGTCTTGCCGAAGACCAGATCACCATGATCGAAAACGACGTCGGCGGCGGTTATGGCGCGCGCGGCGAGTTCTACCCCGAGGATTTCCTGATCCCGTTCGCGGCGCGGCACGTCAACCGTCCGGTGAAGTGGATCGAGGATCGCCGCGAAAATCTGATGGCGATGAACCACGCGCGCGAGACCTACGCTGACATCGAGATCGCCTGCGAGCGCGACGGCACCATCATCGGTCTGCGTGGCGACGTGCACACCGACATGGGCGCATACATGCGCACCAACGGCGCGGTCGGTGCGCGCAACGCGCCGCAGTTCATGGCCGGGCCGTATCGCTGTCCGCACATCAAGACCGATTCGTCGCTCTGGATGACCAACAAGACGCCGGTCGGCACCTATCGCGGGCCTGGCCGCTTCGAAGCCTGCTTCTACATGGAGCGGTTGCTGGACTTCGCGGCGCAGGATCTGGGCCTCGATCCGGTCGAGATTCGCCGCCGAAATCTCATCACGGCGAAAGAGCAGCCCTACGAGATCGCGACGGTGCAGCCGACCGACGCGCGAGACCAGTACGACAGCGGCGACTATCTTGAGATGTTCGAGCGCACGCTGAAGGAGTTCGGCTGGGCGGAGAAATCGAAGCTGCGCGGCAAGCTGATCGACGGCCGCTATCACGGCGTTGCCGTGGGCGGCTTCGTCGAGGGCGGCGCGGCGGGTCCGAAGGAAAGCGCGCGCATCGAGGTGAACAAGGACGGCACCATTGCCGTGTTCATGGGCTCGTCCGCGGTCGGGCAAGGCGTCGAGACGGTGTTCGCGCAGATTGCCGCCGATGCGCTGGAAGTTCCCGTCGAGCGCATCTCGCACGTGGCGCACGGCTCGACCACGACGGTGAGTGACGGCTACGGCGCCTATCACTCGCGCTCGGTGGTGATGGGCGGCTCCGCGCTGCTCGATGCCGCTAACAACTTCATGAGCGCGCTGCGCGAGGACGCCGCGAAGAAGCTTGGCTGCGATCCCTCAGCCGTAAAGCTCGACGTCGACAAGGTGACCGGCGGCGGCAAGTCGATTCCGCTGAAGGATTTCGCGGGGCTGACGCGCGAGGGCGCGTTCCTCAACAAGAAGCACACCTATAGCTACGGCACGCATGCGGCTCACATCACCGTCGATCCAAAGCTCGGTCAGGTGCAGATTCTCGACTATCTCGTGATCCAGGATGTCGGCCGCGCGATCAACCCGCTGACGTTGCGCGGCCAGATCATCGGCTCGCTGGTGCAAGGCCTGGGCGGCGCGATGCTGGAACACCTCCAATATGACGATCAGGGTCAGTTCCTCACCGGCTCGCTCGCCGATTACCTGCTCCCGACCGCGAGCGATTTCCCGAACCTCCGTGCCATCGTGGAGGACAAGTATCCGTCCCCGATCAACCCGCTCGGCGCCAAGGGCGCGGGCGAGGGTGGCATCGTCGCCGCGGGCGGCATTATGGCCAGCGCTGTGGCGAGTGCGTTGCAATCCTTCGGCGCGCAACCGAAGCAATTGCCGCTGACCCCGGCCTATATTTGGGAACTGGTGCAGACGGCACAGCAAAAGGCCGCGGAATAACCACCGCTGTGCGTTCTGCATTCACGGCATGTTCCCCGCGTCGTTGACGACCCGCGCGGCCGGGGCCTAGATTCCGGCCAAGACATTCAACACAAGGCATTCAGACACAGGAGCGTCTTATGGCTGCCCGTCATCCGCGTTCGAAGGAACTCGAAGGCGTTCCGCTTGAAGAGATCATGAAGAAGTACACCGGCCGCTTCCGCGAGAAGATCGGCGACTGGGCGGCGTTCGAGGATGCCAAGATCGAGGGTTACAAGCGCGCGCAGCATCGCTTCATCGGCGCGGGCGGCTCCGGCAAGCACGGCGACCCGAACGTGATCCCGGCCGGCAACTTCACGTTGTCGATCATGTATGTGCCGGTCGGCCAGGGTAACGCCGCGCACACGCACGAGGTCGAGGAGAACTTCTTCGTACTCCAGGGCTACATGACCGTGTTCGTCGAGGACGAAAGCGGCAAGCGGCTTGAGACGCGGCTTGGACCCTGGGACACGTTCTGCGCTCCTGCGGGCGTGATCCACGGCTATCAGAACGACGGCGTCGAGCCGGTTTACATGCAGGTCATGCTCGGCCGCGGCAAGCCGGAGACCATGGGCTACGCCGACGACGAATTGTTCAAGCGCAAGGATGCCCATCTGAAAGTGGTGTGAACTCTTTCGCGCGCACAAAAAGAAAGAGGCGGCCGGGAGGCCGCCTCTTTTGATTCCGAATGAGGCGCGGATTATTCCGCCTTCGCACCGGAGACGCGGATCACCTCGGCCCACTTCTTCTGCTCCGAAGCGAAGAACGCGCGGATCTCCTGCTCGTTCGCGGTGCCGATCTCCGAACCCATCTCCTTGATGCGGCCGGTGAGGTCCGGTGACGCAATCGCTTTCGCGGCTTCGGCGCGGAGTTTGGCAAGCACGGGCGCGGGCGTCTTCGCCGGCGCGACCAGCGCGACCCAAGACGACGAGTCGAAGCCCGGCAGGCCTTGCTCGGCGACAGTCGGAAGGTCCGGCAGCGAAGCAGGGCGCTTTGCGCCGGCATTCGCGATGCCGCGCACCTTGCCGGTGCTGATCTGCGGCAGGCTGCCGGGCAACAGATCGAAGAACATCTGCAAGTGACCGGCGATGAGATCGTTCATCGCGGGTGCCGTTCCGCGGTAGGGAACATGCGTGACGTCCGCTTTCGCCATGAACTTGAAGAGTTCTCCGGTGAGATGCGGGATCGAACCCATGCCCGCCGAGCCGAAGTTCACCTTGCCGGGATTGGCCTTCGAATAGTCGATCAGGTCCTTCACGTTCTTGATCGGCAGGTTCGGGTTCACCATCAGCACGATCGGCGTGGTGGCAAACAGCACGATCGGCGTGAAGTCCTTCTCCGGATCGTAGGGCAGGCCGTTCGTGAACAGCTTCTGGTTCACCACCAGCGGGCCGGGCGCGGTGAAAAGCAGCGTGTAGCCGTCCGGATCGGATTTCGCGACAGCGTCCGCGCCGGTGTTTCCGCCCGCGCCGCCGCGGTTTTCGACCACGAATTGATGGCCGGTCTGTTCCGAAAGCTTCTGCGAGAGGAGCCGCGCCGTGATGTCCACCGAACCGCCGGCCGGGAACGGGTTGACGACCTTCACCACGCGTTCGGGATAGTTTTGGGCTTCCGCCGCGCCCGACAGCGCGAACACAGACAAGGCGACAGCAGTCAGGCGACGCAGTCCATAAGACATCGCAGGCTCCCTCAGACGTCCGGCATATCCGGCACGCAAAGCCTAGGTGATTTCGAAATCGGCTGCCAGCGCGCCATGCCTTGACAGCATGGCAGCACCCCGACACGTTGCCGCACGGACATTGCGCGGGGATCGTTATGGCCAAACTGCGTTTGAACTTCGCTTGCGGGCCTTACGACCGCACCCAGGCGTTGCGCGACGGCACCATTCAGCCCGACGGCATCGAGCTCAACTACCTGACGATGCAACCCGCCGAGATCTTCTGGCGGATGCTGCAATACAACGAGTTCGACGCCTGCGAGATGTCGCTGTCGAACACAACGTCGATGATGAGCACGCCGAACCCGCCGTTCATCGCGATCCCGGTTTATCCGTCGCGCGTGTTTCGCCACGGCTACTTCTTCATCAACACGACGAAGGGCATCAAGAGCGGCGCGGACCTGAAGGGCAAGCGCGGCGGCGTGCCGGAATATTCGATGACGGCCGCGGTGTTCATGCGCGGGCTGATGCAGCATGAGTTCGGCGTGAAGCCGGCCGATGTGGAGTGGGTGCAGGGGCGGGGCGACAGGCTCGGCCGCAAGCTTCCCTCCGACATCAAGCTCACGCAGGCGCCGCCCGGCACGGAGCTTGGCGATCTGCTGGAACGCGGCGAGATCGACTTCATGATGACGGCGAACAATCCGCTGTCGTTCCGCCGCGGTTCGAAGAACGTGGCGCGGCTGTTTCCGAACTACGCGGAAATGGAGAAGGACTACTACACGCGCACCAAGATCTATCCGATCATGCATACGGTGGTGATCCGCCGCGATGTGTACGAGAAAAATCCGTGGGTGGCGCTCAATCTCTATCAGGCGCTCTGCCAGGCGAAGGAGGCTTGCTATCGCAGCGTCTCCGACGCCGGATCGCCGAAAGCGTCATTCGCCTGGCTTCAGCCGATGATCGAAGAGGAGAAGCGGATCATCGGCGAGGACTGGTACCCTTACGGGATCGAGAAGAATCGCCCAACGCTTGAGGCGCTCCTGCAATACACGCACGAGCACGGCCTGACGGACCGGCGGCTGAAGATTGAGGATTTGTTTGCGCCGAGCACCATGCGGGACATTCCGCTGGGCGATGGGCAGCACGTTTAGCCGCAAACCTCGCGAAACTGTTCTGCACAAACCTCTCCACGTCATGCCCGGCCTTGTGCCGGGCATCCACGTCTTACTTTCTTTGATGCAGTCAAAAGGAAGACGTGGATGGCCGGGACAAGCCCGGCCATGACGAACGATAGATTGGCAAGAAACTTTAGAGAGACGACTTTCCGACAATTAACGGTGCTGCGCCAATCCAGGGCTGGCCAGCGACGGAGAGTTCGACTGTCAGCACGGCGTGCTGGCCGTTCGCCAATGTGTCATTTCCCGGCGTTCGTGATGAAGCGACCACTTCCAGCGGATAACTGCCGGTACAACCTTCGGCCATCCAGCCTTTCAACTCCGCGCCTGGAAGCATTTTGATCTTTTCCGCAAGCAGAGACGCGATGGACTTGCTGGCTGCGAGCGAGTGAACCACATCGGCGAACCAAGCATCTGCCTTCGCTGCCGAACCATCCTTTGCAAACGTCCGGGTTCGGCGCACCCAGCTTCCTTTGTAAGCAACGGATGCACGCACCGCGAAACGATCCGCCAGCACTGCCGGCTTGAAGATGCGAATGAGCCGCGTGTCGGCAGAAAGATCGGGCGCAATCGTGACGTAAATTTCTTCCGCGCCGGAAAGCCGCGCGTGTTTCTCGATCAACCCGGCCAGTGTCCCGGCGTCTGTGGTACTGCTTCCGCCAACCTGATCGAGTGCCGCAATGGCAATCGCGTCGGCCTTCCGCAGCAATCCAAGCTCGGTTTCGTCGACGGTTTCTCTGAGTGAGGCGAACAGCACTGTGGCATCGACGAGTTCGACGGTGGGCACTACCGCTGCGATCTCGTCATAGAGCCCACCCGGCAGCGTATCGAGTTCGAGAACGCCTACGCGCTTTATTGTGGGGTCCTTTGCCAGGAGCGCGCCCAGCGCTGATCCCGGTTTTGGCGTATTCAGAATCTCGCTCACCGGATCGGTCGTGCGGATCCATTCCGACACGCGCTTGGACAGTGCAGTCGCGAACACCGGCGAGCCGTTCTTGCCAACAAGCAGCAGCGCGTCCGACCAATAGGGCGTGAAGCCCGTCAGATAGGTCACCGCGCTCGGCCGCACGTTGTTCGTATAAACAAGGAACGAGTCGAGGCCGCCGTTCTGCATCGCCACACGCAGCCGCGTGAGGCGCGCTTCGAGCGCGGCAACCGGCAATTCGCTTTCGTTCCGTCCCATCAGCCCGCGGCGCATGGTCGTGCCTCAGGCCGGAACGCTGAACAGTTCGCGCGGCGTGCCGGTCAGCACCTCGCAACCGTCCTTGGTCACGACCACGCCATCGCCGAGCACCATGTAGCCGACCACGGGATGATAAGTGTTCGGGTGCACGATCAGCGCCATGCCGGCCGTGATCGGCGTCGTGACGTCCTCCAGGAGATGCGGCTTGGAATCCGCAAAGAGTCCCATGCCGTGACCGCGCACGCGGGTGTATTCGCTCGTCGTGTACTGACCCATGCCGTGTTTGCGGAACACGTCGTTCTCTGCCTTCGCGACGTCGGCGGCGGTGACCCCGTCGCGCACTGTGGCGATGCCGGCCTCCATCGACTCGCGCCAGAGCGCATGCGCGGCTCTCTGCTCGGCATTCGCTTCACCGACCACCAGCGTGCGGCAAATCTGCGCGTAGTAGCCATCGACGCAGGGCGTCAGCTCGGTCGTCACCATGTCGCCGCGCTTGAGCCGCTTTCCGCTCGGCGGCGCCATGCCCTTCACCTCGACTCCGCCGACGCCGATGATCTGGAAATTGTCATCCACGCCGTTGGCGCGAAAGAAGGCTTCGGCCTCGGCCACCAACTCGTAGTCCGCGCGGCCAGGACGCGCCGCCTGCATGAACACCTTGTAGCCTTCGTCCGCGAGATGCGCGGCCTTGCGTAGTGCCGCGATTTCGCTGTCGAGCTTGTCCATCAACAGGCGGTCAATGAAGGTCGTCTGATCGGTGAGGTTGATGTCCTTCGCTCGCGCCGCGATCCTCCGTGGGATCAGGCGATGTGGCGCCGCGCCGAAGCGCTGGTTGCGCAGCCGGTTGAGCGCTTCATCCACGTCGCCGACGAGATCAGGTGCATAGACAATCTCGATGCCGGGGCAATCGATCGCGGCGCGGTCGGCTTCCAGCGGGCTGTCGAGATAGAGTGTGACGTGTCCGTCGCTGCGGACTATGGCGAGGCCCTGACCTTCGAGGATTCCGAAATCGGCGGCGTAGCGCAGATAGTCGATCTGCCACGCACTGCCATAGACCAGCAGCGCGTCGAGTCCGGCATCCGCCATCGCGGCGGTGAGCCGTGCGCGTCTTTCTTGCGCGATCATGGGTGGACTCTATTGGCCCGATGCATTCGCTTCAATCGCGTCAGAAGCCATAAAGCCGCGCGGGGTTATCGATGAAGGCATTGTGCCGCATTGCGGCATCAGGAATCCATTCGAGCATCATGTCGAGCACCCAGGCGTCGTCCGGGATCGGCGTGTTCGGCATCGGATGCGGCCAGTTGGTCGCCCATAGCATGCGATCCGGCGCGGCATTCGTAAGCGCAGTGGCAAGACGGCCGACATCGCTGTAGTTCGGCGCGCCGGACTTCGACCAGTTGTACGGCGCCGAAAGCTTCACATAGGTGTGGCCGCTCTCGACGAGCTTCAGCAGCACGCGAAACGCCGGATGATCGGTGGGCACCGGCTCCATGAACTTGCCGACGTGATCGACCACCAGCGTGCCAGGGAGGCGTCTTAGCAAAGCTTCGTGATCCGGCAGCGTGCGTCCGTCGAGCTGCAACTGAACGTGCCAGCCGAAGTTTCCGACCCGCGCTGCCATCGTCTCGAGAATGTCCCACGGCAGAGCGCCGCCTTCCATCATGTGAAAGCGGATGCCGCGCACGCCGAGCTTCGTCATCCGCTCTAGCTCGGCGTCGCAGACGCTCTGATCGACGACCACAACTCCGCGTGCCGAAGGGCCCAGCGCCGCGATGGCGTCCAGCGTGCAGCGGTTGTCGGTGCCATAGGTCGAGGGCTGCACCACCACGGTCCGCTCGATGCCGAGTCGTGCCCGCACCTTGAGATACGCCGGGACCAAAGCATCGGGTGGAGTGAAGGCGGCCGTTCCAGCCGTCGGGTAACGGCTGTCGTAGATGTGCATGTGGGTGTCGGTCAGGCCCGGGGGTGCCTTCAGCCGTGGTGGTGTGTCGTTCGACGGCATTCTTGCTCCCCCAACGTGTTGATGCCGAGTGTCCCATCCAACGCTCTTCCTTCCAAGCCCGTGTCTCGGTAAGGACATGCGATGCCGTCACGGACCAAGACCAAGTCTTCGGGTGTACGCGGCGCGGGCCCCCGCGACCCCGAGCGCACCAGCGCGTCGATCCTCGCCGCCGCCGTCACCGAGTTCACCGAGAAAGGCTATGCCGGCGCGCGCATCGACTCGATCGCCGAGAAATCCGGCGCCAACAAGCGGATGATCTATCACTACTTCGGCGACAAGGACGGTCTGTATCTCGCCGTTCTTGAGAGCGCCTATATCGGCATCCGCTCGTCCGAAGCCGAGTTGCAACTCGCAAACCTGGAGCCGGTCGAGGCCATCGAAAAGCTCGTCGCGTTCACCTGGGACTACTTCATCGAGCATCCGGAGTTTCTGAGCATCCTCGCGACCGAGAACCTGCACCGCGCCAAATTCCTCAAGAAATCGAAGAAGGTGCTCCAGCTTCATTCGCCGCAGGTGTCGATGATCTCGGATGTGCTCAAGCGCGGCGTGGCGTGTGGCGCGTTCCGGAGCGGTGTCGATCCGGTCTACGTCTATATTTCAATCGCCTCGCTCGGCATTTTCTATCTGTCGAACCGATGGACGCTCTCGACCATCTTCGCCCGCGACCTGACGGCGCAGGACGAGATCAGGGCTTGGGGAAAGCACATTTCCGCGGTGATTTTGGGCTATCTGCGGCCTTGAGAAGCCCGCTTGACGGGCCATGCCATTTGTAACTAGATAGTTACTATCGAAGTCTGCGGATCGGGAGGAAAAGTCACATGGCCCAGCAACGTCTCGGCATCATCATGAACGGCGTCACCGGACGCATGGGCATGAACCAGCATCTCATCCGGTCGATCGTCGCGATCCGCAATCAGGGCGGCGTCACTCTCAAGAACGGCGACCGCGTGATGCCCGATCCGATCCTGATCGGCCGCAACGCCGAGAAGGTGCAGGCGCTCGCTAACGCGCACGGCATCAAGCGCTGGAGCACGGACCTCGACGCGGCGCTGGAGAACGAGAACGACACGCTGTTCTTCGATGCGGCGACCACGCAGATGCGCGCCTCGCTGCTCAAGAAGGCGATGAAGGCCGGCAAGGATATCTACTGCGAGAAGCCGGTTTCCGACACGCTCAAGGATGCGATGGATCTGGTGAAGGCCGCGAAGAAGGCCGGCATCAGGCACGGCGTGGTGCAGGACAAGCTGTTCCTGCCGGGCCTGCTCAAGCTGAAGCTCCTGATCGACTCCGGCTTCTTCGGCAAGATTCTCTCGGTGCGCGGCGAGTTCGGCTACTGGGTGTTCGAGGGCGACTGGCAGCCCGCGCAGCGCCCGTCGTGGAACTACCGCAAGAAGGACGGCGGCGGCATCATCCTCGACATGGTCTGCCACTGGCGCTACGTGCTCGACAACCTGTTCGGCAATGTCGAGAGCGTGTCGTGCCTCGGCGCGACGCACATTCCAAAGCGCTGGGACGAGAACGGCAAGCCGTACACGAACGACGTGGACGACGCGGCCTACGCGACGTTCCAGCTTGAAGGCAACGTCGTCGCGCAGATGAACATGTCCTGGTGCACGCGCGTGCGCCGCGACGATCTCGTCACGTTCCATGTCGATGGCACGCACGGCTCGGCCGTTGCGGGTTTGCAGAAGTGCTGGAGCCAGTCGCGCGTGAACACGCCGCGGCCGGTGTGGAATCCGGACGTGCCGCAGACGATCAACTTCTTCGATACGTGGTCCGAGGTGCCGGGCGTCGGCAACTACGACAACGGCTTCAAGGTCGAGTGGGAGATGTTCATCCGCCACCTGTTCGACGGCACGCCATTCAAGTGGACGTTGCTCGAAGGCGCGAAGGGCGTGCAGCTTGTCGAAGCCGCGCTGAAGAGCTGGAAGGAACGCCGCTGGATCGACGTTCCCGCGCTGAAGGTCTGATGCCGATGCCGACGCTCAATCTCCCCGTCGCCGGCGGCACAATCGCCGCCTACACGATGCAGCCGCCGAAGAAATTCCCGGCGGCGAAGCCTCCGTTCAACCGCATCGCCTATGCGGCGGCGCATGTCGTTCCCAACCCGTTCGCCGACAGCAATCCGTGGCTCGATCATTCGATCGACTGGGACGCGACGATGGCGTTTCGCCGCCATGTCTGGTCGCTCGGCCTCGGCATCGCGGAAGCGATGGACACCGCGCAGCGCGGCATGGGCATGGACTGGCCGAATTCGCTGGAGCTCATCCGCCGCTCGCTCGACGCCGCGAAGGATTTCCCCGGCGCGCTGGTCGGCTCGGGCACCGGCACCGACCATCTGGAGTCGTCGGCGAGCGTCACCGTCGATGACGTGATCCGCGCCTACGAGGAACAGTGCGCAGCAGTCGAAAAGCTCGGCGGGCGCATCGTGCTGATGGCGAGCCGCGCGCTGGTGAAAGCCGCGCGGTCGCCGGACGACTACGCCAAGGTCTATGGCCGCATTCTTTCGCAGGTGAAGCAGCCGGTGATCATCCACTGGCTCGGCGAGATGTTCGATCCGGCGCTCGAAGGCTACTGGGGCCACAAGGATCATATGAAGGCGATGGACGTCGCCGTCGATGTGATCAAGGCGAATGCCGGCAAGATCGACGGCATCAAGATTTCGCTGCTCGACAAGGACAAGGAAATCGCCATGCGCCGCCGCCTGCCGAAGGGCGTGCGCATGTATACGGGCGACGACTTCAACTACGCGGAGCTGATCGCGGGCGACGAGCAGGGCTATTCCGACGCGCTGCTCGGCATCTTCGACGCAATCGCGCCGGCGGCGTCTGCCGCGCTCGGCGCGTTCACCCGCGGCGACACCAAGACGTTCCACGACATCCTGGCGCCGACCGTGCCGCTGTCGCGTCACATCTTCAAGGCGCCGACGCGCTTCTATAAGACCGGCGTTGTGTTCATGGCCTATCTCACCGGTTTGCAAAGCCACTTCACGATGATCGGTGGGCAGGAGAGCACGCGCTCGACGCTGCATCTCGCGGAATTGTTCCGCCTTGCCGACGCGGCGGGCCTGCTCAGCGACCCGGAGAAGGCGGCTGCGCGGATGCGCGTCGTCATGGCAACGCGGGGCGTCGACGCCTGATGCGCGATCTCTCCAACAACCGCGATCTGCTCGCGATCAACTCCGCGACCGTGAAGCCGTGGACGCTGGAGCAGCTTGTCGAGGGTTGTGCGCGCGCGGGCATCTCCGCCATCGCGCCGTGGCGCGACATCGTGCAGGCGATCGGCATTCCGAAGGCGGGCAAGGTCATCCGCGACGCGGGCATCGCTGTATCGTGCCTCTGCCGGGGCGGCATGTTCCCGGCGGCGGACGAGGCGGGCCGCAAGGCGGCGCTGGAGGACAACAAGCGTGCCGTCGACGAGGCGGTCGGTATCGGCGCCGGTTCGCTGGTGCTGATAGCGGGCGGCCTGCCGAAAGGCTCGAAGGATCTGCCGGGTGCACACAAGCAGGTGCGCGATGGCCTTGCTGCGCTGCTCGAATATGCGCGCGCGGCGAAAATGCCGCTCGCCATCGAGCCGCTGCATCCGATGTACGCCGCCGACCGCGCCTGCGTGAACACGCTCGCGCATGCCAACGACCTTTGCGACGAACTGGGCGATGGGCTCGGCATCGCGCTCGACGCCTATCATGTCTGGTGGGACCCGGATCTGAAGCGTCAGATCGCACGCGCCGGCAAGCGCATCATCACCTATCACGTCTGCGACTGGATGGTGCCGACCACGGACCTGCTGCTCGACCGCGGCATGCCGGGTGACGGCGCGATTGACCTCAAGGCCATCCGCGCGATGGTCGAAGCGACCGGTTACGACTATTACATCGACGTCGAGATCTTCTCGGCGAACAACTGGTGGAAGCGCGACCCCAACGAGGTTTTGCGGATTTGTCTCGAACGGCATCAAACCGTGGTGTGACCGCGGCGGACCTCGGCCGGCTGGCCGAGGCGCTCGCATTCTCCGAACAGCCGCCGCGCATCTTCCGCGCGCTTGACGCGCTGAGCGGCGAGGTGATCGGCCATCGCCTGTTCACGATCATGCGCTTCGATCCGGCGCGCTCCGAGGTCGAACGGCTCTACAGCAACATGCCGGAGGTCTATCGCGTCGGCGGCCGAAAGAAGAAGGCCGACACCGCTTGGGCGAACCACATTCTGCATGACAAGAAGGTGTATCGCGCCAACGACGCCGCCGGCATCCGCGCCGCGTTCGACGATTCCACGACCATTCTCGGTCTTGGTCTCGAATCCGTGCTCAACATTCCGGTCGTGTTCGAAGGACGCTGCGTCGGCACCATGAACCTGCTGCACGAAGCCGGCTGGTATCAGCCGTCCGACGAGCAGACAGGCATTCTTCTTGGCAGCTTCCTGATTCCGATGCTGATGAACCGCTAAGGCGTTTTCCAGGTCGTTTGCACCGACCTCTCCACGTCATGGCCGGGCATAGCCGTCCGAAGGACGGCGTCGCTTCGCTCGCCTATGTCCCGGCCATCCACGTCTAACTGTCAGAAAGAAAGTAAGTCGTGGATGCCCGGGACAAGCCCGGGCATGACAGCGGAGGTGGTGCAACGGACGTAGAAACTGCTTTAGCGCCCGATGGCGTAAGCCTGCATGAGACGCGGCGTTGCCGCCGCGATGACCATGCCGTCCTGTCGTCCCGCCGCGACAACACGGCCGAGCGACCACGCGCCTTCAACTTGCACGCCATGCCCGCGATTGCGCAGGCGATCGATCGTCTCTGTTCCGAACCGGTCCTCCACTAGCAATTTGTTCGGTTCGATGGTGCGCGGATAGAACGACTGTGGGAAATGCCGGCTGGTGAACAGCGGGCTGTCGATGGCGGCCTGAAGATCGAGGCCGTGATGGATGTGACGCAGCAGCACCGCGAGAGTCCATTGGTCCTGCTGATCGCCGCCGGGCGTTCCCATTGCGAGGAAGGCTTCGCCGTCGCGCGTGATGAGCGTCGGCGTCAGCGTGGTGCGAGGGCGCGCGTTGGGCCTCACGGTGGACGGATGGCCCGGTTCGAGCCAGCCCATCTGTCCGCGCGTCGTGATCGAGAAGCCGAGCTCGGGCACCGCGGGCGAGCTTTGTAGCCAGCCGCCGGATGGTGTCGCTGCAAAAAGGTTTCCGAAGCGATCCACCACGTCGAGATGCACAGTGTCGCCCCACTCGACCGGCAGCGGCGGAAACGTGGGCTCGCCATAACCGAGACCAACCGGTTTCTCCGCGCCCGCCATCGCAAGCACGCGCTTCATGCGGTCGGCAGCGCCGGGAAGGTCTCCCGGCCGCATCACCGGCGAAGCCTCATCGGTGATCAGCTTGCGGCGTGCCGCGGCATATTCGTCGGAGAGCAGCGTCGCGAGCGGCACGTCGACGAAGTTCGGATCGCCGTAGAACACCTCGCGGTCGGCGTAGCCGAGCTTCAGGCATTCGACGACCGTATGCACGAAGGCGTCGCCCGCGGGGTCCATCGCATCGAGGTCGAAGCCTTCGAGCATGGCGAGGACTTGCAGCATCACCGGCCCTTGGCCCCATGGCCCGGTCTTGTGCACGCGAAGGCCGCGATAGAGCCGCGACACCGTCGGTTCGACGGTCGCGCGATAGCGCGCCATGTCGTCTGCGGTCAGCAGGCCGCCGTTGCGCCGCCCGGTCGAGTCGATCAACGCGTTCGAGCGGTAGAAGCGATCGATCGCTTCCGCGACGAAGCCCCGATAGAAGGTATCGCGCGCCTTCTCGATCTGAGCCTCGCGGTTCGCGCCCGCCGATTCCGCCTCTTTCACGATCCGGCGATAGGTCGCGGCGATGGCGGGCGTGCGCAGCAGCGTGCGCGGGCGCGGCACCTCGCCGTTCGGCAGCCACACCGCGGCGGAGGTCGGCCATTCGGTCTTGAAGAAATCCTTCGCGGCGAGAATCGACGACGCGACGCGCGCCAGCACCGGAAATCCGTTCTCGGCGTAGCCGATCGCGGGCTCCAGAATGTCGGCGAGCCGCCACGTGCCATAGTCGCGCAGCATCAGCATCCAGGCATCGAATGCGCCGGGCACGACGCTCGGCAGCATGCCGGTGCCGGGCACCTGCTTGCAGCCCAACGAGGCAAATCGCTCAAGCGTCGCAGCCGCGGGGTAGGGCCCTTGGCCGCAGATCACGACCGGCTCGGCCGCGTCATGCTTCTTCAGGATGATCGGCACCTCGCCGCCCGGCCCGACCAGATGCGGCTCGATGATCTGGAGCACAAACCCCGCAGCCGCCGCAGCATCGAAGGCATTGCCGCCACGCTCCAGCACCGACATCGCGACCGCGCTTGCGACCCAATGCGTGCTTGCGACGGCGCCAAAAGTGCCGCGTATTTCCGGCCGGGTGGTGAAGCTCTGCTGCATGGGAATTCCGTAAATGCGGGCCGCAAGCTTTACGCCGCAGGGCGCAATCTGACAAACTCGCCTCACGTTGTGAAAATTATCCGCGAAGGAGCTCGATAGTGATCAAGTCTACCCGCAGAGCCGTGCTGGCCGGCGCCGGCGTTACGCTGATGGCGCCCTGGACGCGCGTGTTCGGCCAAGCCTATCCGGAGCGGAACATCACGCTGGTGGTGCCCTTCGCCGCCGGCGGCTCGACCGACATTCTGGCGCGGATCGTGGCGGGCCACCTGCAACAGTCGTTCGGCCAGCCGGTGGTGATCGAGAACCGCACCGGAGCCTCCGGCAATATCGGCACCGCGACCGTCGCCCGCGCGGCGCCGGATGGCTACACCTTTCTGTTCAACACGATGAGCGTGCACACGATGAACCACGCGCTCTTCGCCAACATGACATTTGACGGCGTGACGGATTTTTCGCCGATCGCGCTTCTGGCCTACGTGTTGAACACGATGGTGATTCATCCGTCGGTGCCGGCGAAAACGGTCAAGGAGTTCATCGACTACGCGAAGGCCAATCCCGGCAAGATCGCCTATGCCTCGGCCGGTCCGGGCTCGACCAATCATCTGTGCGCGGCGCTGTTCGAGAAGATGACGGGCATTCAGATGGTCCACGTGCCCTATCGTGGCGGCGCGCCCGCCGTCGCCGATACGGTCAGCGGCCAGACGCAATTGTTCTTCACGGCGGGCACGCAGAGCCTCGAACATGTCAAAGCTGGCAAGCTTCGCCTGCTCGCGGTGACGGAAGCGAAGCGCTCGTCGCTGCTGCCGGATGTGCCGACGGTCGGCGAAACCGTTCCCGGTTACGAGATGGCGGTGTGGTACGGCGCCTTCGGCCCGGCCGGCATGCCGAAGCCTATCGTCGATCGTTTGAATGCGGAGATCAGCCGCATCCTGTTCCTGCCGGACGTGAAGAGCAGGATGGACGGCATCGCTGTCGAGGTCGCGAAATCGACGCCCGAGGAGCTTGGCGTGCTCACGCGCAAGGATGTGGACAAGTGGGGCAAGATCATCAAGGATCTCGGCGTCACCGGACAAGCGGGCTGACGAGGGCGCATGAAACCGACCCTTCAGCCCGGCGTGAGCCTCACCAAAAGCATCGTCATCGACCGCGCCCGCACCATCGGGTTCATGGGTGAGGACGCGCGGGTCTACGCGACGCCGTCGATGATCCTCGACATGGAGCACACCTGCCGCGAGTTGATCCTTCAGCACGCGGATGCGGGCGAGGACTCGGTGGGCATCGAAGTGGCGGTGAAGCATCTCGCCGCGACGCTGACCGGTCAGACGGTCGAGATCACCGCGAAGGTGATTTCGGTCGAAGGCCGCAAGGTCACGTTCGAATTGACGGCCAAGGATGAGCTGGACACCGCGGGCGCGGGCATGCACTCGCGTTTCGTCGTCGACAAGGCCAAGACTGTCGAGCGCCTGAAGGCAAAGGCCGCGAAGCTCGCCGAACTGAAGAAATAGGACTCTGCTGTCATCACCGGGCCGACGCGTTAGCGCGTTTTCCAGGTCGTTTGCACCGGCCTTTCCACGTCATGCCCGGCCCTGTGCCGGGCATCCCGCTTAGGTGGGCACCGTGCCTCCCTAAGCGGGATGGCCGGGACAAGCCCGGCCATGACGGTGGAGGTTTCTGAAGCAATGGGCTCTACGGCTTCCGGCTCGCCGCGTTCCAGTATTTCTCCAGATTCGAGATCAGCGCCGGGCTGAAGTGGCAATACGCCTGCTCGCGCGCATAGACCGCGAAATAATTGCGGAACATATCGAGCGGCTCCTGCGCGATGCGGAACGCGCGCCGGTTCGACGCCGCGCTGACGACGCCGGAGCTGGTGAGTCCGCTGACCACGCGCTCGATCGCCTCGTCCATCGTGCCGGGCTCCACGATCTCGTCGCAGATCATGCGGCCTTCCGGGCTATCGCATTCGAGCCGCCGTTCGTACTGGATCGCCTGACGCGCGAGGCGGTCGCCGACCGCGCGTGGCAGCCGCATGTTTGCAGCGCCCGGGATGATGCCCTCCTTGCGCGCGGGCAACGTCATGAACGCGGTCTTCTCCGCGAGGACATAGTCCACGGCGAGCAGAACCTGACAGTGGCCGCCGATGGCGAAGGTCTCGAGTGCGGCAATGAACGGCTTTTCGATCGTCTGCCCGCCGAATTCGTCCGGCGCGGCGTCGTGCGAGAACGCGAGCCCGCGATACAGCTTGTTCACATAGCCAAGGTCGCGCGTGAGATACCAAAGGAAGGGAATGCGCCCATGATAAAGGTGCGTCAGGTTGATGCCAGAGCCGAACATCCGCCGGTCTTTGTATTTCGGATGCTCGACGGGGCCGCCGCGCAGCACGCCGATCTCGATCTGCGGATCGAGCAGCGCAAGATCGACGCAGGTTTCGAAACCGGCGAGCGTGGTTTGGTCCTCGGCGTTCAGGAAGCGCGGATTGCGATAGGTCAGGATCGCGGCCTTGCCGCGCCGCTCGATGGACGCGCCAGGAAGTTCAAGCCGCCCGTCCTTGATGAACTTCGGCAACAGATCTCTCGCCGCTTGCGTCGGCAGCAACATGGCGTGACACAGATGCCGGCCGGATTGTTCGCTGCGCAGCACGGCTGAAATGAAAAGCCCCTGGTCGATTTCCAGCCCGGCTTTCTGGCTTTGACGCAGGCCTTCTTCCGCCGCGATGTCTTTCGGTGACGGAACGAGACCGGGAATGAATTTCGCTGCCGCCGCAGCCAACTCCTCAACCCGGACGAAGCGCGTTCGCTTCGCCGTCAGCGCGTCGTAGACCGCATCGGCGTGATGTCGCAGAAACTCAACGCGCACTTCGCGGAGCTCATCGCGCACGTGCCGAGCCGCCATGTCATCGCTGGGCGGAGGAAGCTTGGCGAGCAGCTTTGACGTTTTCTGGTGAAACGCAGTGAAGGCCTTGCGGTCGGCGGCAAACGAGCGCCGCCACTTCGGACGCGCGGCAAGCCACGCCTTCACGTCCTTCTTCGAGAGGTTTGCGGAGGTCAGCAGGCCGTCTGGCCACGGCAGAATGCTGCGCTGATTCATGCTTCCACTCCCTGCAAAGCCTGTTTCCGAAGTTTTTCTCGCTGCTACTATACCGCCCTCGATTGTCGGGATCGACGCCATGACCACGGCACCCAATACACTGACCTATATGTTCGACCGCGCGGCCGAGATCATGAAGCGCGACGATCTTGCTGCGCTGCAACTCGCAAAGCTCCGGCGGACCCTCGATCTCGCCTACAACAAAGTGCAGCATGTGCGAAAAAAGTTCGACGCGGCGAAGGTCGCGCCCGAACATCTGCATTCGCTTGCCGACCTCGTGCGGTTTCCCTTTGCCACCAAGGCTGACCTTCGCGACACCTATCCTTTCGGCCTGTTTGCCGTTCCGCGCGAGCAACTGGTGCGGCTCCACGCATCGTCCGGCACGACCGGCAAGGCCACGGTCGTCGGCTACACGCGCGGCGACATGGAGACCTGGACCGATCTGATGGCCCGCTCGCTCGCCTGCATGGGCGCGCAGCCGGGCGATGTCGTCCACAACGGTTACGGCTACGGCCTGTTCACCGGCGGGCTCGGCGCGCACTACGGCGCGGAACGGCTCGGCTGCACCGTGGTCCCGGTGTCCGGCGGCATGACCGAGCGTCAGGTCACGCTGATGCAGGACTTTGGCGCGAATGTTCTCTGCGCCACGCCATCCTACGCGCTCAACATCGCCGAGGTTGCCGAAAGCATGGGCGTCGATATGCGGAAGCTCCCGCTCCGTGTCGGCATCTTCGGCGCCGAGCCTTGGAGCGACGCGATGCGCCGCGATCTTGAAGCGAAGCTCGGCCTCAAGGCGGTCGATCTATACGGGTTGTCCGAAATCATCGGGCCGGGCGTCGCCTGCGAATGTCACGTTGTGCAGAACGGCTTGCATGGCTGGGAGGATCACTTTTTATTCGAAGTGATCGATCCCAAAACGTTGGAACCCGTGAAGGATGGCGATCCGGGCGAGCTCGTCATCACGACGTTGACCAAGGAAGCGCTGCCGATGGTGCGCTACCGCACGCGCGACATGACGCGGCTCGAGCGCGAGCCATGCGCCTGCGGCCGCTCCCATGTGCGCATCATGCGCGTCACCGGCCGCGACGACGACATGCTGATCATTCGCGGTGTGAACGTGTTCCCGTCACAAGTGGAAGCCGTACTGGTCGGTTTCCCCGGCGTCGCGCCGCATTATCAGATCGTGCTGACGCGCGACGGCTCGCTCGATTGCATGACGCTGGAGGTCGAAGTGGCGCCGGGCGCGCCGGCTGATGACGTTGCGCGCACCAAGACCGCTGGCGATGTCGTGCGCCACATCAAGTCGCACATCGGAGTCACCTGCGACGTGGTGGTGAAAGCGACAGGCGAGGTCCCGCGCTCCCAGGGCAAGGCGGTCCGTGTAAGGGATTTGCGTCCGAAGTGAGCGATATTCCGCGGTCTCATAAGCCTTGGCATTCAATTTGCTTGAGAGATCGGCGCAAATGTCACAGGCCCGGATCGGGGCTGGGACGATACGCTCTATTCAGTCATGAGCATGGTTGCGTGTGAAGGACGGCAGATGGGACGAAGTAGAGTTTGGACGGTCCTTCACCTTTTCCTCGCCGTTGCAGCCTTCGCCTTCGCAACCACGGATATCGCGCGCAGCGAGTCCTATCCGACGCGGCCTGTGCGCGTGGTGGTTCCATTCCAGCCCGGCGGCGTTGTCGACATCATGGCGCGTCTGGTCTCCCAAAAGCTTTCCGAAAGCCTCGGGCAGAACTTCTATGTCGAGAACCGCGGCGGCGGTGGCGGCAACACAGGCGCGGCGATCGCGCAGGCGGCAGCGCCGGATGGTTACACCATTCTGTTCACCAGCTCGAGCTTCCTGGTGAATCCCGGCGTTCAGAAGGTGCCCTACGAACCGGTCAAAGGTTTTAGCCCAATCACCATCACCAGCGCGTCGCCCAGCATTCTCGCGATCAATCCGGCTGTGCCGGCGAAGACAGTCAGCGAGCTCGTCGCAGCGATCCGGCAAGCGCCTGAGAAGTACAGCTTCTCATCCACCGGTTTCGGTTCGACGCCTCATCTTCAGGGCGAGATGTTCAAGCTGGCCTACAAGCTGGAGCTGGTTCACGTGCCGTTCGGCGGCGGCGGGCCGGCGCTGCAATCGACGATGTCCGGCCACACGCCGCTGACCTTTGCCGCGTTGCCGCCCGCGATCCCGCTGGTGAAGGAGGGCAAGCTGCGCGCGCTGGCCGTCGTCGGCCCGGATCGCGTCGATGCATTGCCGGATGTGCCGACGATGGCGGAAGCCGGGACTCCGGGCTTCGACGCGCAGACGATCCTGCTGGTGCTCGCGCCGGCGGGCACGCCGAAGCCGATCGTCGAGCTGCTTCACAAGGAGATCGTGAAGGTCCTGCGCGAACCGGAGATCCTTCAGAAATTTTCCGTGCAGGGCTTCACGCCGGTCGGAAGCACGCCCGAGCAAACCGCGAAGCGCATCGAGACGGAGCTTGCGATGTGGGCCAGGATCGCTCGCGAGGCGAACCTTCAGCAGCAACAGTAGTGGCGGCCAATAGAAAAAGCCCGGCGCATATACGCCGGGCTTCTCTCTATGTCGTTGGTCGCAGGCCGAACTGGTGTCCCGAACCTGAAGTTCGCATGAATGTGCAGCGGGCGCTTATGCGAACTTCGGGTTCAAAGGGACACTAGAATCAAAGCGACACTAGCGGGCCATCGCTTCCTGGGCTCGGGCCATGGCTTCCTGGGATTGCGCTGCGCGCTTCACCGCGGCGCGGCAGTCGCGAACGAGCGGATCTTTGCCGCTCAGGCTCGCGAGCTTCACCTTCGCCCGCGTCGCTTGATACTTGTTCTGAAGAACTGTCGGAACGCCCTCGCGCTGCGCCAGTTCCATGCACTCTTGTGGAACGGAGATTGGGAAGCTGATCTCGGCAAAGGCCGGTGTTGCTGTAGCAAGTGCAATGGCGGCAGCGATCAAGCGCATTTCGTCTCCCTGGGATGACAATGTGGGGTGGCGCCCGGCTCAACCGCGCTGCGCCTGGGCCGCCGTATGATGGATGAATAAGTCCGGAGTTCTACCGGAGTGTGTTTTCTTCGGGGCCATGCGTGCCCAGTTCGCCCGAATTGGCTACAGACTGTATGTTTTGGCATATAGCAGAGCAAAAGATCGCGAAACCGGCGTGTTGAAGCACGCCGGTTTCGAGTTTGCGCAGCGATGACTGTCAGTTCATGAGCACCCCGAGATACCGCCGTTTGCGACGCGCGCCCTAACGATGTCTCTTACGGTCCTGTAGCGCTTCTCGTAGTTGGGCCGTTGCTCCCTGAGGGTCGCAACCATCGAGTCTTCAGTAGCCTTGATGGCAGTGCACGAATTCAGGTCGAGCCCATCGGCGACGGCTTGATTGGCGAGCTTCTCAACCAGGGAACCGCTGCCGGCTTGGTTCTTCAGATCGGAGAACAGGACGCGGGTGACCAGGCTTTTCTTGAACAGTCCCTGCTTCGAGCCGGTGATCTGGACCTCTTTGGCAAGGTAAGCGAGCAGCCGCTTGTTGTACTCGTCGAAGCCTTCCGTGCTTCTGAGTGCCACGGTCATCCTCGGCGTTGCCTGATAGGTGAGCGCCAGCGCACCGACGGTCATCAGGCGGAGCGGCAGGTCGACACAGTTTTTCGCAATCCCCGCCTTGTCGAGAATGGCGTCCGGGTTCTTCGCTTTGTATGCATCGATGACGTCCCAGAACAGCTTCACCTCGTTGTCATCGTTGGCGCCCAAATCGATTTGATGCGCGCCGAAGCTGAGACCGCTGTTGTCTTTGACGGCATCGCTGACCCCATAGATCGGATCGTATGTCGTGACCTCGCTGGGTTTGACGTCGAGGCCGACCTCATTCATGGCCACTGCGAGAAACAAGAGCCATTGCTCCTGGATTTTGTCGATCTGCTTGGACTTCAGGAATGCGACCAGATTTTCGCCGTCCTTTGTAATGATCGGCTTCGGGCTGTCGTGCCGCGGATTTCTGTAGCGCCTGATGGCTTCCTGCATGTTCGCATCGGCCTGGAAGCGGGCGAGGCGAGCGCACTCCGCCGGAGAATGCGTGTTGTTGTCGTTGCAGGCGTTTTCTTGGGCTGTGGTCGCCGCGAGAATGGCCTTCGTGAGTGAATCGCCCTTGTCGGTCAGTTCCGGGACGATCGTGAATTGCGGATGGGTGATCAGATCGCTGACGCGCCCGCCGTGCTGCGCGAGCTCGGCTGCGCCAAATTCGATGGTGGTTGTTTCGGCGTTTCCCGTTTTCTTGGTCGAGAATTTGATCGTCGTGCGGTCGGTGTTGCTGTCGTAAGAGGCATCGACACAGGCGATCCGGCTCTGCACCGCGTTGCATGCGAAGTCGGTCTTGTTGGTCAGCAGGATCGGAATGAAGGCGCCGCACTTGTTTCCGGGCAGCTTGATCCGCATGGCGGCGCCGGATTGCAGGTTCGGATAGAGCGACGACGTGCCCAAGCCGCATTTGGCGGTTGTCGCGACAGGCGTGGTGGAGTTGCTGCAAGTGTTGTCGCCGGGGACGACAATTGTGGTTTTGCTCGTAAAGAGCGTTGTCAGTTCGATCTTCGGATCGGCGGGAGTGCCGGCGATCTCGTTTTCCACTTCGGCCGGTGTGCAACGGCCTCGCCATGTGTTTCTGAGCGCTTTGTCGTTTTGCTGAAGAATTTTGACGCAGGCGTTCATGCGGGCGTTTCGCATCGTGTTGTCCGATGAATAAGCCGGCAGGCACGCAAGAAAACTCGCGCTCGATACGAGCGCCACGGCGAAGGCCAGCGAACGCATGTGATCCCCCCAATAGGACGCACGGAATAGTTGCAGAGGCGCGGGGCGGTCGACAAGCGGTCTGAAGGTCATCGCCTATCCGGCGAGGAATCCTCTGCCGTTGAAACCTCGCGGGTCGGCAGACTTAAGATCAGCCGCCGAGCAGCGGGCATATCACCTGATCAACGGCATGCTCGCGTCCGAGGATCGGCGCTTATAGCGGCTGTTCTCACCACGTACGGGCTGGAGGACTGGCGGAGAGGGAGGGATTCGAACCCTCGATACGGTTTCCCGTATACACGCTTTCCAAGCGAGCGCCTTAAGCCACTCGGCCACCTCTCCGCAGAGGTGGCGGCACTATAGTCAGGGTCGCCCCCGTGGCAACCCTTGGTCTTAGCCAGTGGATTCAGGGCCTTAACTGACGTGCCGGACGGTGCCTGCGGCGGTCACGTCGTAGCCGCCGAGCTCGGCGGCGCGCTCGGAAAAGGCCGGCGTTCTCATAAAACCGAACAGATTTTGCGCGCGCGGCAGAAAATAGTCGCGCTGGCGCAGCACCAGATCGAAGCGCTCCCAGGTCAGCGGGACAAAATCGAGACCTGCTGTGTTTGCGACCGACCGGGTCGCGATCCCGCAATCGGCGCGCCCCGACCGCACAGCTTGGCCGATGTCGGAACCGGTCGGGCAGGGCGGCTTGATCGGATTGAGCGCGTCCGGCGCGAGCCCGGCTTGATTGAGCAGCGCCAGCAGAAGAAGTTGAGCCCCGGCGCCGGTGGGCCGCAGCGCAATCCGTGCGCGGCGTTTCGCAACTGACGCAATGTCCGTCAGCGCCAGCGGATTTCCGCGCGCGACCAGCAAGCCCTGCTCGCGGCGCGTGAACGCAATCACCACCGCGTCGTGCAAGCCGGGCGCGTGCGCGACGGCGTCGATGTTCGCCGTGTCGGGATCGCCGCTGGAGCGGTGCATGTGGATTGCCGCGGCCATCACCTCGCCGCGAGTCAGGCGGTTGAGGCCGGCTTCGCTGCCTTCGGGCAGGCTTGCGAGTTCGCTGCCGCTTTCGCGCAGCGCCCATTCGAGCATCGGATCGTGGGAGCCGCCGACGATCGGCGGCGCGGAATTCGCCGGCCTTGTGGCGAGGCTGGCCGTAACCCAACGATCCAATTCGGTTTTTGGAAACAGCCAGCGGCCGGTGACCTTGCTGCACGGGACAGCGCCATTGGCGACCAGCTCGTAGAGCTTGCGCTCGGACAGCCGAAGATAGGTCGCGGCTTCGTCGGTGGTCAGCAACTCTGGCATGAACTGAACTGCAAATATATGAATATGCTCCAAGAATTGACCGATTTCCGACTGAATGCAACAGATTAAGGCATGTCCGGAGACCTTTCGGCCTTGCAACTCGTGCTCAGCGCGGACCCCGCGCTGCTCGCGATTGTGCGTCTCTCTTTATGGGTGAGTTTTGCGGCCGTGATCTGCGCCGCCGCAATCGGATTGCCCCTTGGAGCCGTAATCGCGCTGACGCGATTTCCGGGGCGCGAGGCGGCGATTGTCGTTCTCAACGCGCTGATGGGATTGCCGCCGGTGGTGGTCGGATTGGCGGTGTATTTGCTGCTGTCGCGATCTGGGCCGTTGGGGTCGTGGGGAATTCTTTTTACGCCAGCGGCGATGATCGTCGCGCAGACGATTCTCGTGATGCCGATCGTTGCGGCATTGGCGCGTCAGACGATTGAGGATCTTTGGGTCGAATATCGCGACGAACTGGCGGCGATGAATATTGGGCCGTTTCAGCGGGTTTTGACGCTGATTTGGGATGCGCGATTCAGCCTTCTCACCGCATTGCTCGCGGGTTTTGGACGGGCAGCAGCAGAAGTGGGCGCGGTGATCATCGTCGGCGGCAATATCGACGGCTTCACGCGCACGATGACCACGGCGATTGCGCTCGAAACCTCGAAAGGCGACCTGCCGCTCGCGATCGGGCTCGGCATCGTGTTGATCGCCATTGTGATTTTCGTGAACGCGCTGGCCTGGGGCGCAAAGCGCGCGGGCGAACGGCTGGCAGGATGACGATGCGTGCGCCCGACACCGACCTGCCGATCGAGCTCCTAGAAGTGTCGTTCCTCGTGCGCGAGCATGCTCTTAATCAGGACATCTGCCTGAAGCTCGGCGCTGGAAGACCCACTGTGCTCATAGGTCCGAACGGCGCGGGGAAAACCACGCTGCTGAAGCTCGCGATGGGCCTCATCCGGCCGACCTCGGGCCGGATCACCTGGGGCGGACGGGCGGACGCCGCCCCGGTTCGAAGGAGCTTCGTGTTCCAGCGCCCGGCGATGCTGCGGCGGAGCGTCGCCGCCAACATCCGTTATGCGCTCGCGAGCGCCAATGTCGCCAAGAGCGAACACAGCACGCGCACCGAGGAACTTCTCGCGCTCGTCGGGCTCGCAGGCTTCGAAGACCGGCCCGCGCGGAAACTATCCGGCGGGGAGCAGCAGCGGCTGGCACTCGCCCGCGCGCTCGCACGCGATCCGGAAATCCTGTTCCTTGACGAGCCGACCGCGAGTCTCGATCCGGCGGCGACGAAGGCGATCGAGGACATCATCCGCAAGGTCGCTTCGCGTGGGATCAAGGTGGTGATGACCACGCACGATCTCGGCGAGGCCAAGCGTCTCGCCGGCGAGATCGTGCTCATGCACCGTGGCCGCGTGATCGAAACCGGCCCCGCGGACGAATTTTTCGCCAACCCGAAAACGCAGGACGCCCAACGCTTCATCGCGGGCGAGCTGCTGGTCTGAGGAGGAAAAGAAATGAAAACGACTCTATCGATTGTCGTCCCCGCGAACGCGGGGGCCCATAGCCACAAATCCATCGAAAGGTCCGGGAGTATGGGTCCCCGCGTTCGCGGGGACGACAGCGGAGTTTTGGGCGCGTTCATCGCAAAATTGTGGACGGGTCTTGTTGTAGCAACGGCTGCAACGCTCTTCATCGCATCGCCCGCGCTCGCTCAGGACAAATCCATTGTCGTGTCGTCCACGACCTCGACGCAGGACTCCGGCCTGTTCGGTCACATCCTCCCGATCTTCAAGACCAAGACCGGCATCGACGTGAAGGTAATCTCGCAGGGCACCGGACAGGCGCTCGACACCGGCCGCCGCGGCGACGCCGACGTGGTGTTTGTGCATGCCAAGCCGCAGGAGGAAAAGTTCGTCGCCGACGGCGCGGGCGTGAAGCGCTTCGCCGTCATGTACAACGACTTCATCCTGGTCGGACCGAAGAGCGATCCAGCCGGCGTGAAGGGCAGCGACATCGTCAAGGCCTTCACCACGATCAAGACGAAGGCCGCGCCGTTCATCTCGCGCGGCGACCGCTCCGGCACGCACGCGGCCGAACTCGCGCTCTGGAAGATCGCGAACATCGACGTGGCCGGCACGGACAAGGGGCCTTGGTATAAGGAGATCGGGCAGGGCATGGGCGCCGCGCTCAACACCGCGTCTGCCTCGAACGCCTACGTGCTTACCGATCGCGGCACCTGGCTGTCGTTCAAGAACCGCGGCGATCTCGACATCGTCGTCGAACGCGACAACAAACTGTTCAACCAATACGGCGTGATCCTGGTGAATCCGGCGAAGCATCCGCATGTGAAGGCGGCGCTTGGTCAGCAGTTCATCGACTGGCTCGTTTCGGTGGAAGGCCAGAAGGCGATCGCGGACTACAAGATCAACGGCCAGCAGTTGTTCTTCCCGAACGCGACCGTGCCGGGGGCGTAAATGTCTCCGCGTTCTCTGCTGTCATCACCCGCGAAAGTGGGTGATCGAGCTCTTATGCTTCGAAGTGCTGGATGCCCCGCGTTCGCGGGGCATGACACTGGTGGTTGGCGCTGGATAGCGGCATTTGCTGCCGCAGCTATCGCAGCAACAGGTCTTCTCTCCATGCCCGCATCCGCTTCCGCCGAACCCGTTCTCCTTCACGCCGCAGGAAGCCTGCGTGGCGCGCTCACCGATGTTGCCAAGGCCTTCGAGGCCGCGAGCGGCGCGACGGTGCAGATGAAGTACGGTCCGTCGGGCATCCTCAAAGATGGCATCGCCGCGGGCGAAAAGGCGGAGGTCTTCGCCTCCGCCAACATGGAGCATCCGCAAGCGCTCGCCGCTGCGAAGAAGAGCGGCCCCGTCGTTCTGTTCGCGCGCAACAAGCTGTGTGCGGTGGTGCGGCCGGGCCTCAAGATCGAGAGCGCGCAACTGCTCGACCGGATGCTCGAACCGCAAGTGAAGCTCGCGACCTCGACGCCGAAGGCCGATCCGTCCGGCGACTATGCCTTTGAAGTGTTTCGCAAGGCCGAAGCGCTGAAGCCCGGCGCGCAGGCCGCGCTCGAGAAGAAGGCGCTACAACTCTCCGGAGGACCGAACAGCCCGGCGCCGCCGGCGGGCAAGAGCGTCTATTCCTGGCACATCGCCGAAGGCCGCGCCGACATCTATCTCGCCTATTGCACCGCCGGCCGCACCGCGCAGCAGGAGGAGCCAGGCCAGCAGATCGTCGCGCTCCCTGACGCACTTTCGGTCGGCGCGGATTACGGAATGACGGTGGTCGCGGAATCGACGCCCGCGGCCTATCGCCTTGCAATGTTCATATTGTCGTCGGAAGGACAGCGCATCCTCGCCCGTCACGGGTTCGGAGCGCCGAATTTGCCCCAGCAATAAGGAGACTCTCATGAAGCTCAGCGCGCGCAATCGCCTCAAAGGCAAAGTCACGGAAGTGAAGAAGGGCGCCACCACGGCGCATGTGAAGATCGACGTCGGCGGCACCATTGTCACCGCGGCGATCACCAACGAGGCCGTCGACGAACTCAAGCTCGCCACCGGCATGACCGCTTATGCGGTGATCAAGGCGAGCGACGTCATGGTCGGCGTGGACTAAGCGCGGCTTCCGATCATTTGATCTTGCAATGATTGCTCTCGCGGCCGGCCCCACCACGGGCCGGCCGTGGCATTTTAGGCTCTGCGCTCTTGCTTGACTCACGCATAACTCGCCAGTTATACGTCAATCAATAACCAATGGGTTATTGATCAAAATGTCGAACGCTCATGATGTGCTGTTCAGAACGCTCGCCGATCCGACGCGGCGGGCGATCTTCGAACGATTGTGTCGCGACGGAGAGCAGACGGTCGGGGCTCTGACGGTTCGGGCCAAGGTCTCGCAGCCGGCTGTCTCGAAGCATCTCGGCGTTCTGAAACAAGCCGGGCTGGTGCGCGACCGTCATGAAGGCCGCCAGACCCACTACAGCGCGCAGCTCAGCGCCCTGGCCCCGCTGATCGACTGGACCAGCCGGATGACCGGCTTCTGGGAGAAGCGGTTCGACGACCTCGAAAGCCTGCTGAAAAGGATGGACCAATGAACGAACCGCAGACTGAAACGTGCACCGTCGTTGTCGAACGTGAGATTTCCCATCCGCCGGAAAAGCTTTGGCGCGCGCTCACGCAACCGCACCTAATCGAGGAGTGGTTGATGAAGAACGACTTCAAGCCAGCCGTGGGGCACCGCTTCAATCTTCGCGGGGAATGGGGCGGCGTGCTGGACTGCGAGGTCCTCGCCGTCGAGCCGCACAGAACGCTGTCCTACACCTGGAATTTTAAGCACGACGACGCGGCCTACAACCTGACGAGCGTCGTGACCTTCACGCTCACGCCGACGAGCAAGGGAACGCACCTGCGCATGGAGCAGTCGGGCTTCCGGCCGGATCAGAAGCAGGCCTTCGGCGGCGCCAAGGCTGGATGGCAGCAGTTCTTCGCCAAGCTGGAGCAGGTGACGGGGCAGGCGGAGTGAAACTGCCCGGCCAGGAGCTGAGTGAGTAGAAGTGGAGCGAGCATGACAAGGACCGACAGGGCTTCACGTCTCATCGCGGCGCCTCCGGACGTCGTTTATCGGGCGCTGGTGGATCCCGCCATGGTGATTGAATGGCTGCCGCCGAGCGGCGCCCGCGGCTCGATCGAGGAATTCGACCCGCGGCCCGGCGGCGCGTTTTGCATGACTCTGACGTTCGAGGATTCCGGCTACACGCAAGGAAAGTCGACGCCGAAGACCGATGTGGTGAAGGGAGAGTTCGTGGAGCTCGAAACGAACCGCCGCGTCACCCAGAGATTTGCATTCGATTCACCCGACCCTGCATTCGCCGGGATCATGACGATGACATGGACCCTCAAACCCGAGGCCGAAGGAACCATGCTCGCGATCACGGCGGACAATGTGCCTGCCGGAATCCGCGCCGAAGATCACGAAGCCGGCCTGACGTCGTCGCTTTCCAATCTGGCCGCCTTCATCGAAGGCGTCCGCCATTCGCCAGAATGACGGAAGCGGTTCGTTCCCAAAGGAGGTTCGATTGAACTGGAACACATGGATCCGGCAGTTCCACCGCTGGCTGTCGATCATCTTTACGGGGACCGTCGTCGCCAACTTCGTCGCCATGGGATTGGGAGAACCTCCCGCCTGGATCGTCTACTCGCCGCTTCTTCCGCTGTTCTTGCTCCTGTTCACAGGCTTGCACATGTTTGTGCTTCCGTATGCCGCCAAGTGGCGCGGCGCGCGAGGCGCCGGCGGATAAGAGCAAACCGGCGTGTGAGGGACGTGTGTCGATGCAAGATTCGGCGGTGGCGGTTCTTGAACAATTTGGCAGCGATATCTGGATTGCGGCCGGCCCAACCGTGGCCAGCCTTGGTTTTCGCTATCCAACGCGCATGGCCGTCATCCGCCTTTCAGATGGTGAGCTTTTCCTGTGGTCCCCTGTCGCTGTTTCCCCGGAGCTTCGCGCCCAGATCGATTCACTCGGCAAGGTCCGCGTTCTGGTCACGCCCAACTCGCTGCACCATCTTTTCTTGCAGGAGTGGCGCGCGGCATATCCAGACGCCGTGCTTTACGCCGCGCCGGGGTCGCGCGAACGCTGCAAGGATATCGCGTTCGACAAGGATTTGGGCGATGAGCCAGCGCAGGCCTGGGCCGGCCAGATCGAGCAAGTGCCGATGCGCGGCAATCTCCTCACCACGGAGGTGGTGTTCTTCCATCGCAAGAGTGGCGTCGTCCTGTTCGCGGACTTGATCCAGCATTTCCAGCCGGGATGGTTCACCGGCTGGCGTGCGCTGGCCGCGCGATTGGATGGAATGGTCGCCGCTCATCCGCAGGTGCCGAAGAAATTCCGCATGGCTTTCGTCGATCGCAAGGCGGCCCGTGAAGGTTTGGAGCGCATCTTGGCTTGGCCTGCCGAGAAGGTGCTCATGGCGCACGCGGAACCGGTTCGTGAAAATGGGCGCGCGTTTATCGAGCGCGCATTTCAATGGCTTCGCTAGGTTGGAGAGCGCGCGATGGCCGGCAAGGCACCAAACAAAACATCAAAGAAGTCGGCGAAGGTCGCAAGGAAGAAGGCCGCTAAACCGGGTGTGACGAAACAGGACGCTGCGAAGCCGAAGCTCCTCTCAGGTGGCAATCCTCAGATCGCGAAAGGCTCCGGCGATGCGCCGGTGCAGGCCTACATCGCGGCCATGCCGGGCTGGAAACGCGACATCGGCCGCCGCCTCGACGCGCTCATCGAGCGTACGGTCCCCGGCGTGCACAAGGCCGTCAAATGGAACTCGCCGTTCTATGGTGTCGAGGAGGGAGTCTGGTTCCTCGGCCTTCACTGCTTCACGAAATACGTGAAAGTGGCTTTCTTCCGCGGTGCATCGCTGCGCCCTTTACTGCCCGGCGAGTCCAAACAAAAGGACGTGCGCTATCTCGACATTTACGAGGACGACCAGCTCGACGAAGCTCAGCTTGCCGCCTGGGTGAAGCAAGCGAGCCAATTGCCCGGCGAGAGAATGTGAACGGCGCATGCGAACGCAACCGAGATAAGCGTTATGACTGATGAATCTGGCGCTCCCAAGGGAGTGGATTGAAAGACATTATTGCGTCGCGATCCGCCGCTTTTGTTGAAGCATCTGTTCAGGAGAGGAACCATGCCCGGTACCGTTCGACTGCACCGCGTCTTCGCAACGAAGCCCGATAAGGTCTATCGCGCCTTCACCGAAGCGGACGCCTTGGCGAAATGGCTGCCGCCCAACGGCTTCACCTGCACCGTGCATTCCCTCGACGCAAAGGTCGGCGGCACTCACAGAATATCGTTCCGCAATTTCACGACGGGCCACAGCCATTCGTTCGGCGGACAATATCTGGAGCTCGTGCCTGGCACGCGCCTCCGCTACACGGACAAGTTCGACGATCCCAATCTGCCGGGCGAAATGAAGGTGACGGTGGAGCTCAAGCAGGTCTCGGTCGGCACCGACATCAGCATCGTGCAGGAGGGCATCCCCGACGTCATTCCTCCGGAGGCGTGCTACCTCGGCTGGCAGGAGTCGTTGCGAAACCTCGCCCGTCTCGTCGAACCTGAGATCAATCAATAGAGAAAAGCGACGGCGCCGATGAAGAAGGCGAAGAACGCGAAAGCATCGGACTCTCCCTCCAGGCTGATCGATGCGAAGATCAAGTCGCTCGGCGATTGGCGGGGCGAGACGCTCGCGCGCGTTCGGGCCATCATCAAAGCGGCCGATCCCGATATCGTCGAGGAGGTGAAGTGGCGAAAGCCGTCGAACCCACTTGGCGTTCCGGTGTGGGAGCACGACGGGATCGTCTGCACCGGCGAGACGTACAAGGCCGCCGTGAAGCTGACCTTCGCCAACGGCGCCGCGTTGGTCGATCCGACGGGTCTCTTCAACTCCAGCCTCGACGGCAACGTGAGGCGCGCGATCGATTTCCATGACGGCGACAAGATCGACGAAAAGGCGCTGAAGGCGCTCTTTCGCGCCGCCGTTGCGCTGAACACGTCCAAGAAGAAATCCAAGAGCGCCTGAGCGGCGTCGTGACGGTTTAACGCGGCTGCCGACGCATACCCGACTTATAGCCCTGTCAGGTTTTTTCCGACCCCATTAACCGGCTGCGTGCGAAGTCAGGCTCTAGCGACAGCTTGGGCCGCGCGCTAGGCTCGCGTGTCAATCGACATACACTCTGTGGGAATTGCCACACCGCTTTGCGCTCAGCGGGAATAACCCGGGCCAACGCTGCCGTCTCGCAATTCGACCTGGCTGCGTCCTTTGAAATGAAAATTCGTACGCGGCGGCCGTTGGAATTCACGGCTCGGGCCGAGATTTCTTGACGCTGTCGCGCGTTGCCACCACCGATTTTAAGGGGCAGGGCCATGAGCAAGAAATCGCACGACGGCAAGCCGCTTCAGTCCACGCACGGTGAACTCTCTCTCGATCAACTCGATTCCGTGGCTGGCGGCGCCGGTCAGGTCATCACCGACAACAACAGCGCACAGATGCTGACCGATCTGCATCTGACGCAACCGAACGCATTGCAGCCGCACAATTCGACCAATCCGGGCATCCAGACCGACATCCTGACCGGCACCGACGTCAGCGCCACGACGACTCACGACTCCACGAGCTTTACTGCGACCGCCGGCGCACGCACCGGCGTCGCGAACGACACGCAGCTCTCGATCGGCAACTTGCACAGTCAGGCTGGCGCGGACGTCGATGCGTCGTTCAAGGCGGGCGCGACCGGCGTCTCCGGGCAGGCCGGCGGTCACGCGATCGCCTCGACCTCGCTCGACATGGGCGCGGGTTTCACCAACAACAACACCGCCCGCGCCGACGGCGACGTGTTCCTGAAGGCCGGCATCGGCGCTTCGGCCGGCGTCGAAGGCGGCGTGCGGGCGTCCACCAACATCACACAATCCAACAACATCGATGTCGGCCACGACACGCACGTCTTCAACTCGACGGTCTACGAGGCCGGCGGCAAGGCGGAGGCCGGCGCGCAGGCGCGTCTCTCGCCGCTCGACGGGAACCTGACGGTCGGCGCAAACGCCTTCGCCGGCGGCTATGTGTCGCTCGGCGAAACCGTCGGCGTCGACAGCCACGGTGTCACCGCCACGGCCGGCGGCGCGGTGATCACGCCCGGTTCGGCTGGCGTCGGCTTCGCGCCGTTGATCGGCGAGCAGGACGGCAAGTACAACCTCGGCATTCACGTCGCGGTCGCAGCCGGCATTGGCGGCGTGACGTTCGATGGCAACATCTCGCTCGACAAGGACATGGTCAACCACGGTGTGATGACCGGCGTGAACGCAGTCGCGAATACTGCGACGAACATCTATCATGACCCGGTTGTGCAGTTCGTCGGTGGTGTCGCGGCGCAGGCCGGTCAGCAGCTTGGCAGCGACATCGCGCATGGCGCCACCGATACGGCGCATACGGTGACGCATGGCGCGACCAACGCGGCGAACACCGTTGCCCACGGCGCGACCGATGCGGCGCACACGGTGGGGCATGGCATAACCGGAGCGGCGCACACAGTGGCACACGGTGTGACCGATGCGGCCCACACAGTGGCACATGGCGTGACCGGCGCGGTGCACACGGTGGGGCATGGCATAACCGGAGCGGCGCACACGGTGGCGCATGGTGCGACCGATGCGGCCCACACAGTGGCTCATGGCGTGACCGGCGCGGTGCACACGGTGGAGCATGGCATAACCGGAGCGGCGCACACAGTGGCACACGGTGTGACCGACACGGCGCACACGGTGGCGCACGGCGCGACCAACGCCGCACATACAGTGGCTCATGGTGCGAGCGGTGCCGCACA
>BFBZ01000428.1_pt1 | contig 42716 bp, 36 predicted proteins | sample 1888401 | NCBI WGS metagenome assembly BFBZ01 (sample SAMD00112614, study PRJDB3348) | symbiont metagenome | host: Chara braunii | reverse complement strand
ATCTGCTCTTCGGTGAATCTGCTCTTACGCATGTCCGTCTCCCGAAGGAACGGACTCTACCTAAAACCGAGGGCATTTAAGGGGAGCAGGTCAGTGAATGCCGGCGGCCATCCGCAATTATCATTAGATCCTATCTTTGGCCGGCGCAGGTTTCACCAAAGCGGCATGGACGCCGGACGCTATCCTCTAACGTGAGTCGCGATAGGAAGCGTCGACATTGGTCACTCTGTGGCACCGATTGCGGTCGGTGGCCGCGTAGTTCGCCCTTCTTGATCCTTTGAATGATCAAGTTTGAAAATCGGAACAATTTTATATGAAAGAACTTAATTTGTGCCAGGAACCTAAGGTTTCTTCATCATCTCGTTCATCTGCTTTCGCATCTCTTCCATCTGCTTTTGAGAAGCGCCCATGGCAGGGCGGGCGGCGACACCAGACATGCGGTTCATCATTCGGGACATCATCGCCATTCGTTGCGCCATCTGCTTGCTCTGCTCCAACGAAAGCGCGCCCTTCGACATCTCGTCGGTCATGCGGCCCATTTCGCCGGTCATGTCAGTCATCATTCGGTACATCATCTGGTGGTGCTGACTTGTGGCATCCTGCATCGTGGAGGGTTGCGATAACTGAGCAGCTGCGGCGCCGACCATGGCGGCGTAGATCGCGAGGGAGATGATCGAGGTGCGAAGTGTTTTGGTCATTTGCGTTTCCTCCTCTTTAAGAGCGGCACAAGGTGTTGTGGCGCTGTTGCAGATTAGGTCACTCAACCGCCTCGTCTTTTAATCTATATCAAAGTGCGTCACGCCATTGATCGGCATTGTTGCACCTGCGTATGCGGAAGGCTGAGCTCAGTCAGGACTCAATCGATTGCCGCTGGATATGCAAAATGGAGCAATGTCATGGATTGGCTTCCAGCTAACTGGATATGGCTTGTGCTTGGCGCCGGCGTGTTGGCGTTTTTTGCTTTCGGCGGCGGCTGTGGGGTGGGTCATCGTCGGCATGGGGATCGGCGGAGCGACGAGATCGAAGGGAAATCTCGACTAGAAGCCCAATCTCCCGCTTCGGCGAGAGGAGGCAATAGCGATGCCCAGCCCGGAAGTCGTTCGCATCGCCACGGTTGCTGAGACATAATTGATCGTAAGCGATCTTGTAGACCGCGATTATAGCGAGCGTCTAATTTAAAGCCGGTCGTCACTCATTTGAGAATCTATTAGAGATGCGTGCTAAGTGTCGTTATGCGACATTAGATCAGCCGTTCTTCGTGGCATGCACATATCGGAGAATCTGTGAACGACAGTGGGGCGAGGGAATGACCCATGCAAATGCCTGCGACACCGGACCTGAGCTGACATCGTCCCATTCCGAAGTTCTATCTCGAGCAGCAATTTGCGCCGTACTGCTTGCGATGTTTACGATCACGCTCGGTTACGGGATCGCGCTCCCAATTCTGCCCCTCTTGATTGAACGGGATGTAGCGGGCGTCACAGCTGCTGCTTTGTCGCGCCACACCGGATTCCTGACTGGCGCGTATATCATGGCAATATTCCTGTTCGCGCCGCTGTGGGGCAGGGCTTCCGATCGATGGGGAAGGCGTCCGGTCATGATCATCGGGCTGGGTGGCTTCGCGTTGGCATCAATTTGGATGGCACTGGCGAGCAGCATCTCTCTTCTTTATTCCGCGCGTTTTATGGCGGGCATCTTCGCAGCGGCCATTACGCCCGTTGCGTACGCGATCGTCGGCGACCATGCGCCGTCCAGAGAATGGCGAGCCAGGCGCTTTGCAATCGTCAACGCGGTCGGTACCGCCGGATTGTTCATCGGCCCGGTTTTAAGCGGTGTGGCGTTCCGCATTCTGAATGGGACCTCTACGAGTTCGGCGTGGACATTCGCTGCGCCTTTCCTGATGATTTCGGGCTTAGCGCTCGCCGCGGCTTGGGCGATCTACATTTTTGCACCGCGCACGAGAAATGTGAATGCGAACAGCGCTGCAGCACAGACAACGAAATACAGCAGATGGGTGATCCTAAGGCTCTGGATCGTTGCGCTTGCAACAGCCATCGCAGTGGGCAGCTTTGAGGTGGGGATCGCACTCAAGGGGAAACAAATTCTGGCCTTTGATGCCTATGAGCTGGGAATGATGTTCGCCGAATGCAGCTTGGTAATGTTCGTTGTTCAAGCGGTTGTTTTCTCACCTCTCGTCAAGCCGGATTCAACGCGCTTATTGATAGCGCCAGCTTTAGTTTTGCTCGCTGCCGGGCTCATCGGAGTGAAGTTCGCCGATTCTTACGTGGCGATGACCGTCGTCATCGCCCTCATCGCGGGAAGCGCCGGCATCCTTTCTCCAATTGTTACATATTGGGTGTCGCTGGCTGCAGGGGATTCCCCCGGCGCTCAATTGGGGCAAGCAACCGCTGCGGCCAGTCTCGGGCAGGCTATAGGGTCTGTGCTCGGCGGCGTGTTATTCGTTTCTCCCCAGGCCGAGAATGCCCCTTTTTTGGTAGCAGCCGTCGTTGTGCTGACAGCGTTCGCTGCAAGCATCGGCCTGCCGTCTGCGCTGCTCGCAGCTGTGGATGCCAAGTCAAGATAGTTCAACGTGTCTTTGCAAAGCGCCGGGACGCGCACATCTTCATCTCATCCATAAAATACCTATTTTCGCGAATTCGTTAGGTGTTTTGATTTGCGTCAATTCGGGCGCACGGGGTTCCGTCATGATGCTTTGAAATTCGGCGGTATAGGCTTTTGCATGTTTCTGCAATTCGCACGGTCGAGAACAACGCGTTGGCATTGCCTTATAAGCAGGCTGTGCGGCGGCGTTTTGATCGCTGTTTTCGCAAATATCGTGTTGCTTGCGGGCGGGGCGGCCGAAGCGTGTCCGCAAGGCACCGAGTTATCTGTCGCTGTGCGGATACATCATGCCGCCAAGAAGATTGATCTCAATCGCCGCGCTGAAGTGCGCGCGTCTGTGACCGCCGTAAAGGCGGCAGCTTCGGAAAAATTTGGCGGCGGAAACTCGTGCTGCGGCAGTCATCATTCGCCGTGCGCTGGGTGTAGCGGGGCCTGTTGTGTAGCGGCCGCCGGGCTTGGCGCGGCAGGGTTGATATTCATGTCAGCCGATAGCGCCCACATTGGTCTTGTCTTTTTGCAAAACGTTCTCGCGTCGGCGGATCTGCCGCGTAATTTCAGACCCCCTCAATTCAAAGTCTAAGCGTCTCTTAAGCGGCGGAGCCATTCGGCTGCGCCTCGCTTAGGACGGGCGCTTTTGCCTGCCGTCATGCGCGCGAACGCATACGGTCACGGCACCTATTGATCCCTCCGTTGTCGTCCATCCTGTGATGCCCGATTGCATTTTGGGGAATAGCAGGCGGTAGCGATCAGCGAAGTTCAAAAGAGTTCGCATCAACGATCCATTCGATGAATGAAGGCTCGCGTTATGAATGCAACACACAGCACGATTGATCTGCGCATCGGCGGCATGAAATGTCCGCATTGCCCGCCGGCCATTGAGAAGGCGGTCCGATCGGTAATCGGCGTGTCGTCGGCGACGGTCAACCTAGTCAATCGGCTTGCTCATGTGGAGTTTGACTCCACCAACACACGAATTTCTGACGTCCTGCAGGCCATACGTTCGCTCGGCTACACCGTCGGGACTGCAACGATGCGCGTTCCTTTGAAAGGAATGCATTGTAGTTCGTGCACGTTGCGTATCGAGCTCGCCTTGAAGATGGCCCCGGGCGTGATCGCGGCCCGTGCCAATCTTACGGCCGGCGCAGTCGATATCGAATACCAGCCGGGGCAAACCGGTTTCGAGGCGATCCGCAAGGCCATCGAATCTGCAGGCTACCAGATTGCTCAACCAAAACCTGATGCGAACGCACAGGCGCTCGATCCCGCTGAAGCGGCAAACGAAGAAGAATACCGCACGCTGATGCGGAAGTTCTGGTTCGCTGCCGCAATCTCGGTGCCGGTGATGGCGCTGAGCTATCCGGATCTGATTCCTGGACTGCGCGACTGGATGCCGTTGGGCAGCGATACCCGCCGTATCGTGTGGGCACTGCTTGGTGTTCTCAGTCTGCCGGTGATGGTCTGGGCAGGCTCGCAGTTCTTCACGGGTATGTGGGACGCGCTCAAGCATCGGGCGGCCAACATGCACACCCTGATCGCTATCGGTATCAGCGCGGCTTATGCCTACTCGGTGGTTGCTGTCACATGGCCGCAGTTGTTTCCCACCACGGCGTTGGCTGAAGTGTTCTGGGATGTGACCGATGTTGTTGTAGCCTTGGTGGTGCTTGGTCTCGCGCTCGAAATCAAAGCCAAAGGGCGCACCTCTCAGGCCATCAAAAAACTCATTGGTTTGCAGGCGAAGACGGCGCGCGTGCTCCGCGAGGGCAAAGAGTCCGATATTCCGGTTGAAGAGGTTTTGATCAACGACGCGGTGGTAGTCCGCCCAGGCGAAAAGATTCCGGTCGACGGCACAGTCGCCGCGGGTAGCAGCGCGGTCGATGAATCAATGATCACGGGTGAATCGATGCCGGTCGAAAAGGTGGTCGGCAGTGAGGTGATAGGCGGCACCGTGAATAAGACCGGCAGCTTCCGCTTCACCGCGCTCAAGGTGGGCAAGGATACCGCGCTTTCGACCATCATCCAGATGGTCAAGGACGCACAAGGATCGAAAGCGCCAATTCAGCGCGTGGTCGACACAGTCTCCGGCTATTTTGTCCCTGCGGTGATGATCCTTGGCGTGTTGTCTTTCATCGCTTGGTACAATTTTGGGCCCGAACCGCGCGTCATCTATGCGACGGTCGTATTTGTCACCACGCTCATCATAGCGTGCCCCTGCGCCCTTGGCCTTGCGACGCCGACGTCGCTAACGGTCGGTATCGGCAAGGGAGCGGAAAACGGCATTCTGATCCGGTCGGGTGACGCACTGCAAGCTTCGGAAAAGCTTGACGCCGTCATCCTCGACAAGACCGGCACCATCACCAAAGGGGAGCCGGCTCTCACCGATGTGGTCGTGACGCCGGGCCATAGTGAAGACGAGGTTTTGCGCCTCACGGCGTCCTTAGAGCGGGGATCGGAACACCCGCTCGGTGAGGCCATCGTTAAAGGCGCGGGGGTGCGAAAACTTGAGCTGACAGATGCTGTGGAATTCGCAGCCATTCCGGGCCACGGCGTCAGCGGCAAGGTTTCCTCGCGCGACGTGTTATTTGGCAACGCCAAGCTGATGCGTGACCGCGGGATCGATATCGCGGGATTGCAGGGCGATTGGGAGCGGCTCGCCAGCGAAGGCAAGACGCCGATGTATGTCGGTATTGACGGCAAGGCCGGCGGCCTTGTTGCTGTCGCCGATACGGTTAAGCCGGACTCCAAGGCAGCGATCGGGGAGCTCAAACGCCTTGGCATCGAAGTCGTCATGCTGACGGGTGATAACGAGCGAACCGGCCGCGCGATCGCGCGCGAGGTTGGAATCGATCGCGTGCTTGCCGAGGTGTTGCCTGATGACAAGGCACACGAAGTGCAAAAGCTGCAGTTGGAAGGAAAGACTGTCGGCATGGTTGGCGACGGCGTCAACGATGCGCCGGCGCTGGCGCAAGCTGACGTCGGTTTTGCGATCGGCACCGGCACTGATGTCGCGATTGAGGCAAGCGACGTCACGCTCATCAAAGGCAGCCTGATGGGTGTCGTCACTGCCATTGAAATCAGCCGTGTCACCATGCGCAACGTGCGCCAAAATCTCGTCGGCGCATTCGGCTACAACACACTCGGCCTCCCCGTAGCGATGGGCGTGCTTTATCCGTTCATCGGTCTTCTGTTGTCGCCGCTCATTGCCGCCGCGGCTATGGCATTCAGTTCAGTCACCGTCGTCACCAATGCCAACAGGCTGCGCTTTTTCCAGCCTAGAAGGAGCGCGCCATGACCCTCGACCGCTGGATCGTCACGTTCACTGGTCTTGGACTGGTCGTCTTCATCGTGTGGTTCTTCTGGCTGAAGCGTTCGCGAGGATTTCACGCGACCGGAACTGGAAGCGGCCATCAAGAGGCGATGATTCTCGTCAAGGGGGGCTACACGCCCGACACCATCATCGTGCAGCGCGGCCGTCCCGTGCGCCTGAATTTCCGGCGCGAGGAAACTGCGTCCTGCTCTGACAAGGTTGTCTTTTCGCACTTTCAAAAGAGCGCGGACCTGCCGACCGGGGAAACCGTCGCGGTCGAACTGCTGCCGAAGGATGTCGGCGAATACGAATTTTCCTGTCCGATGGGGATGTTCCGCGGACGGCTCATTGTCGAATAGGAGGTCAAGATGTCTCAACATGAACATACTCACGATCCCGGCCGCCAAGGCGGGAATTCCACTACGTGGCGCATGATCCTGGTCTTGATCGGGTTCATCGTGATCGCTGGCGCTCTGCTGTTCACAGAGCATCGTGCGCACGTTCTGGGTGCGCTGATTTTTTTGCCACTGCTGCTCTGTCCGCTGATGCATTTGTTCATGCACGGCGGCCACGGACATGGAGGCCATAAGGGCCAAGGCAGCGATCAACCCCAGAGGAGGGACTAATGCATAACGATGTACCAGCTTACGGTCTTTGGGGCCTTGCGATCGTTAACGCCGCTGTCTTCATCATGTTCGCGTACAGCTTTTTTAAGCCACGGACCGGGCGTGACTGGCGCTCGTTTGGCGCCTTCAGTGCGTTTCTGGTGGCGCTGTTTGCGGAAATGTACGGGTTTCCGCTCACCATCTATTTTCTCTCCGGCTGGCTGCAGAGCCGCTTTCCGAATGTCGACTGGTTTTCCCACGACGCGGGACACCTTCTGGAGATGATGTTCGGCTGGAAGGCCAATCCGCATTTCGGCGTGTTTCATATTCTGAGCTTTGTCCTGATCGGTGCGGGCTTCGTTCTCATCGCCTCAGCATGGCGGTTGCTTTACGAGGCGCAGCAGCAGCGCGCGCTGGCGACCACCGGGGCCTACGCTTACGTCAGGCATCCGCAGTATGTCGGCTTCATTCTCATTATGTTGGGGTTCTTGGTGCAGTGGCCGACCATCCTGACGCTCGCGATGTTTCCGGTGCTGACCTTCATGTACGTGAAGCTCGCCAAGAGCGAGGAGGAGGATGCAATCCGGGAGTTCGGGGAGGCCTACATCAAGTACCGTGCGAAGGTGCCCAGGTTCATTCCGCATTTGCGCGATTTGTTCTCGCAACCGCAGAAAGGGCACTAAGCAATGGCCGAGAACATCAAGCCGCCAGCGCGCGATTTCAAAATCGATGTTCTGTATTTTATCGCCGCAGTGTTTGCGGTGCTGCTGATCCGAGAGTTCATCGTAGGCGACGCCCATATCAAAACCATCCCCTATAGCGAATTCCGCGAGTTGGTCGATAAGGGCGAGGCTAAAGATTTAGTGATCGGGCCGACCAGAATCACCGGCGCCTATGAAGCGATTCCAGGCGCACAGCATTTTTCGACGGTGAGGGTGGAGCCACAAATCGCGGAGGATTTGGTCAAGCGCGGTATCAAGTTCTCGGGGCAGCCTGAGCCTGGATTGCTGTCCAACCTGATGTCCTGGCTGCTGCCGAGCGTCGGGTTCATTCTTCTTTGGATGTTTTTGGTTCGCCCGATGATGTCCGGACATGGCGGTATGATGGGGATAGGCCGCAGCCGTGCAAAAATTTATGCTGAACAAGGCATCAAGGTCACCTTCGCCGATGTGGCGGGTGTCGATGAAGCCAAGCAGGAACTTGCGGAGGTCGTCGGCTTCCTCAAGGATCCGCGCACACATGGGCGTCTTGGCGCTCGCATTCCGAAAGGCGTCCTGCTCGTCGGGCCGCCCGGCACGGGCAAGACGCTGCTGGCGCGGGCAGTTGCAGGCGAGGCTGGCGTACCGTTCTTTTCAATCACCGGTTCGGAATTCGTCGAGATGTTTGTCGGCGTGGGTGCCGCCCGCGTGCGCGATCTGTTCGAGCAGGCGCGGGCCCAGCCTCCAGCCATCGCATTTATCGATGAACTGGACGCGCTTGGGCGCGCGCGCGGTGTCGATACGCCGGGGGCCGGACATGATGAAAAGGAGCAAACCCTCAATCAACTTCTGGCGGAGATGGACGGTTTTGATCCCAGTGCCGGCATCATCGTGCTTGCCGCTACAAACCGCCCGGAAATTCTTGATCCGGCGCTACTCCGCGCTGGCCGGTTTGACCGACAAGTCCTTGTCGATCGCCCCGACCGCAAAGGACGCATCGATATTCTTAGCGTCCATGTCAAAAAGATTGCGATTGCGCCGGACCTTGACCTTGAGGCGGTCGCGGCCTTGACGTCGGGTTTTACCGGCGCGGACCTCGCCAATTTGGTGAACGAGGCAGCGCTTGCGGCAACGCGGCGCGGCGGCGAGGCAACGACGCTGGAAGATTTCACCCTGGCCATTGAACGCATCGTAGCCGGTCTCGAGAAGAAGAGCCGTATTCTGCGACCGCGCGAGCGGGAAATCGTCGCCCACCATGAGATGGGTCACGCGCTGGTGGCAATGGCACTTCCAGGTACCGATCCGGTGCAAAAGGTTTCAATCATCCCGCGCGGAATCGCAGCGCTTGGCTACACCATGCAGCGTCCGACCGAAGACCGGTTTTTGATGAGCCGCTCCGAGCTTTCGGATCGGATGGCCGTGTTGCTCGGCGGGCGCGCTGCCGAAAACCTAATATTCGAAGAAATCTCCACCGGCGCGGCCGATGATCTGATGCGCGCCACCGATATCGCGCGCAACATGGTCGTGCGGTTTGGGATGACGCCGGAGCTTGGGCTGGTCGCGCTTGAGCCGGAGACGGGGAGCTTCCTCATTGGGCAGACGCCGGTCTGGCGGCCACGCGCCTATGGTGATGGCACTGCAGAGGCGATCGATCATGCCGTTAAGGGGCTGATCGACGGTGCCTATGAAAGGGCACGCAGCATTCTGCAGAAAAACCGCGGGCTCCTGGAAAGCGGCGCACGCGAATTGCTAGTTCGCGAGACACTCAATCAGGACGCTCTCGCGACATTGGCCAAGAGCCTCGCTGCAGCACCAGAGCGGGCTGAAGCGATGGCTGCCGCAGAATGAAGTTCAAGGACGCGAGAGGTGATGTCATGCGCATGCTAATGCCGATGCAAGTTCTGAGACGGTTGGCTGCTTGCCTTTGTTTTGCTGCAGCGTTTTGGGCCAGCGCCGCGGTCGCTGCCGAGGATACGAACGTCAAGTCCTTGGGTGGTCTTACCGCCTATCTCGGAGTGCTGCCGGCGGAGTTGGTCAAAGGGCCGGCGCCGCATTCTGCCGACAAGCCCATGCATGGCCGCATTCCAAAGGGCCCACATGAGTTTCATGTCGTGGTGGCGCTATTCGACGCGGCGACCGGCGCGCGGGTGCCGGATGCGGCGGTGACAGCCAATGTCTCTGGCCTTGGCATGGCTGGCACCGAAAAGCAGCTTCAGCCGATGCGGATCGCCGATACGACCACATACGGCTCGTTCTTTACGCTCGGTCGCGACCTCTATGCGATCAAAGTGAGTGTCAATCGCGCAGGCACACCGCCGGTGACATTCAATTTTCGCTACGACCACCGCCGCTAGGCGACCGCGTTCAACGCCATGCCCGATGCAGAAAACCACAATGTAGACGCGCTTCTCCCCCCTGAAATGGCCGAGCGTGCGGAGAAGGTCGGCGTTGCCAAGACGCGCAATGCGCTACCCAAGCTGATGATGCTGGCAATTCTTGCCGGAGCCTTTGTGGGTTTCGGTTCCCTATTTTCGCTTGTCGTCACGGCGGGCGCAGAAGGTGTGTTGCCTTACGGCGTCACTCGGTTGCTTGGTGGCGTTGCATTCTCGCTCGGCCTTATCCTCATCATCGTAGGCGGCGCCGAGTTGTTTACCGGCAATAATCTGATGGTGATGGCCTGCGCAAGCGGCAAGGTCAGTGTCGGCGAGGTGTTGCGCGCTTGGGCATTCGTCTATGTCGGTAATTTCATTGGTGCCGTAGGCTTGGCACTGCTGGTCTTTCTCGCAGCCGGATATGGTCATGGCGCGGGCTCTGTCGGCCGCGCCGTGCTTGTAAGCGCAGATGCAAAGATGGCGCTTCCGGCGCTTCAATCGCTCATTCACGGCCTGTTGGCCAATGTATTGGTCTGTCTTGCCACGTGGCTTTGCTTCAGCGCGCGCAGCACCGCCGATAAAATCCTCGCCATCGTGCCGCCCATTGCGGCGTTTTCCGCGGCAGGGTTCGAGCATTCGATCGCCAACATGTATCTGCTGGCGTTAGCCCTGCTAACAAAGCTTGGCGCTCCGCCGGAATTCTGGATCAGTCTTGGGCAGGCCCAGGCAGACTTTGTGCATATCAACGCCGTTCTGATGTTCAAGAATTTGTTCTGGGTCACGCTGGGCAACATGATAGGAGGCGGCCTCGTTGGCATCTCTTACTGGTTTATCTATCTGAGAAATCCAGGAACGGGGCGATCGCTGTGACAGTTCCATTGATACTGTCCTTGCTGCGCTTCAACGACGAGTTTGAGATCGTCGAACGCAAAGGCGCGGGCCATCCCGACACGATTTGCGATGCGCTTGCGGAGACGCTCTCTCGCAATTTGTGCCGGGAGTATCAAACGCGTTACGGGCATATTCTGCATCACAACGTCGATAAGGCGCTTCTGGTTGGTGGACGGGTAGATGCGGCCTTCGGTGGCGGCGAGGTGCTTGCGCCCATTCGCATCTTCCTGGCGGGGCGCGCCATTGCTTCTGTCGGCGGCGACGCGTTGCCACTCGCGGAAATCGCCATAGAAGGATCGCGTGCCTGGCTCAAAGAGAATCTGCACGGGCTTGAACCTGATCGTCATGTGCAAATCGAGTCTCTCGTCCAACAAGGCTCCGAGGATTTGCGCGCGTTGTTTGGACGGCGCGGGGTGGATGACCTGCCGCTGTCAAACGACACCTCATTTGGTGTCGGGTATGCGCCACTCAGCGATGTCGAGCATCTGGTTCTTGCTATTGAGAAGCGAATTCATGGCAGGGACTGCAATCAGTTGCACCCGGCGTGGGGCGAGGACACGAAAATTATGGCTGTTCGTGTGTCACGGCGGCTGCAGCTCACGATAGCGTGCGCGATGATCGGGCGATTTCTGCGCCATTACGAAGATTACGTCGCGGAGAAGGAGGCTCTTGCGGCTTGGGTGCGGGAGTTGGCTGAAGCGCATGGCTTTCCAGATTGCAGCATCGTAATCAACGCAGCGGACGATTGGCCCTCAGGAATCTATCTCACAGTCACGGGAACGTCCGCGGAAGCCGGCGACGACGGGCAGGTCGGGCGCGGAAATCGTATCAATGGGCTTATCACGCCCTGTCGGCCGATGAGTCTTGAGGCCGCGGCCGGCAAGAATCCGGTCAATCACGTAGGCAAGATCTACAATGTGGTGGCAAAGGACGTGGCTGAAGCGCTCGTGGCGAAACTGCCCGCCGTTGCAGCCGCTCAATGTTTGATGGTGAGCCAGATTGGAGCGCCGGTCTCCGCACCTGCCGCCGTGCAAATCAAGCTTGTCACGCATGATGATGCGCCAATTGAGTCCTTGAAGACCGAGATCGATCAGCTTGTGGAAAGCCGGATGGAGCGCATACCGGACCTTATTGCTGGGTTCGTTGGGGGGAATATCCATGTGTATTGAAGCGCGCCTTGAGAACGGGGTTTCGAAATGACAGACACCCGTACGCTTGAGCCGTTGTTTGCCGCCAAAGCCCTGACGAAGGTCTATACATCGGGCGAAGTGCAGGTTCATGCCTTGCGCGGTCTCGATCTGGACATCGCTGGAGGAGAGGTGGTGGTGCTGCTGGGGCCTTCCGGCAGCGGTAAGTCAACACTTCTAAACATCATGGGCGGCCTCGATCACGCAACCAGTGGTCAGTTTTTCTTCAAGAACACGGATCTCACCAGGCTAGATGACCGAGGGCTGACGCAATACCGCCGCCGACATGTGGGATTTGTTTTTCAATTCTACAATCTGATCCCGAGCCTTACGGCTTATGAGAATGTCGCGCTCGTCACGGAGATTGCAGAAAACCCTATGCGTCCCGAGGAAGCGCTTGCGGTGGTCGGCCTCGAAGCGCGTATGGATCATTTCCCCTCGCAGCTCTCGGGCGGTGAGCAACAGCGGGTGGCGATAGCCCGGGCCATCGCCAAGCGCCCGGAAGTCCTGTTGTGCGACGAGCCGACCGGCGCGCTCGATTCTGCAACCGGTGTCCGGGTGATTGAGGCACTGCTCCAGGTCAACAAGGAGCTTGGGACTACGACTTTAATCATTACCCACAATGCCACGATCCAGGATGTAGCGGATCGGGTGCTGTTCTTTGCCGACGGTCAAATCGTCCGCGTCCGAGTCAATGAAAACCGCCGCGCCGCGGCGAGCCTGAGTTGGTGATTGATGCGCATGCTGGACCGCAAATTGCTGCGTGACGTCAGGCGCCTGTGGGCACAGGCGTTGGCCATCGCGCTTGTAATCGGCGGAGGTGTGGCGACGCTGTTGCTCGCGGTCGGTTCACATCGTTCACTCGACGAAACGCGCATCGCTTATTATGAACGTTACCGCTTTGCTGATGTGTTTGCGACGGTGGTGCGCGCGCCTAAGGCGCTCGCGGATCAGATCGCTGAAATACCTGGCGTAGCCGCTGTGGAGACCCGCATCGCCAAATTGGCGCTGCTGGACATCCCGAACTACCTCGAACCTGCAACGGCGCAGGTTCTTTCGCTGCCGGAATTCGGCGAGCCAAAGCTGAACCGGCTTTTCATGCGTCTTGGCCGGACGCCGGAGCCGGGCAGTGCGACGGAGGTCGTGGTCAACGACACGTTTGCCATTGCTCATGGCTTCACGTTGGGGTCGCGTTTTTCAGCCATTCTGAATGGTCGCAAACGCGAGCTGGTGATTGTCGGCACGGCGCTTTCGCCGGAATTCATCTACACGGTCGGGCCCGGCGACATCATGCCTGACGACCGGCGCTTCGCCATCGTTTGGATGTCCGAAAAGGCTCTTGCGGGCGCGTACAATCTCGACGGTGCGTTTTCGTCAGTGAGCGTCAAGTTGCTGCGCGGGACGCCCGAACGTGAGGTCCTCAAGCGACTTGACGCTCTGCTAGACCGCTACGGTGGTCGCGCGGCCTACGGGCGCAAGGATCAAACATCGCACGCCTGGCTCGATCACGAGCTCGACATGCTCAACAATATGAGCCGGACGCTAACGCCGATCTTTCTTTTGGTATCGGCATTTCTGGTCAATCTGACACTCAGTCGGCTGGTGGCGCTGGAGCGCGAACAAATCGGATTGATGAAGGCACTGGGATACGGCAACAGTTCGATCGTCTTTCATTATCTGAAATTCGTCATGGTCATCGTCGCGGCCGGGCTTGTGCTCGGCAGCGTTGCCGGCACGTGGCTTGGGGCTTATGTCACTCGGCTCTTTGGCGACTATTTTCATTTTCCATTTCTGTTGTTTGCCAAGAGTCCGGACCTTTACTTCATCGCGGCCATCCTAAGCCTTGTTGCTGCCGTGCTAGGCGCCGTGCGTGCTTTGAAAGAGGTCGTGAATTTGGCGCCGGCGGTCGCAATGCAGCCGCCAGCGCCACCGCGCTTCCGCCGTTTGATGCCTTCGTTGATCCGGCTCGATCAGTTTGTTTCGCAACCAGTGGTGATGATGTTGCGCAATATCACACGGCATCCAATTCGCGCCATTTTTACGATGGTGGGCATGGCGTCCGCTACGGCAATCCTCGTCGTTTCGCTGTTTGTCTATGGCACGATGGAGCAACTCATAAACGTGACTTATTTTCTGGCTGACCGCCAGGACGCGACTGTAAGTCTTGTTGAAAAGCGCAATGCCGACGTTGTCACGCAAATGGCGCGCCTTCCTGGCGTGATTTCGGCCGAGCCGTATCGTGAGGTGTCTGCGCGGATTCGGTACGGCTCGATGGAGCGGCGTATCATAATCAGTGGCCGGCAGCGCAGCGCGGATTTGAACCGAATCATCGATATCAATCTGAGTCCGGTTGTATTGCCGGAATCGGGTTTGGCCATCTCCAGCCTGTTGGCGCAGATATTGGGCGTCAATGTGGGTGACAGCGTCGAGGTCGATTTGTTGGAGGGCGCGCGCCGTACAGCGAGTTTGCCGGTGACGGCGCTAGTCGAAGACTATTTCGGCATTAAGGGGATGATGGACAGTGAGGCGCTGCGCCGGCTGATGCGCGAGGCTCCCGCCGTTACAAGCGTCAATCTGACCTTTGATCAGAATATACGCGAAGCGTTTTATGCGGCGATCAAGGCGATGCCTACCGTGAGCGGCCTAGGGCTGCGACGGAATTCACTTGCAAATTTTCGGGCCACGGTTGCGTTGCTGCTCACGACGATGGCTAGCATCTACACCGGACTTGCCGCGGTCATCGCCTTTGGCATCGTCTACAACAGTGCACGCATCGCTCTCTCCGAGCGTGCCCGCGAACTAGCGAGCCTTCGCGTTCTCGGGTTCACGCGCGCGGAAGTGTGGTGGATCTTGCTGCTGGAGCTCGCGCTATTGCTCGCCGTCGCCCAGCCGCTGGGCTGGTTCATGGGCTACGGTCTTGCGTGGATCATGAAAACCCAGCTCGCAGGCGAACTCATGCGAGTGCGTTTGGTTGTCGAGACCTACACCTATGCGACAGCCAGCGCGATTGTTATCGCGGCAGCCGGGTTTTCGGCTTTGGTGGTGCGAGAGCGTGTGAACCGCCTTGACCTTGTTGCTGTTCTTAAAACGAGAGATTGATGAGCCATGGAAAATAAGTGGAAGTCCCGTGCGGTATGGAGTGTGGCGATTGCGATAGCCGCTGCTATTGCGATTTGGCTTGTGTGGCCGCGGCCGGTCCCAGTCGATTTTGCATCGGTGACAAGGGGCCCGATGGAAGTCACGATTGACGATGAGGGAAAGACCAACATCCGGCATGTCTATACGGTGTCTGCGCCTGTGGCAGGCCGGGTCTTGCGCATTTCTCATCCGTCTGGAACTCAAGGCTTTTCTATTCACATCGGCGACGCCGTAACCGCAAACGAGACGGTCGTGGCGGTGATGCGACCGGCGTTTCCGACTTTTATCGACGTGCGGTCACGCGAGGAGCTGCAAGCCGCAGTTGCGGCGGCCGATGCCGCGATCACGCTATCTCAAGCGGAGGTGCGACGCATCGAAGCGGCGCTTGAATTTTCGAACAGCAATCTTCGGCGCGCCGAAACTCTGGTGAAAACCGGTGCTGTTTCTGTGAGGGCCTTCGATCAGGCAAAACTTGATGTAGTAACAAATGAAGCCGCGTTGTCGAGCGCCAAGGCGCAGCTTGAAGTACGGCGGAGCGAACGAACCAGCATCGCAGCAAAATTGATTGATCCATCTGAGGCTATAAGTCCTTCCACGGCGACTTGCTGCATCCAGATCAAAGCGCCGGAATCGGGGCGTGTGCTCAAAATTCGGCAAGACAGTGAAGCAGTGGTCTTGCCCGGAACGCCGTTGGTCGACATCGGAGACTCTAAAGATCTCGAAGTCATCACTGACCTGCTGTCGACCGACGCGGTGCGGATCAGGCCCAATGCCGCGGTGCAAATCGATGGATGGGGTGGCCGCCCGATCGAGGGGCGTGTCGTGCGGGTTGATCCGGCAGGTTTCCTGAAGGTCTCGGCACTCGGGGTGGAAGAGCAACGCGTCCGCACAACTATCGATCTCGTAGGACCGCCGGACGCTTGGGAAGCTCTCGGGCATGAGTTTCGGGTGATTGTGCATGTCACGATTTGGAAGGCGGAAAGCGCGCTTCGTGTTCCAGTTGGGGCTTTGTTCCGTAAGGGCGATGACTGGGCGGTCTTCGCGATGAAGGACGGTACTGCGCGCGCGACCGTGGTGAAGATCGGTCAGCGCAACAATCGTATTGCGGAAGTGCAAGCGGGACTCTCGGAAGGAGACCGCGTCATCCTTCATCCGAGCGATAGGATTCGGGACGGCACAGCGGTGGCGGAACGTGAAAATCACTGACAGGGCTGAGATGTGACGAGCGAGCATGCCCTCACGATCAACGCGGGATCATCGACCATCAAGGTCGGGGCTTTCGCTATCGATTCTGGGACGCCTGAGCCGCTGGGTAAGATCGTTGTCGAATTGCGGAATGCTCCCTTGCCAATCCGCGTTATCCCGGTGCACGGGCAGCCCTACGAAGCGTCGTGGACAGCGCCCGCTGACGATTTCGAGGGCATCGTCCGGCTCCTTGTTCCGACCATCCGCGAGGCTTTTGCGATCTCATCCTTTTTGGTGGTGGGGCATCGGATCGTCCATGGAGGCCTGGATTTCAGAGGGCCTGTAGCTGTTAGAACGCCGAATTTGGATCGCATCAAGGCGTTGATCCCACTTGCGCCGCTGCATCAGCATCAAGGCGCGCGGCTGATTGAAGCGATAGGACACGTCTGTCCGGGTATCCTGCAGACGGCATCGTTCGATACGACATTTCACCTGACTCTGGCTCCTGAGGCGCGCCGATTTGCTATTCCCCGAGATCTGCATGAGGTCGGAGTAAGACGTTACGGATTTCACGGAATCTCATACGCTCATATTGCTCGCGCGCTTGCGCGCGATGCCCCCGATCTTGCCCGAGGCCGCGTCGTTGTCGCGCATCTTGGGAATGGCGCAAGCTTGTGCGCACTGGATGGTGGCGTGAGCAAAGATACGACCATGGGGTTCTCAACGCTGGACGGCGTGCCGATGGGTACCCGCTGTGGCGCCTTGGATCCTGGCGCTCTTTTGTACCTTCTTAAGTCGCGCGGTATGAGCGCAGGAGAGCTCGAGACGCTGCTCTATGAACGATCGGGGCTGTCTGGTCTCTCAGGGATCAGCAGCGATGTGCGGGTCTTGCAGGCGGACAAGACGATGGCCGCGGCGGAGACGCTCGACGTATTTACCTTCCATATCGCACGCAATGTTGCTGCGCTGGCAACGACGCTGCAGGGACTGGACGGTCTCGTCTTCACAGGCGGTATTGGAGAACATAACCCCGGCATCCGGGCGGCTGTGTGCGCACGGCTGCGCTGGCTCGGGGTTCGCCTGGATGAGAATGCTAACACGACGAACGCGATGCGAATTCAGAGTCCGGAAAGCGGGGTGGCCGTGCTGGTTATTCCGGCAGATGAAGAGCAGCAGATTGCCGCGGACGCCGTATCCATCCTGCACGGCCGGACGAAATCAACAAAGGCGACAGGTGGGTTTGCATGACTCCGGACGAGCTCAACAGCCTCGATGCTTATTGGCGCGCAGCCAATTTCCTGGCAGTCGGCCAGATTTACTTGTTGGACAATCCATTGTTGAAAGAGCCGCTGCGCGTCGAGCACGTCAAGCCGCGCTTGTTGGGCCACTGGGGCACGAGCCCGGGATTGAACTTCATCTACGCGCATCTCAATCGCGTCATCCGTCACCATGATCTGAACGCGATCTTTGTTTGCGGGCCCGGGCATGGGGGCCCGGCAATGGTGGCGAATACCTATCTCGAAGGAACGTACTCGGAGATTTATCCTGACGTTCCGATGAACGAGTCCGGCCTCAAGCGGCTTTTTCGGCAGTTCTCATTTCCGGGCGGGATTCCGAGCCACGCGTCGCCCGACTTGCCCGGATCAATTCATGAAGGTGGTGAACTTGGCTACGCTTTGTCGCATGCCTACGGCGCTGCGTTCGATAATCCTGATCTCGTGGTGGCGTGTGTGGTCGGCGACGGGGAGGCCGAGACGGGTCCGCTGGCTGCGGCATGGCACTCAAACAAGTTTCTGAACCCGCGCAGCGATGGGGCGGTACTCCCGATCCTCCATCTCAACGGCTTCAAGATCGCAAATCCGACAATCCTTGCGCGTATTTCCCAAGAGGAGTTGCGGCAGCTGCTGCGTGGCTATGGTTATGAACCGCTGTTTGTGGAGGGGGCGGATCCGATGCAGATGCATCGTGATATGGCCGATGCATTGGATACGGCGATCTCCGCTATTTTGCGCCTCCGGACCGAAGCGCGGAAGACCGGTCTCGTGGCGCGGCCGACATGGCCCATGATCGTGCTGAGAAGTCCCAAAGGGTGGACCGGCCCGCGCAGCGTTGACGGACTGAAGACAGAAGGTTCGTGGCGATCCCACCAGGTGCCTTTGACGGGGTTTGAGAAATCACCAGAGCATCTCAAGGCCCTAGAACGCTGGCTGCGGAGTTACCGTCCCGACGAACTCTTCGACGAACGCGGGTGCCCGAGACCTGTCGTGTTGAACGCTGCGCCGTCGGGTGCACGCCGAATGGGAGCGAACCCGCATGCCAACGGCGGCCTGCTGCGGCGGCCCCTTGAGCTTCCAGATGCGCATGCATTTTCCGTCGCCTGTCCATCGCCTGGCTCTGCGGTTGCGGAGGCAACAAGAGTGTTTGGTCAATGGCTGGCCGCAGTCGCCGGTGCTGACGGCAACAAGAGCGTGTTTCGGTTGGTTGGCCCGGATGAAACGTCATCCAACCGGCTTGACGCGGTCATCGAGCTTGCAGCCGCAGTTGGATGGCCGAACTGCAGGATGACGATACTTACTTGTCCCGGAATGGCCGCGTGTTGGAAATTCTGTCCGAACACACGTGCCAGGGATGGCTTGAAGGCTATCTGTTGACCGGCCGTCATGGCTTGTTCTCCTGCTATGAGGCCTTCATCCACATCGTAGACTCGATGTTCAACCAACACGCCAAGTGGCTCGATGCCAGCCGCAAACTGCCCTGGCGCAAGCCGGTGTCGTCCCTAAACATATTGTTGACCAGCCATGTCTGGCGGCAGGATCACAATGGCTTTAGCCATCAGGATCCCGGTTTCATCGATGTTGCTCTTAACAAGAAAGCGGACGTCGTTCGCGTATATCTGCCGCCGGATGCAAATACGCTGCTCGTCGTCGGTTTCCACATCTTGAACACATGGAACAGGATCAACATCGTTGTCGCGGGAAAACAACCAGCGCCGCAATGGCTGACGTTTGAAGAGGCCGGGCGGCACTGCAGTAAGGGCGCCGGACGATGGGCGTTCGCCTCGAATGAAGGCGCGGACGCGCCTGATATCGTTTTTGCCAGTGCGGGAGACGTGCCGACGCTTGAGGTTATGGCGGCGATCGGCATTTTGAACGAACACTTGCCTGACGTGAAAATCAGGATGGTGAACGTTATAGATCTCATGACGCTGCAGCCGGAAAGCGTCCACCCCCACGGGCTTTCAGAGCAGAACTTCGATAAGCTTTTTACCCGTGATCGGCCAATCTTGTTTGCCTATCACGGCTATCCTCCGACCATTCATCGTTTGTGCTACAAGCGCGCCAATCACGGGAACCTGCACGTGCGAGGCTACGTGGAGGAGGGCACGACGACGACACCCTTCGATATGACGGTGTTAAACCGTCTGGATCGGTTTCATCTCGTCTGCGATGCACTGAAATACCTTCAACGTTCGGATCCGGCTGCTCAATCGCTCCTGTGCGTTATGCAGAGCAAACTTGAAGAGCACGCCTATTACATTCGTGAGCACGGTCAGGACATGCCGGAGGTGCGTGATTGGCGGTGGCGGCGAAACTAGGGGGCTATATTAGGCGTTGCAGTTTTTCCGCTATTGCCGCGCTCGCATCAATAGCATTGCTTGGATGTATGACTGTGTTGGTGGAGACGACACGTCCGGCCAAGGCTTTCAATTCCGCGTCAGAGTCTGTGGCGAACAGCGCGTGCACCGCAACGCAGACCGGTGCAATGAAACCCTCTGCTTTGAGTTTACGGGTGGCTTCGATCATCGTGCGTCCTGATGAGACAATGTCGTCGATAAGAACCGGCGTGCGGCCTTTCAGATCATGCAGATCCGGTATGGTGATTGCGACGTTCCTATCGCCGAAGCGCTGTTTTTCCAATACGCGATAGTCTGCGCCAGCACGGCGTGCGACATCGCCAACCCATTGCTCGCTTTCGCTGTCAGGGCCAACGAGTACTGGTTCTGAAACATTGGCTGCGATCCATCCCGCAAGCAACGGTGCAGCATGGGCAACTTCACACTGAATGGTGTAGATCGCGCCTAGGGCGGGATAACGATGCAGATGCGGATCGACAGTCACAAGCGCATCGAAGGCCTGGGATATAAGGCGGGCAAACGTCACCGATGTGACGGCTTCGCCCGAATGGAAACGTTTGTCTTGGCGCATATAGGCGAGATAAGGCGCGACCAGAACGACTCTGCTTGCGCCAAGAACGCGCGCCGTGTCGGCCGCAAACAGCAACGGTAGGACCTTGGGATCGGGATGATCAAGCGTGGCGATAAATACGACGGTTCTGTCGCGCGGGTCGGTAGCGAAACGCATATAGGTTTCGCCGTCAGGAAAACTGCGTGTTTCGAGGGCACCGCGTTCTCCCGCGACCGCATGGACTAGAGCGTCGGCCAGAGCGTCGTTACCGGGTAGGGGAATAATCAACGGTGTCGTCATGACACGGCGACCTGGATGATGTCGGGATTGGCTGCGGCATAGTCAAGCGCGTAGTGCAACTCGCCGCGGCTTTCAGCATGGACGACGCAGAGCGGCTGGCCGGCGGCAACGGATGTTCCGAGCTTGACATCGAGCGCGACTCCGGCGGCCTTGGATTCCGGTGCGCCTGCAAGCTTTGCGAGCCGAGCAATCTTGCGATTGTCGATGGCAGTTACCTGTCCCGCCCGGGGCGCCTGCAGCGGTCGAATATGAGCGGCAACCGGTGGCACTCGCATGCCGCCCTGTGCCTCGCAGATCGCCTGAAACTTTTTCCAGGCTCGGCCATCGGCGATGGTGGCGGCAGCAACGCTCGCGCCGTCTCCGGGCCCGGCTTTGCCAGCGAGTTCGAGCAACGCGCCGGCCAGTGCACAGGCTCTTTGCTGCAAATCCGCGCATGCATCGCCCCGCGCCTGCAAGACGCCAAGAACGTCATGAGCCTCAAGCGCGGGACCAATACCTCGGCCAACCGGCTGAATACCGTCAGAGACAATCACTCGCGCTTCCATACCGAGCGCAATTCCGACCTCAATCAGTCGAGCGCTGAGGGCGTCGGCGGCCTCCATGCTTCGCACCTTTGCGGTCGGACCGACTGGCATATCGATCACGACGTGGTTTGAGCCGGCAGCGATTTTCTTGGAGAGCACCGAGGCGACCAACTGGCCTTCGCTATCGACATCAAGTGCGCGCTCGACACGGATCAGCACGTCATCGGCCGGGCTGAGACGGACCGCGCCGCCCCAGACGATGCAGCCGCCCTCGAGTTCAATCACCCGCCTGATGGCAGGAAGGTCGAGATCGACCGGCGCGAGTGTCTCCATGGTATCAGCAGTGCCGGCGGGCGAGGTGATGGCACGCGACGAAGTCTTGGGCATGATGAGTCCATGCGCTGCGACGATCGCGACTACGATGGGTGTGGTGCGGTTGCCGGGCAGGCCACCAACAGAATGCTTATCGAGGATGGGTGATCCAGCCCAGGTAAGACGCTCTCCTGCATCGACCATGGCGCGGGTGAGCGCGATAGTCTCCTCGCGATCAAGCGGCAAGGCGGCGCAGGCGGTTATGAAGGCAGCGAGATGGACGTCGGCGTAGCGGCCTTCAACGATGTCGCGGATGATAGGCAAGAACGACGAAGGTTCCAGCCGATGGCCATAGATACGCCGCCGTACGCTGCCAAGGGATTCCACTGGCCTGACATGGCTGGCATGGACTGCGTCGCTTTCATGCACGCCAAGCCGCGTCCATGCGATCTCTGAAAGGCCAACCTCGTCCGGACCGAGCAGGTCTGACGTGACATGGTGCAAGGTGGCGATGATCTCGCGGCCGCCGCTTTCGAGCAAAATACGCGAATGCTGAGCAAAGCCTTCGGCCCGGCAAACATGGCAATCTGCGCGCATGTAGGCTTCGGCTTCGTCATGGGTGTGAATGCCAAGCCGCCGAGCCCGCAAGGCAGGGGTTGAAGCGTTCATGGCAACTCCAAAGATTCAAGATGTTGCGGAATATGGCAGTTCCAGCCAAACGCTTCCGTGATGCGGCTGGATAGCGCTTGCGCAGCGTTACTTTCGCCATGCGTGATGAAGGTACGGCGTGGCGGCGCTTTGATCTGCTGAAGCCACCGCAGGAGCTCTTCCTGATCGGCGTGTGCCGAGAGCATCGAAAGATTCTGCACTTCTGCTGCAACAGCAATTTCTTCGCCATGGATGCGAATAGTCTTCGCCCCCGCCACAATGGTCTGGCCTCGTGTGCCGGCGGCCTGGAAGCCCGCAAAAAGAATCGTGCATCGGGGATCGGGTGCAAACCGTTTCAGGTGATGCAAGACACGTCCTCCCGTTGCCATGCCACTTGCCGAAATGATTACTTTAGGAACGGGATTGCCGGTCAATGCCTTGGAATCCTCGACGCTGCGCACGTAAGTGGCGACGCTACACGCCTTCGTGCATTCATGCTCGGTGAGGCGGTGATCGGCGAGATTGCGGCAGAAGATATCACTCGCATCGATGGCCATGGGGCTATCCAGAAACACGGGCACGTTTTTGAGCCTACCAGCTCGCTTAATCCGCTCGAGATAGAACATGAGGTGCTGTGCGCGGCCGACGGCAAAGGCAGGAATGACGACTGTGCCACCACGGCCAACGGTTCGGCCAACGATTGCGGCGAGCGCTGCTTCCGGATCGGTTTTGTCGTGCAGCCGGTCGCCATAGGTGGATTCGATCAGAAGACAATCGGCCAAACGTGCGGGTTCGGGATCCGGCAAGATTGGGTCGCCATAGCGGCCGATATCGCCAGAAAACACCACACGATGCCCTTCCGCTTCGAACGCTATGGAAGCAGCGCCTAGAATATGGCCGGCACGACTGAAGACGATGTGAGCGCCAGGGATCTCGTGCGACTGATGGAATGGCAGTGGCTTGAATAAACGCAGCGCTGCGCGTGCGTCGTCTTCAGTGTAGAGAGGCAGCGCGGGTTTGTGCCGCGAATAGCCATGCCGGTTGGCGAACTCCGCATCTTTCTCCTGAAGAAAACCGGAGTCCGGCAGAAGGATTTCGCTTAAGTCCTTGGTTGGAGGAGTACAATAGACGGGACCGGCAAAACCCTGCCGCGCCAGCAGTGGCAGATAGCCGGCATGATCGAGATGGGCGTGGGTGAGTACAACCGCATCTATCTCTCGGGCTAAAACTGGAAGCCGCTCCCAGTTGCGCTCGCGCATTTCTTTCAGCCCTTGAAAAAGTCCACAATCGACAAGAATGCGGCGGCGCCCGGTTTCGATCAGATACTTGGAGCCGGTGACCGTGCCGGCGCCGCCAAGGAATGTTAGTTTCATCTGGTTTCTCGCAATTATGATTATGGTCGGCAGCAGCGCAAACGCTGCTGCCAGTGCGCATCACTGGCCATTCTTCTTCAACCAGTCCTGCATTGCCTTGACCTCTGTCTGTTGGGTCTTGATGATTTCTTCGGCCCATTTCTTGGTCTGCGCATCCTTGCCGTATTGCAGGCGCACCTTCGCCATGTCGATCGCACCCTGGTGATGGGCAATCATGCCTTTGACGAAAGCGACTTCCGGGTCAGTTGCCTTGAGGCCCTCGATGATGGGCCCGTGCATTTTTTCGGCGCTTGCAAGATAGGCTGTGGTGGAGGGAGAGGCTGGCGATGCTGCGGCGGCGTTGCCGCCCATGTTTCCTTGTCCCATGCTTTCCTGCATCATCTGTTGCATCATGCCCATGCAGCCTTGCGGCATGGACTGCATGGCGGCGCGGCAGTTTTCCGGCATGCGCTGCATCATCTGTCCCATCATGTTCTGCATCATGCCGGCTTGAGAGGGGGCTGCTGGCGTTGATGGCGATGGCGTGGGTGCCGCAGGAGGCGAGGCAGGTGCAGGCGTGGGCGCAGTTTGCGCCTGCGGCGCGTCACCGCCGGGGTGATGTTGCGAATGATCTTCTTGCGACTGGCCGAGAACTGGCTGGGCAGCAAGGAGCATGAAGAAAGAGATGACAGTCAGAAGATGTTTGGTCATGGGGTGATCCTCCGGATCAGTGATCAGTTGAACTTGGCTTGAGAAGTGCCTTGGGATTCGCGATCTGCACGGCGTCTGCGGACTTGAGCGGCATCTCGGAGTCGGCCGTGCCGGCGAGTTTGATGCCGACGGGATGCAGGCGGAACCGCCAGCAACGTAGGTCCGCGGACGGTGTGTGTGCGCTTACGCGAGAATTCGGGGAGGGCGCCGCAAACCGCCTGGATGTGTACCGGCGCGAGTGCTGACGTCTGAGGGGCGAGGAGAAAGCGCGCGCGCTTGGTCCAGAAAATTCGCTTGCGGACCATTCAATACAGCAGTGCAGCAGCAGACGCCATTCCCGCAGCAATCGCCAGTACAGCCGCCATCCGGCTTTGAAGATTGCTTCAGATCAGATACGAGACTTGTCTTCTGTTCATGAACAGCCTTGCGGTCAGATGGCTGATGTTTGGAGGGCCGGACGGTTGCCTGATCGGCCGGGGCAGAAGTTTGCATTTGTGCCAGGCGAGGGCGGTGGTCGTGCCCAGGATGAGCTTGCGCGCTTTGTGGCGTAAACAATATTGCAAAGGCCATTACAGCCGCTGCAGCGCATCCCGCCATGATCGTTCGGACCTTCATCGCCGACATCATGCCTTAAATCATGAGGCAAAACGGCAGGCGCGCATTTGACATAAATCAATCCGCTTTAAGTTCTTACCTTAGCGGTCGGCACGGCTTACCACCGAGATCAATTCATCGATCTTGCGTCGCCGCTCAGCTTTGCTTCCTGAGGCGATTGCGTGTTCGACGCAGTGCCCGACATGGTCATGCAGGATTTTCTCCTCAAGGCGGCGTAAAGCGCTTCGTACAGCGGAAATCTGCGTGATGACATCGATACAATAGCGGTCATCCGCGATCATTTTTTGGATGCCACGGACTTGGCCTTCGATGCGGGTTAGCCTTTTGGCGGAACTAGTCTTGATCTCGTCTCTCATCCTCTACATATACCCCCATGGGGTATAGCACTCAAGCATGGGAGCAATCTATGAACACGCAGAATCAGAAGGACGAAGGACACAGCTGCTGCTGTGGCAGCAAAAAGGCAGGGCCTGTAGCTGCGGCCAAGCAGGAGGTGGACGAACATCGGGGCCATCGTCATGACGCTCATGGTGAGACGCGGAAAGCGGCGTGCTGCGAGACTGGCTCGTCTGTTGCGCCTGTCGGACAAGTTACCGAGAACAATTGATATCGGTGTAAGTATTTCGGCGAGAGGGGGCTAGGCGCTAGCCGTTTGCAGCTTAGGACGGTTGGCAACCGTGCCCTCTCGCCGAACAATCGGTCCGAGTGTCGGGAAATTCTTTCCACCGCATGCGCGCGGGTGCGTAAACGAGCTTGATCTTCGGCACACGTTAGCCATCCTCCTTTCTTTGAATATAGGCCGGGCCTCACGACAATCCGGCGTCAGCGCTAAGATGATCCGTTACTAGGAGTCGATCGGACTGCTGCCTGAGACGACGCGCAAGGGTAGCGGTTACCGCGACTACGACGTCGTTGACTTGCGCCGGCTGGCTTTCGTGCGCCGCGTGCGCGATCTCGGCTTCTCCATCAGTGTATCCGTGCCTTGCTGGAACTGTGGAGCGACCGCGCATGCGGCAATACTGATGTCCGCGCCATCACCAATGCGCATATCTCCGAACTGCAGACTCAGGCGAAAAACTCGAAGAGATGATCGCGACGTTGCGCCATCTAGTGCGCTGCCGGGCCGAGAACTGCGCCGAATGCGATTCCGGCATGAGCGACGTGCATCAATATGCGGGCGATGCGATCCGCAAGGATGTCATCGCCATCCGCTCCGATGAGAATGCGGCCATGGCGCGCGGCATGGTGAACAAGCTGTTGGGGCAAGCGCCTGTTCGCATACGACGCAGTGCATATCGCGCTCCTGAACAACCGCGACCTTCAGGCCGCCTACAACCAATGCGGCATTTCCGAAGCACAAATGGTGCAGGCAAGCCTTCCGCCGAATCCTAGATTCTCCAGCGAGGGCATGGCGGAGACTCGATTTACAGATCGCCCGCATCGACGTGTTGGCATTGGCGCGCTCTTCCAATCTGACCAGCGCCACGCGTCAGGTTAGCATCCTCGATGCTCGCTGGGATCAACAAGAAGACCAGGTCCGGCGACGAGACCGAGCGCGTGAAGGCGGCTTCGAGGTCGAATTCCAGATTCCGATATTCACGTGCGACTTTAAATTGATCTTCGACCTTAATCTCAATCATCGCGACAAGCTGATTATGTGCCTTGAGTTGCAGTTGCTACAGTGGTTGCGGACGCACGTGCCTAACATTCACGAATGACAGAGCGCAGTTTGCACCGGGACCGATTGCACCAGGCATGAGGCGACTTTTTGATCCGCGCTGGCCGAGAGCGCCGGCCTGCAGCCCAGCGTCCGTAATTGTTTGGCCTTAAAGGGCCGCGCCGCACGCTCGATCTGAATCGCACAGACAATTGATATGTCGACGGTGTTGCGGCGTCAAAAACCCTAGTCAAATCAACGCCCGGCGTCCCCTTGTATTGTTCCGATTGGAGTTATGCCCTTAATGAGGTGGGTAGGGACTGTTGGGATTAGACCCCAGTGGTTACTCCTATGCAACACAGGAGGCCAAATGGGCTCGAACTTCCCAAACGTCCACGACCAAGCTCGGTCGGGGATCGACACTGAAATCCCCGCGGTGTCTCGATTTGTATGCCGTTCGGATGTTGCAACTCAACGTAGCACTGTTAGCAGTTCGGGTTGGCATTGGCCGCAGTCCTCGAAATTGTCGCGAGACTCAAACTTAAGAAGGGAGGTCCGTGGAGTCGTGACCAAGATCGCCTATAACGTCGCGCGAGATAAGGCCCGTTCGAATCCATCACCGATTGGAGAGTTTGGCGACAGGGTCCGCGCCGAACTGGTTGGCTTGTTGAGTTTCAGGCCGCTGCCTGACGCAATATCCGTTGTTGCGCAGACTTATCGTAATGTTGCGGTTGAAGACTACCGGGGTCTTTATTTACTACTTGGTGGCAGTGGGCTCTCACGGCGGACACACAAGATCGCGAAGCGAAGTTGATTGTGAACTTTGCGTGCGTGCTGTCTCTGCGATCGAGGCATAGAGGGCTTCTTTTTTGTCCCGGCCAAGATAAGTGTTAAACGTAAAGGCAGGGGCGCAAATGCGCCCCCTGAATTAAGCCACTCTGTCGACTACATGGCGTGGAAGCGTATCGTCGTTGGACGGCGCGAAGCACCCCGGGTCAATAGGTCATCATCGATGCTTTCCCCTCTCGTGCCTGATCGGCATGATGGCGGGGCTTTGAACCGGGTTACTCCCGCGCCGAAGTGCTTCGCACCCATGTCCGGGCTCCCTCCTGAACGTCGTCTTCGACGCCATTGTAGGAGGATGGAACGGGCGACGTCACGCTTCGCATGGCGCCCTTTGCGGCGTGCAGAGCGAACTTGGCCCAACGTTTCGCAACCCAGGGCAGCGACGTATCGGTGCAGAACGAACGCAGTTGAAACGCCTTGTTCGTCGAATAGGCGTCGTTCGCGACCTTGACCTCGTCGGCATAGAACTCCGCGATTTTCGCCTCGCCCATGCCCGGTTTCGCGAGCCACGCCGGAATGTGGAGGTTGCAGAGGCGCTCGACGTCGACCAGCACCTTGCGCGCGCCGGTTCCGGCTGCGGGGCAGGAGGTCGAGAACGCATCGCCGACCAGCACGATGCCGTCCTGCTTGTGACCCTTGGTCACATAGAGATCGATCGGTCGGATTTTGACGAAGTCGGTGACGGTGAAATCGCCCATCAGCTTCTTCAGCCCCGGCCACATCGCGTAAAGCGTGTCCTGCGGCGCGTCGCGGAACTGCTTGAGCCAGGGATCGTGCAAGTCGCGGTAGCCGAACAGATTGGCGCGCATCGTCGTGCCGATCGGGAACAGCGTGATGTAGCCCATGCCGTCCGTCGCGCGCTCATTGTAATAGGTGAGCGCCGGAAAGCGAAATCTCTTACGGTTCGCGGGTTTCGCATCGAAGCCGACCGAGATCGAATGGTTCGCGCTGATCACCTCGCGATCCATGCCAAGCTTCTTGATCAGGCCGATGTTGAGGCCGCTCGCCAGCACGACGAGCCGCGCGGAAATCTCGCCGCCATTGGACAGAACGACGGTCTGCCGCTCCGGGCCGGTCTTGATGTCGGCGACCTTGGCGTTGATCACGTCAGTGCGCGCCGGGATCTGGGAACGCACCGTGTTCACCAGCGTGTCGTACATGATGCCCTGCTGATCGCCGGGCCGTTTCTCGACGATATGGCCGAAACGCGCGACCCAGGATTCGCGGTCGTGCGTCGAGCTGCGGAGGACTGCATCCACGATGCCGGTCTTCTTCAGCGTCGCCATCTGAACGCCGTCGAGCTTCTCGCAGCGGAAATCGGCGGGATAGGTCGCATGCGGATCGATCATCACCGCGTCGATGCCGGCGCGGCCGAGCATCGCGGCTGTGAGTGAGCCGGCGAGGCCGCCGCCCGCGATGACCACATCGGTATGCCGCATCGTCTGCTCCGTTATTTCTTCCGCGGCTGACGCCAGTTGAGGTAGGCGTCCTTCGCGGAGGCGCGCAGGTCGCGATAGGTCTTCTGCAATGTGCTGAGCACGCGGAATTCGAGCGAGCCACCACGCCGCGCGTCGATCCAGAGATCGGCGACCGCCTGCCGGTCAGTCCAGGCCGCCATGAATCCGGTGTCGTCGAGCGAGCACGAGTCGACGTAAGCAATCGTCTTGTCCGCGAGGAACGCCGTCGTGTAATCCTCGAGCAGAAGCATGCCCGGCGAAAAATCCTGGAACTGTTCGTCGTAGGCGGTCTTCCAGGTGAAGGCCGCGCCGCCCGCGCGTCCCACGATCTGCATGCTCACCGGTTTGCCGTCGAGATAGAGCGAATGAATCGCTGCGCTGTGATGGTCGGCGAGCGCCGCAATCGCGCCGCGCATGAAGGCGGCTTCCGCGGGATTGCTCAGCAGCGCCGTGCCGTGCTTGCCCTTCCAGCCGGCGGCTTCCATCGTCAAGAATTCCTCGAATGCCTGACGCACCGCCGCGGGTTCGGTGGCGGTGACCGAGGTGAGGGTGCCTTTTTCGGAGAGCCTGCGGCGATGCTGGCGCAGCTTCTTGCGCGTCGAGCTGGAAACGGCCTTTTCGAGATAGCCCTTGCCGTCGAGTTCGGAGACGAGTTTCGGCCGCTTGGATTGCTCGAAGAGGCAAGGCGCGCTATCGCGCTGCTCCAACACGCGCATCAGCGCGTCGTAGGTCGCGCCATCGGTGCCCATCGAATCAAGCGCGACAATCTTCGGGAGGCTTTCATCCTTTGCGATGAGGTCGAGAAACGCGTCGAGCGTCTCGTCGAGACATTTGCGGTCGATCACCGGCGTAGCGAGGTAGCTGTGCGTAAAGACGGGGGCGCAGAGAAGATGCATCAGAAGCGGAGACTTGCGCGGGCGGGTGACAGCAAAGGTCCAGATGCCGGCGAGCTGACGGCGACCGTCGATGTGCGTCCAGGCCAGCAGTGCACAATGCCGCGTCGAAGGATCGGCGGCGTCGGCCACGGCAACCAGCGCCGGGTCCATGAAGACGTTTGGGGTGTCGGCGCGGGCGAGCAACCCGGTCCAGACTTCATTCAGTTCGGTGAGACGAGCGGCGTCCACGATTTCGGTTGTTAGCGTCTGTTGCGCACGTTGCATAGTCGGGCTGGCGCTGGCGACCGAGGCGATGTCGTGAGACCGGGAGACGGAAACGTGTTTCATGACCTTGTTCTTACTCCCGATCAACTGGCAACCTGAGGCATGCGGAACTCGCTGCACACCGCCGGGTCTGCAGCCGTTTTGCGGAAATCCGATTTCAGAACCGAAGCAAATTGCGCATCAGTCTACGTCTCCGGCGCCTAGACCCGCTAACAACGTCGCCGGCAAAAGTCGAGAACTAGGCGCGCCTCCAGACGAACAAATGCAGTCCCAACCTGCGTTTGGCGATCCAGAACAGAAGCGCGGATTCCACGACGAACGCTGCTGACGTTGCTGATGCGACGCCCATGCCGCCATATGGCGCAGCGAGCGCAAAGCATCCGATGATGTTGACCGCGAATGCGCCTGCGTAGGCGACCGCGCAGATCCGCTGTTGTCCGACCATCGTGATCAGCCGCTCGGCGGGCCCGACCGCGGCGCGGGCGAGCAGGCCGATCGCCAGCACGAACATCACCGGATAGGCATCGGTGAAGCTTGGCCCGAATAGCCACAGCATCGGCTTGCCCAGCGCGAGCATCATAAGGATCGCGCCGAGCGACGGCCAGAAGATCCATTTGATCGTGGTCGCAACGAAATCGGCGAGTCCCTCGCGGTCGCCGGCGACGTGATAGGCCGCGAAACGATGGCCCGCCGATGCGGCGACTGCAAAGTAGATGAAGGTGACCAGCGTCATCGTCTTCGATGCCGCGTAGTAGTGCGCGACCTCGTCGGCCGGGCGGAATTGCTGAAGCACCAGAACGTCGGTTGTCGTGAGCAGCGTGTAGATGCCCCAGACCGCGATCATCGGCAGCGACGTCGCAAACCAGCCCTTGATATTGTAAGCCTTGGCTCCCGGCGCGATCGTCTTGGCGAGACGCTTATTGAGGAGAAAAAGCTGGCCGAGCGCTGTGATCCAGACCGCGATCACGGTCACAAGCATCGCGCCGGTGGTGTCGAACGAATAGCCGAACGCAAAGCCCGCGCCGATCATCGCGAGAATCAAAAGCGGGCGTAGCAGCGAATGCGGCATCACCGCGAGGCTGATCCAATTGTTGGAGCGTGCGATTCCGTCGAGCATGAAGGAGAACGCGTAAAATGGCAGCGCGACGCAGGCGAGATAGAGCGGCATCACCACGTTGCGGTCGAGCGAGCCATCGATCGCGCGCACGAGTCCCGCGCCCGCGATCGCGATCAGCGTTGCGAGGGTGAAGGTGACCCAGCGGCTGCCGGCGATGTAGCCGCGCAGAAGGTCAAAGGATCCACGCTGGGTGTATTCCGGGATGAAGCGCTGCGCGGTGAGCGGCAGGCCGAGATGGACGATGTCGCCGAACAACAACAGCCACGTCCACGCGTAGACGTAAGTGCCGTACTCGAAGCTGCCCATCCAGCGCGCGAGCAGGATCTGTGAGACGAATACCACGCCGGCGCTGGCGACTCGGATAAGGAAGGCCGTGCCCGCGATGCGTTGCGCCGCGGCGTGCTCACCGGTGAGCAACGCCTTTATGCGTGGGGGCAGCCACAGAAACGTGCGTCGCGGGATTGTGTCTTGGGCATCGGTCAAGGCCATCCGGGATAGGGAAGCCCGAACGACTTAATATCGCTTTAAACCAAAGGCGGAGCCGGCGTGAGCAATGCGTCGTGGTCGTCGGCATGATCATTGTGGGATGACGTGCTGCATGGTGTACAGATTCATAACAGTCTTCGGCGTGCCTATTCGGTTAATGGAGTCTCGCAAAATCGAGCTACGTCGAGCTTTCTTCTTAACGTTTCGGGTCTTCGAGCTTCTATCTGGCCAAACGTAACTTGTTGTAACTCGGCACACAAAGGCTCGGCTTGCGTTTGAGTAACCATAACTATTGTCGTCCGATTTACCGTCGTGTGTGACGATCGTCATGGGTCCGAAGGACTCGCCACAGCCGAAGCCGTGCCCGACAGGCTTCAGATAAAGGACAGCTTATATGGCCGGCGAAATCGTTCTCTCAGCGGGTGTACGCGCAAATCTTCTCCAGTTGCAGAAAACTTCGACGCTCATCACTTCGACCCAAAGCAAGTTGGCGACCGGCAAGCGCGTCAATAGCGCTCTGGACAATCCGATCAATTACTTCACCGCGGCGGGCCTGCAGAATCGCGCCGGCGATTTGGGCAACCTGTTGGACTCGATGTCCACAGGCATCAACACGATTCAAGCGGCGAACAACGGCATCACATCGATCACGAAGCTGGTCCAATCCGCGCAAGCGCTTGCGAGCCAGGCGACCCAGACCTCGGATACGACTATTCGCGCCGGTCTCGCGACGCAGTTCGACTCGATCCGTTCGCAGATCACACAGCTCGCCGCCGATGCCGGTTTCAACGGTATCAACCTGCTCGACAGCGGAAGCAGTTCGAATCTGACGGTCACGCTGAACGAAGGCGGAACGTCTTCCGTGACCATCAATGCGGTCGATTTCTCGTCGAGCGGTCTGAACATCGCGGCTTCCGCAAACTCGTGGGCCGGCTCCGCCGACATTTCCGCGGCCTCAACCAATCTTACTGCCGCATTGTCGACCCTGCGTTCGCAATCTCAGGCTTTCGGCTCGAACCTGTCCACCGTGCAGATTCGGCAGGACTTCACCAAAGCCATGATCAATACGCTACAAACGGGCGCGGACAGCCTCACGCTTGCGGACTCAAATGAGGAGGGGGCCAACCTTCTGGCTCTGCAAACCCGCCAGCAATTGTCTACCACGGCGCTCTCTCTGGCCTCGCAAGCTTCGCAGGCGGTGCTCCGACTGTTCGGTTAAGCGAATAGAATCCGCGGACCGTGGGGACCGCGGTGGGGCGGCTCCTTGCTTCTTCGTCATTGCCGGGAACTGTCGATAAAAAGCGCGCTGCTGATTGTAGGTGCGATCAGCGACCCTTGGGTCAGTTTCGGGCGCTACTGCAGTCAGCCCAACGCGCCCTTCGTGGGGCTGCGTAACAAAACCGAACTCATGCCGCCTGGCTGTTGACGTGCGCCTAGCCCCGCCATGACCGTCATGGACTCCAGCGCAGCCACATATGCGAGACTGTCGCTGACCGGCTCAAATCCCATCGCCTTATACAAGCGACGCGCGGGACTTTTCCTATGCACTGAAAGCTCGATCAGAGGACTTCCTAGTTCAATCGCAAGCGCGGCGACGCGACTGAGGAGAAGTTTCGCTATTCCGCGTTGGCGATGATCCGGCTCAACGAACAGGTCCTGAACGTGCATTGTCGTGGCCGCCAACGCCGTATAGTAATGTTCGTTGTAAGTCACCATTCCCACGACTGCTGAACCTTGTTCCGCTACGAAGGCTTTGAATCGCGGAGGAGTGCTAAACGCATCGCGCAACCAATCTTGCGGCGATGCCCGAAGGGATATTTCCGTGCCCTGTGCCGACGCCAACTTGCGTTTCATTTCCCAGAGTACCGAAACGTCATCGGGTTTCGCAGGCCGAACCGTCGCGGACGTTTCAACACCAGAAGGATCGCCCATTTCCTCTGCTTTCGGAAATTGAGAATGCTAAGGTAGCTCGCTTAAACTTGCTGAGTTCATATTAGTGCGCAATTTGTCACCCTGTCGCACCGATCGATCCAGGCTCCTTAAACTTGCCCTGCGCCTGCTCCAATGTTGGCGCTCTTGGTCTCCGCCCTCCTGCATGAGCCTGTCACTATCCTTCCTCGTGCTATTAACTTTTTTTCATCGTTCTCAGCTTTGATTGCGCTTTAATCTTGTTTTCGGAGAACTTTGGCTGGACATTGGCGCGATCTGTTCAGGGTACGCGCGATAATATGAGACTCCTTGCCACCGTCATCAGTCATGTACTGCTTTCCAGCACGCTCGGCGTCCCCGTCAGCGCTATAGCAGCCCACCACAATGAACGCTTTTCTCCCCGCGTCGAGGAAGCCGCTCGCCGCTCCGATCGCGTGGATCCTCCTTCAGCCGTACGAGACCGTTCGGTGGAGAGCGCGAATTCAGTCTTCAAAGTGGGATTGGAAGCTTTGAAGTGGATAGGCGCATCTTCAACGCAGGTCGGCGTGCCCTATCCAGATCTATGGTGTGCCGACTTCATCAATTTCGTCCTCCGCCGAACCGGCTACGCCACCACGAATTCGCGGGCGGCTAGATCGTTTCTCGAATATGGCAAGCGCATCGACGAGCCGCGTGTCGGTGCAATCGTCGTACTGACGAGAGGTAAGGAAGGCGGACACGTGGGTATCGTTCGCGGCACGGACGGCAAGGGCAATATCGTCGTAGTCTCTGGAAACCATGGAAATCGCGTCGCCGAAAGCGTTTACCCTCGGCATCGTGTTTTGGGCTATGTATTGCCGGTTAGAACCGATTAATCTCGTTTCGGATCGTTTACGCGACGCAGGCTAGCCCGAATCGTATACGACGCCCGGGCGTTCCGGAGTTCGATACACGGCGAGATTGAATCAGCGCCCTGGCCGCAAACCTTCATAGGGCCAATGTTTGGCGGATTGGTTTGTCATGTCGGGCAATGGCGAACCAAACACAATCTAGAAATCAGGTCGTCAGCGCCATAAATCTGACCGCTATAACTGTCGAACTTCGCACTGCGCCGGGGTCGTCCGCTAGGCTTTCCGCCATTCGATCAGTGTTACGGGTACATAGCGGCAAGAAATCCAAAGTCTTGGCGATGGAAACGCCGATCTTGGAGCTGATAGGGATTTACATGTCGCCTCGGCACGCCGTCTCGCGCTTTCTCGGCCCCATCGAGCGCCTTGTCGCTGCGCTGACCGACCCGGCGCGCCGCGAGCGGACCGTGGTCGCCGTGCTGGTCGCCTATGTGCTGATCTGGACGCTCTACGCAGTGATCGCCAAGGCGAGCCAGGGCGTCCACTTCGACATGGCAAGGAGCTTCTCGCTCTGGCAGCAGTCAGGCTTCGGTTATGAGACGCATCCGCCATTGGCCGTGGTCGTATCGGGTCTTTGGTTCTCGGTCTTCCCTGTTGCGGACTGGTCGTTCTATCTGCTGTCGATGTCCGTCATCGGTGTCGCGTTCTGGATCTGCTGGAAACTGTGGGGCGACTACCTCGACGGCGAGAAGCGTGTGATCGCATTGGCGCTGCTGATGCTGGTGCCGTTCTTCAATTTCCACGCGTTGAAGTACAACAACAACACTATCCTCATTCCGCTGTGGGCGGCGACCACGCTGTTCTTCCTGCGTTCGTTCGAGAATCGCCGCCTGCGCGATGCCGCGTTCGCGGGTGTCGCGGCGGCCGCTGCGATGTACGGTAAGTACTGGTCGGTGGTGCTGCTTGCGGGGCTTGGCGTCGCCGCGCTCTTTGATCGTCGCCGGATAGATTACTTCCGCTCGGCCGCGCCGTGGGTGACGATCGCCATCGGCGCGCTGCTGATGGCGCCCAACGTCTATATGGTCATTTCGAGCAACTTCGCGCCGATGGATTACGCCTACGGCATCCACGGCTCGCGTTCGATAGCCAAAACGCTGACGTCCGCCGCCGGCTATCTGGCTTCAAGTCTGGGGTACGTGGCGGTCGCGTTGATGGTCGCGTTCCTCGCGACACGTCCCGGCGGCGCGGCGGTAAAGGATTCGATCCGCCCATCGGACGATCATCGGCGTCTCGCAGTCACGGCATTCTGGGCTGCGCTGTTGGTGCCTGTGCCATTTGCGATTGCAGCTCACGTGGAACTGACCGGTCTCTGGTCGATGGCTTCATGGTCCTTGCTGCCGGTAGTTTTGCTGTCTTCGCCGCAGGTCGCGTTGCCGCGCCTCGACGCGATCCGTGTCGTAGCATTAGCCGCGATCTTCCCGATTCTGATGGTGATTGTGGCGCCGGCCATCGCCTTTGTGACCCATCGCACTGGCGTCGCGCCCTATCTGTCGCACGCCGCGCCGCTCGCACCGCTGGTGGACAAGCTGTGGCGTGCAACCACCCCGAGGCCTCTGCGGCTCTATTCCGGCTATGTTGATTTTGCCTACAGCGTCGCGTTCTATCTGCCGAGCCATCCGCAAGTGGTGCATATCCTCGACGGGATTCCGACGCAGGACTTCGACGCGCGGCTCGCACGCGACGGCATCGCGCTAGTGTGTCCGGCGGAAGAGATCAACTGCGTCAACAAGATTGACGCGCTGCTCGCACTTGTGCCGGGCAGCAAGCGCGAAACCGTCGAGGTTGCCCGCATGTTCATGGGAACCCCGAGTGCCTCGGGCCGCTACGTGATTGCCGCCGTGCCGCCGCGGCAATAAAAACTCCCCGCCGAAGCGGGGAGTTTCCGTGCATTCAGCAGCGGGAATGGATCGCTGATGAACGGGTTCTTCTAGTCTCGCCGCAAGCGGCCGCTCAGCTTCACATCTTGTGTCCCGGTGGCATGCCTTCCATGTTCATGCCGCCACCGGATTTCGTATTCTTTTTCTTGGTTTTTTTGGCCTTCTTATCCTTCGACTGCGCCACCTGTTGGACCGAATCGGAGGCGGTGAGGATCGGGGCTGACGCGGGGGCTCCGGGGATAGCAAGCGCCGACCCGGTTCCCGCTAAAAGCACGAATGTCGCAAACAAAGCAATTTTGCGCATGTGACGTCTCCTGTGTGGTGTGTGGGTCTTTCCGTTTTCCGGTAATGCGTTCGTAGCTATCCCGTCAGAGCTTAGCCTTTGCCTACCCCTTCTTGCCATTCTTCATTTTGGCTTGCAGCTCCTTCAGATCTTTCTCGTTCTGCTCCTTCGTTTTCCGCGCTTCCTTGATCACGTCCGCGTCTTTCGTGTTTTTGAGCACAATGTCGGACATGTCGATTGCGCCCTGATGGTGGGCGATCATCTGCTTCATCCAGGACATTCCGGGATCGGAATCCATCATGCCTTTCATCATGTCCTGGTTCATCTTCTGCATCGCGGCATGAAATTCTTTTTGAGCCGCGCTCATCTTGTCCATGTTTATGTTCTGCATTCCCGGCATCTGCATGCCGGACATGGATCCGCCCGCGCCGCTTTGGCCCTGCTGCGCCGCTGCGGGAAGAGCGATCGCAAGCGCCGCCAAAGCCGGAATGAAAGCTGAAAGCTTCATGAGAACTCCTGTTGAAAGCTGGTCTGCCACTTACTCTCAACGATAAAGTCAGGAGTTGGTTCACCGCGACCGTATAGTCGCTAGGAGCTGCTGCCTTCTTTGGCTTCGGAATTATCGTCGGGTGCTGATGACGACCTCAGTTGGGTGAGCGGCCGGAAACAAATTTCCTTCGCCGGTCGGGGTGCCCCCATTGGCCCGGGTATGAACACGTTGCGCGGCCGGTCGACTGCTATCTTGGTCAAAACCACGCCCTGATACCGGTCACGAACTTGACCGCTCTCACGTCTTCTCCTTCTGCACGCGCGTAATCGGCCGTTCTGCCTATCTTCTGGTCATAGGAGACCCCGATATAAGGTGCGAATTCCCGCCGGAACTCGTAGCGCAGCCGGAGTCCGAGTTCCGCATTGGAAAGGCCGGATCCGACGTTGATATCGGGCGAATTCTGCGCTGCGAAATTCAGCTCCACCCGCGGCTGGAGGATAAGCCGCTGTGTCAGGAGCAGATCATAGGTGCCCTCAAGCCGCGCGAGCAGCTCGCCCTTGGTCGAGAGGAACAGGGCACCTTCGAATTCGAACCAATACGGAAAGATGGTCTGCACACCCACCGTCGCGTAGGTCCGTGAAGGATTGGGCTTGAAGTCGTAGCGAACGCCGGCCTGCACGTCGGTGAATACGCCCACCGCCCGTGAATAGAGGGCTTGGATCTCAGCCTCTTCGAGGCCCCGGCGCCGCGTTCCCGAACCTTCGCTCTTCAACACAAGACGATTGATGTCGCCACCGAACCATGCCTGGCCATCCCAACGATAGCCCCCCGGCGATTGGAATTCGGCAAGGTTGGCCATGACCTTCGAGTAGATGCCGCCGCCGTGCTCCTCTTTGAGACCCGCGCGAGCCGCTTCCATCATCGCCGGATCGTAGTAGCGATCCGCAGCGTGGTCGCGCGGCGGGGGAGGCGGAGGAGACTCCGGTATGGCGGGCATTTGTCGACGGTTCATCCCCGAGCCGCTCTGCGGCATCTTCATGCCCGGCATTGTCCCACCGCCAGAACCCGAGGGCATGCTCATTCCTTTCATGCCGCTCATGTCTTTCATGCCGCTCATGTCGTGGCCTGCGCGCGAGCTCGCAGGTTGCGTACGCGCCGCAGGCGTTCCGGATTTGTCGCCGGTTTCGTCCTTCGTCTTGGCCTTCGTACTTTTTGGCGTTGGTTTCGTAGCCGTCCGACTTTCGCCGGGCATGCTCATGCCGGGCATCGAAGGCATCTGCTGGGCTGCAGCTCCCGTGGCCCAGAGGATCGGCACCGCTGCCAGAACAAAATGTCTCATGTCGGCGCTCCCTGCAGCGGCCGAACGCTGAACACTTGGAACATGCCGGCGTGCATGTGGTACAGCATGTGGCAGTGAAACGCCCAGTCGCCGGGCTCGGCCGTGATGTCGAAGCTGACCTTGCCGCCCGGCAAGACGTTGATGGTGTGCTTGCGCGGTTTGTGGTTCGCCGGCGCACCATTGACGACATCGAAAAAGTGTCCGTGCAGGTGGATCGGGTGCGTCATCATCGTATCGTTCACAAGGGTGACGCGAACCCGCTCGCGGCTTCGGAAGGTGTACGGTTTCGTGGTCTCGCTGAACTTCTCTCCATCGAAGCCCCACATGAAGCGCTCCATGTTTCCGGTCAGATGGATCGTCAGGGCGCGGGATGGGGTTCGTGTGTCCGGTATCTGGTGTAGGGCGATCAGATCCTTGTAAGCGAGGACGCGGTGACCGACGCTGTCCAGTCCCATACCCGGATCGCCAGTACGGTCCTGAGGCATGGGAGCGATCGTCTGCACTCCAGGTCCGAGCTTGACCCCTGGAGCGTTCTTCGGGTCGCGCATGTCCATATCCATGCCGGGCATATCGCTCATCGCGTCCGATCCGCGCGGTTTCGGCGGAGCCATGCCGGGGGGCGGCGATCCACGCCGCATTCCAGCCATCCCCGGCATCGAGGAGTTTTGCGACATCGAGTGACCGGGCATGGAAGCGGAACCGCCAGAGGCTGCAGGCATTGCAGCACCGGATCCTCCCGACATCTCCTTGCCGCCCATTTTCATGGAGGACATGTCCATGCCCTTGTCCCCGTTCATCTTCATCGAGGACATGTCCATGCCCATGTCCTTCATCGTCGCCAGCGGCCGCTCACGCAACGGCGGCACCGGCGCCGACATTCCAAGACGCGGCGCCAGCGTTGCCCGTCCCATTCCCGACCGGTCCACGGCCTCGGACACGATCGTGAACGCGCGATCCTCCACCGGCTGAACGATAACGTCGTAGGTTTCGGCGTTGCCGATCTGGAACTCGTCCACAACGACCGGACGAACCATCTGGCCGTCGGCCGCAACGACCGTCATCCGCAGGCCGGGAATACGGACATTGAAAACCATCTGCGCGCCGGCATTGATGAACCTCAGCCGAACGCGCTCTCCCGGCCTGAACAGGCCTGTCCAGTTGTCCTCCGGCCCGTGACCGTTGACGAGGAACGTGTAGACCGCGCCTGTGACGTCGGAGATGTCGGTCGGGTCCATCCGCATCTTCGCCCATTGCAAGCGCTCTTCGAGGGTCTGGTCGCGCCCGGCGAGAAGACCGGCCAAGGTCTGTTTCTGGTAGTTGAAAACACCGCCCTGCTGTTTGAGACGCTGCATGACGAGGTGCGACGGCATGAAGCTGTAGTCCGACAGCACGATCACGTGCTCGCGGTCGTAGTGCACCGGATCGGGCTGCTTCGGATCGATCACGATAGGACCGTATAGCCCTTCCTGCTCCTGGAAGCCCGAATGGCTGTGGTACCAATACGTGCCGCTTTGGATGACCGGAAACTCGTAGATGAAGGTACTTCTGGCCGCGATGCCGGGAAAAGAAACACCGGGAACGCCGTCCATGTGGGCCGGAACCAACAGGCCGTGCCAATGAATCGACGCGGTTTCATCCAACCGGTTCGTAACCGCAATACGAACGCGCTGGCCTTCCTTCAGCCGAAGGATCGGACCGGGCACCGTGCCGTTCACTGTCACCGCTGGCCCCGAGCGACCATCCACCGGCCACGAGGCATGGTCGATCGTTAGCGCGATGTCCCGTCCGGAAACTGTCGATGGCCGGTTCGTCAAGCCAAGCGTTCCGCTGCGTGCCCAGCTCGGCATGAACGTCGATGTTGCAGCGCCCCCGGCCGCAGCAAAAGCACCACGCAGCAGATCACGACGATGAACTTCGTACATGTCCTCACTCCCCCGACGGAGGGTTACGCTCGGAAAAACTGTATCGGCTTTCCTGAGTGAGAGGCAGACATAGTTGAAAGCAGTCCGGGAAAATCGGCGGCTGTGGCGCATTTGTCGCGCCGGACGTTCGGTTGCTGACATTGCAGCAACTTGACGGTGTTTAGCTGCCTCTTGCGGCGGCCGTACCACCTCCGGATGACCAGAAAACGCCGAGGGCCGACAACTGCGTGGCAGTTGTTCCCCGTTCTCATCAGAGAACTTTGGGATCTCGTCGAAAGCCAACTAAAGAATGGCGATTGCTTTGCTGCGCGTCAGCGGTGCGATCAGTGTGCATCCGTTTTTGAAATCCTACCTGCTGATCGAACCTCTGTTGGAGTTCCTGTTGGTTCGCTCGCTAAAAGAACTCTGGCGATGAACGTTGCCACTTGTGCAGTTCCCTCGGTGGACAGCTGCATTCGCGCCGTCGATTAATCGACAATCGTGGGAGGAGCAGGGCAGTTTGCCGAATGGGCATGTCCGGTCACGACCGACCGCGGGGTGTATCGTTCGCCCCAGGATGGGTCGTTCATGAGCTGTCGGTACACACCGTGTGGCGTCATCGGCGCGGGCGAACAACTCATGTTGATCGTTCCCTAATCGGACGAACTCGTCGTTCAGGCGGAAGTCGCACCAAGGGATATCGACCAGCTCCAGATCGGTCAGCCCGCGGTCATCAGGTTCACAGCGTTCAACCAGCGCACGACGCCGGAAATAGCCGGGGAGTTAACTCTTGTCGGCGCAGACGAAATAATAGACGAAAAAAGCGGGACGTCTTACTTCAAGGTCCAGATCACGCCTTCACGAGGTGATTTTCCTAAGCTCAAACGGAAACGGCTATCCCCGGGGATGCCTGTTGAGACTTTTATTCAAATGAACTCACGGACGATTTTATCGTATTTGACGAAGCCGATGGCCGACCAGATCGCCAAGGCGTTCCGAGAGGAATGACAGACCTTCATCGGCTCACCGCCGCCGCAAGTCTCCCATCGCAAGTCTTCGAGGACTGATTCAATCTCTATGCCATTTCGCAGATCGTGAGGGTCTATCGTGCAGCCTCAGCCATCTCACTAGTTCAACAGTCGAGAGTCACAAAACCGCGGAGGCAGCCAGCGCTGGCGCCGCGAGCTGTGTCCATATTCGTTAGTTACGCAGGTCGATAACAACCGACCCTAAGGCGCGCTAACAAAGGGAGCGAGCGCGGGCCAAAAGGCCGAGAACCGACCTTGCCAGCGATCGACTTAAGGCACCGTTGGCCCCTAATTCGTCGGCGGGGCCAGTTGGAATAGCGCAAGACTGTTGGAACCGAGCCGGGGTTGAAATGTTGCCGCAAGAGGGAGGAACAAGGAGACAACGATGAGACGCTTTACACCGTTACTTGCCTTTGGGCTTTTGTTTCTCGGAACTGCAGCCGGTTATAGCCAGGGTGCTGGTACCCCCACGGATCAGAACCAGGGGGCGGAACGAGATATTCATGGTGCGCCGCACGGTTCGATGAACAGCCCAAGTCCCCACGAGGCTGCGCCAACCGGCCAACGACGGGCGCCTGCGGCCACCACGGGCGGGCCAATCAATCCGCCAACGCCTACCGATACGAATCAAGGTGCAGAACGCGATGCGCATGGCGCACCTCATGGATCGATTACGAGCCCCAGTCCGCACGGTCGATAAAGCCGCTGGTGCATGTGGTGGGCGTGAGCGACGCGAGGACGAAGCGTGTTCTGTTTCGCCACTTGCGCGCCGTCAATCGAGCTAAGCTCGCGCCCATCACACTGACCAACCCCACCTAAAACGTGTCGTCACTGCCGTCGGGAAAAAGTCCTTCGGAAATTCCATTGCAGGCGAGGAGATGAGCGGTGGCTCGCCGCCGTTCGGACGCATTGCCGCTCATGACTTAAAGTCTACGGCTCTCTTGCAGCGAATGCATTTTGAAAAGATATGAGCGGGTCTGCTATGGTGTCCGCCGATTGCCGAATCTGATGGATCTCGTGCTAAAAGTTGACGATTCAAGAGCAGCACGTTGGTCCGAAATTTTAGAAGCAAATGTGGCGCCAAGGACATCTATTCTTTTCGGTTGTCCCGATCCACAACTAGCAGCCCGTTTGCTTCGGCTTTAATTCCCCCCTCGCAAATACACTACGACGGTTTCGGCGCGGTCGCCTCACGCGATCAATTGAGCCTGCTTAAGGCTTCGGTCAGTTTTACACTTTGTTATATGTGTTTCGTTTGAATGGGCGTATTTCGCGATAATGCATTTCCGAGAGCAACATGCGATTGGTGGTGGTGGATCCCAGTAGCGTCGTTCGGCGGGCGATTGCCGGCCTTGCGCAGCACGATTGCCATGACGTCATCACATTCGCCGACGGGTTGAAGGCATTGTCCTTCATCATGCGCGAGAGCGATGTCCGCGCTCTGATCACGAGCACCGAGCCGCTGAGCATTTCGGGGATCCAGTTGTGCGCGTCTGCGCGCGAGTTGACCGGTTCACGTCGGGCGCTTCACATCATTCTTATGTCGGCAAGCGACGACTATGCGCTTGCGGTCTCTGCTCTTGATAACGGCGCTGATGATTTCATCCATAA
>BFBZ01000427.1_pt1 | contig 42760 bp, 39 predicted proteins | sample 1888401 | NCBI WGS metagenome assembly BFBZ01 (sample SAMD00112614, study PRJDB3348) | symbiont metagenome | host: Chara braunii | reverse complement strand
CTTCTGGCGATTGTGATCTTCGCGGCGCTGTTCACGTTTTTCGGCAAGCCCAATCAAAGCGCGCGCGTTGATCAGGTTCAGGAAAAGAGCGCCGCAGCCGCGGCCGGCTTCAAGTCCGGCGACATCGTCACCGCCATCGACGGCAGCGCCATCGAGAACTTCACCGACATGCAGCGCGTCGTCTCGACAAAAGCGGGCGTGCCGCTGACGTTCTCAGTCAAACGTGACGACAAGATCGTCATGCTGACAGGCACGCCGGAACTTCGCGAGATAAAGGACGCCTTCGGCAACACCCACAAGGTCGGCGTGCTGGGGATCACCCGCGCGACCACGCCGGGCGACGCCACCAATGAAAAGGTGAATCCCGCAGCCGCTGTTTGGCTGGGCGTGAAGGAAACCTGGTTCGTCGCCAAGAGCACGGTGCTTTACATCGGCGATGTTTTCACCCGTCGCGCGAGTGCGGACCAAGTCGGCGGCCCGATCCGCATCGCGCAGATCTCCGGGCAGGTCGCGACCTTGGGGCTGTCACCGCTGATTCATCTGGCTGCGGTACTTTCCGTCTCAATCGGCCTTCTGAACCTGTTTCCGGTGCCGCTGCTCGATGGCGGACACCTTTTGTTCTATGCCGTCGAGGCCGTCCGGGGGCGGCCTTTGTCGGAAAGATCGCAGGAAATGGGCTTCCGCGTGGGGCTGGCACTGGTGCTGATGCTGATGATTTTTGCCACCTACAACGACATCCTGCATCTGGCCGGTTCCTGACGGTAAATTTGGTGGCGTGGCCGAACGGCAACGTATTGTTAAGAAATTAGAATTTTGGGGTCATGAGTCGTTTGCCCGCTAGGCAAAATTGGCTACAAGCGGTGCAACATTGGGGATTCTCTCAGGTCCGGAAACGGGCTTTAGGGCAAGTACGGCGAGGGCGCTTAGCGCGATGAAGTTCGGTTTGCGAGTGTTGAGGGGCAGCATCGCCGTTGCCCTGCTCATGTTTGCTTTGCCTGTCGCGTTCGGCGCGACGGCGTCGCTCGTTTCATCCCAGGCACAGGCCCAGACCGCTGCGCAGATCGGCGTTGAAGGCAATCGCCGCATCGAAACCGACACCATCCGCTCCTATTTCAAACCGGGACCGAACGGCCAGCTCGATGCCGCGCGCATCGACGACGGCCTGAAGGGCCTTGTCGAAACCGGCCTGTTCCAGGACGTGAAGATCAATCGCGTCGGCGGCAAACTCGTTGTTGTCGTTGTGGAAAATCCGGTGATCGGACGCGTTGCCTTCGAGGGCAACAAGAAGGTCAAGGACGAACAGCTTCAGGCCGAAGTGCAATCGAAAGCGCGCGGCACGCTCTCGCGCGCGATGGTTCAGTCCGACACCCAGCGCATCACCGAAATCTACCGCCGCAACGGCCGCTTCGACGTCAAGGTCGAGCCGAAGATCATTGAACAGCCGAACAACCGCGTCGATCTTGTGTTTGAAGTCACCGAAGGCGCCAAGACCGGCATCAAGTCGATCAACTTCATCGGCAACAATTCGGTGTCGTCCTACCGGCTGCGCGACATCATCAAGACCCGCGAATCCAGCATTCTCAGCTTCCTGTCGTCCAACGACATCTACGATCCTGATCGCGTCGAGGCCGACCGCGATCTGATCCGCCGCTACTACCTGAAGAACGGCTATGCCGACGTTCAGGTGATCGCAGCTCTCACCGAATACGATCCCGCCGTCGGCGGCTTCCTCGTCACCTTCAAGATCGACGAAGGCCAGCAGTACCGCGTCGGATCGGTCCAGTTCCGCTCCTCGATTGCGACGCTGGACGGCGAAGCGTTCCGCGGCCTGTCGCGTGTCGATGTGGGTTCGGTCTACAACGCCGAAGCGGTCGAAAAATCGATCGAGGAAATGCAGATCGAAGCCTCCCGCCGCGGTTATGCGTTCGCGATCGTCAAGCCGCAGGGCGACAAGAACTACGAGGCGCACACGGTCGCAATCGTGTTCGCGATCGACGAAGGTCCGCGCGTCTACATCGAGCGCATCAATGTGCGCGGTAACACGCGCACGCGCGACTACGTCATTCGCCGCGAGTTCGATATTTCCGAAGGCGACGCCTATAACCGCGCGCTGGTCGATCGCGCCGAGCGCCGCCTGAAGAACCTCGACTACTTCAAGACCGTGAAGATCAATTCGGAGCCGGGTTCATCGGCGGATCGCGTCGTGCTGAACGTCGATCTGGAAGAGAAATCCACCGGCGACTTCTCGGTGTCGGGCGGCTATTCGACCGCCGACGGCTTCCTTGGCGAAGTCAGCATTTCGGAACGCAACCTGTTGGGCCGCGGCTGGTACGGCAAGGCTGCCGTTCAATACGGCCAGCGCACGCAGGGCTTCACGCTGTCCTTCGTCGAGCCGTATCTGATCGGCTACCGCGTGGCGCTCGGCCTCGATTTCTACATGCGCAAGCAGCAGGCTTCGACCTACGTCTCCTACGACAGCAAGAGCATCGGCTTCAGCCCGCGACTGGGCTTCCAGCTGCGTGAAGACCTGAGCTTGCAGGTCCGCTACTCGATCTCGCAGCAGCAGATCACGCTGCCGGCCTATCTTCAGGATTGTAATAACTATGGTGGCCCCGCCGGACCCGGATTCTATCCGACCACCGCGTGGCTCACGGCCAACGGCGGAACGATCGGCGCATTCAGTGCGACGAACAACTGTTACATGAACGGCGAAGCGTCGGTCGCAGTTAAGCGCGAACTGCTTGGCGGCGCTGTCACGACCTCGGCGTTCGGATATACGCTGGCCTACAACACGCTCGACAATAACAAGAATCCGACCACCGGTATTCTCGCCGCCCTCAACCAGGACTATGCCGGCGCCGGCGGCAACGTCAGCTACCTGAAGACCACGACCGACACCAAGATCTATACGCCGATCCTCGAAGACATTGTCGGCGTGCTGCATTTGCAGGCCGGCGTCGTGACGGATACCGGCAAGGGCATCCGCATGCTGGATCATTTCCAGATGGGTCCGAACCTGGTGCGTGGCTTTGCGCCCGCCGGCATCGGACCGCGAGATATTACGCTTGGCACCAATATGGACGCGCTTGGCGGCACGCAATATTGGGGTGCGTCGGTCGAGGCGCAGATGCCGCTGTGGTTCATGCCGAAGGAAATCGGCCTGAAGGCTGCGGTGTTCGCGGACGCCGGCTCGGTCAGCGGCTATCGCGGCGGCGATTCGCCAGATCCGACCTTCATTCACAATCCGCTCTGCGCCAGCCCCGGCTCTCTGGCGGCAATTCAGGCCCAGTGTCTCACTGTTGGCGCGGACAACGGCCTGATCCGGTCGTCGGTGGGTGCCGGCTTAATTTGGCAGTCGCCGTTCGGTCCGCTGCGCTTCGACTACGCGTTCCCGCTCACCAAGAGCCCGTATGACCGCGTGCAGCAGTTCCGGTTCGGCGGCGGTACTTCATTCTAAGCCGCAGCAAAGTTTGCATCCCGGCCGGACGGCCGGGATGCCGTCAACCGATTTGCATCGGGCATTTTTCGTCGGCGAGCGGCGTTCCGGTTTGCGGAAATTTGCGTTTGCCTGACTGTGGCGGGTGTCATGTCGCAGCCGACTTTTTTTAAAACGCCGCCTTCGATGACGCTGGCGGAGCTTGCGGCGCTCACGGGTGCTGTGCTCGCCGATCCGTCGCAATCCTCGCGCGTGGTGCACAGCGCAGGCGCGCTCGACCGCGCAGGGCCCGCCCAGTTCACCTTCTGCGAACACCGCAAATACCTGCCGGTGCTCCAGGCAACGCATGCCGGCGCGTGTCTGGTGAACGAGAAGCTCGCGCCGAGCGTGCCGTCGCATGTCGCCGCGCTGACAGTGAAAGACCCGTATCGCGCCTTCGTCGCGGCCTTGCGCGAACTGCACCAGGATACGCTCAAGCCGTCGTCCTCTCACGATCTCTCCGGGATTGCGCCGTCGGCGGTGATCCATCCGTCCGCCGAGCTTGAGGACGGAGTGACCGTCGACCCGCTGGCTGTGATCGGGCCGAACGTCGAAATCGGATCGGGAACCGTGATCGGCGCCAGTGCGGTGATCGGCGCCAATGTCCGCATCGGCCGCGATTGCAGCATCGGCGCGGGCGCAAGCGTGATCTACGCGCTGATCGGCAATGACGTCATCATCCATCCGGGCTGCCGGATCGGGCAGGATGGCTTCGGTTATCTGCCGGGAGCGAAGGGCCATCTGAAAATTCCGCAGGCCGGGCGCGTCATCATCCAGAACAGCGTCGAGATTGGCGCTGGCACCACGATCGACCGCGGCGCACTCAACGACACGGTGATCGGCGAGGGCAGCAAGATCGACAATCTGGTCCAGATCGGCCACAACGTCATCATCGGACGGCATTGCATCGTCGTCAGCCAGAGCGGCATTGCGGGCAGTTCGACGCTCGGCGACGGCGTGGTGCTTGGCGCGCGGATCGGCGTCAGCGATCACGCCACCATCGGCGACGGCGCACAGATCGCGGCACGCTCCAGCGTGGTGGGCGAAGTGCCGCCGGGCGTGATCTGGGGCGGTTCGCCGGCCAAGCCGATCAAGCAGTTCTTCCGCGAACTGTTCGCGGTCGAGCGGCTGGGACGCGAGAGCGCGGGCAAATCGAAATCGCCGGGCAACGGCGATGAGGGGCAGACATGAGCGAGACCAAAGCGCCGATCACCATCGAGGCTGTCGACATCGCCGGCATCATGAAGACGCTGCCGCATCGTTACCCGTTTCTGCTGATCGACCGCGTGATCGAAATCCGGGAAGATTTCTCCGGCATCGGCATCAAGAACGTTACGATCAATGAGCCGCAATTCCAGGGACACTTTCCGGGCCGTCCGATCTATCCCGGCGTGCTGATGATCGAGGCGATGGCGCAGACCGCAGGCGTGATCGGCATCACATCGATGAGGGTCGATAAGCCAACGGCGGTCTATTTCCTCACCATCGACAAGTGCAAGTTCCGCAAGCCCGCCGGGCCAGGCGACGTGATTCAATACCGCATGAGCCTGAAGACCCGCCGCAAGGAGATGTGGTGGTTTCACGGCGACGCCGTCGTCAACGGCGAGATCGCAGCCGAGGCGGACGTCGGCGCGATGCTGGCGGATAACTGATTTGCGATGAGCAGAATCGACCCGACCGCACGTATCGAAGACGGCGCTACGATCGGCGATGGCGCCGTGATCGGGCCGTACTGTACCGTTGGACGGAATGTCACGATCGGGTCCGGCTGCGTGCTGAAATCGCACGTCAACATCGCGGGCCACACCTCCATCGGCGCGAATTGCAAAATCTTTCCATTCGCTTCGCTCGGCGAAGCGCCGCAGGATATCGGCTACAAGGATGAGCCGACCACGCTGACAATCGGCGAAGGCTGCACCATCCGCGAAAGCGTGACGATGAATCGCGGCACCTTAAAGGGCGGCGGCAAAACCGTCGTCGGCGCGCGCGGATTTTTCATGGCCTATTCGCATGTCGGACACGACTGCATCGTCGGCAACGATGTGATCTTCGCCAACAGCGGCACGCTCGGCGGTCACTGCGAGATCGGCGACTTCGTCTATATCGGCGGACTGGCGGCGGTGCATCAGTTCGTCCGCATCGGCCCGCAGGCGATGATCGCAGGCGTATCGGGCGTGCGCGGCGACCTCATTCCGTTCGGCATGGCATCGGGCCAGCATGCTTTCCTTGAAGGACTAAATATCATCGGCATGCGCAGGCGCGGGTTCACCGCGTCGCGCTTGCAGACGGTGCGCGATTTCTACCAGCGGCTGTTTCACGGCTCGGGCGTGTTCGCGGATCGGCTCGAAGCCTTGCGGCCGATGGGCGAAAGCGATCCTGCGATAGCGGATATGGTCAAGTTCATCGACGAAGGCAAGAAGCGCGCTCTGATGATGGCGCACAACAATCCGAACAAGCCGACCGAGCGATCCAAATTCGAGGCCTGATGGCAGCAGATTCTGCGACATCGCCGACAATCGGAATTATCGCCGGTGGCGGCGTGCTGCCGTTCGCGGCGGCGGAAGTAATCCGCAAGCGCGGGGCCGAGCCGTTTCTGTTTGCGATCCGCGGCTTTTGCGATTCCGAGCGGGTCAAGGCGTATCCTCATCATTGGGTTGCGCTCGGCCAGTTCGGGCGGCTGACGCGCCTCATGCGCGGTGAGAATTGCCGCGACATCGTTTTGATCGGTGGGCTGGTGCGTCCGGCATTGTCGGAAATTCGTCTCGATCTGGGGACGCTGCGCATCATTCCGAAAATCGCGCGCGCCATGCGCGGCGGCGACGATCATCTGCTCACCGGTATCGGCAGTATTTTCGAGGAACATGGATTTCGCCTCGTCGGCATCAAGGATGTCGCGCCGGAGTTGCTGATGCCGGAAGGTTCGATCACGCAGCGTTCACCTGACGCGCAGATGCAAGCGGACCTTGCCAAGGGCCGCGAACTGCTTGCGGCTCTGGGTCCATACGATGTGGGACAGGCCGTTGTCGTGATCGATGGACATGCTGTCGGCGTCGAAGACATTGAAGGCACTGACGGTCTGCTCGCGCGCGTTACGAGATTGCGCGCGGAGGGGCGTATCCGCTCGAAGTCCGGCCGCGGCGTTCTCGTGAAGGCTCCGAAGGCCGGTCAGGATCTGCGCTTCGATCTGCCGACATTCGGGCCGAAGACCGTCGATGGCCTGATCGCTGCGGGACTTGCGGGCGCAGGTATCGCAGCGGTTCAGGCATTGGTCGCGGAGCCGCAGCTTGTGATCGAGAAGGCCGACAAGGCCGGGCTCGTCATCGTCGGGATGCCGGCGTGATGAACGCGTCCACGCCGCGCAAGATTTTCCTGATCGCGGCGGAAGAATCCGGCGACCGTCTCGGCGCGGGACTTATGAATGCGTTGCGCGCGAAGCTCGGTGCGGATGCCGAGTTTTCCGGAGTAGGCGGACGCCACATGGCGGAGCAGGGGCTGACCTCGCTGTTTCCGATTCAGGAACTGGCGATCATCGGCCTTGCCGCGATCCCGCGAAAGCTGCCGATGATCCTGGCGCGCATCCGGGAAGCGACGGATGCGGTTCTGAAATCCAGGCCGGACGTTCTGGTCATCATCGACAGCCCGGATTTCACGCAGCGCGTGGCAAAACGCGTGCGCAAGCGCAATCCGTCGATTCCCATCGTGAATTATGTGTCGCCGACGGTGTGGGTGTGGCGTCCGCATCGCGCCAGGGCGATGCGCGCCTATGTCGACCGGCTGATGGCAGTGCTGCCGTTCGAGCCGGAGGTTCACAAGCGGCTCGGCGGCCCGCCTTGCACCTATGTTGGCCATCCGCTGCTGGAGCATCTTGAATTGTTGCGGCCGAATGCGTCCGAGCAGCAGCGCCGCGAGGCCATGCCGCCCGTGCTCGTGCTGCTTCCCGGAAGCCGCAGCAGCGAGATCGCGCGCAACATGGCAGTGTTCGGCGTCACGCTGAAGCTGCTGAAGGCGATGGGCGCTGACTTCGAGCCGGTTCTGGCGACCACGCCGCATCTTCAGGAGCGCGTGCGTGCAGCAACGGCGCATTGGCAGGTACAGCCCAAGATCGTCGTCAACGATCGAGACAAGCTCGCTGCGTTCCGCACCGCGCGCGCGGCGCTGGCGAAATCCGGCACCGTCACGCTCGAACTTGCATTGGCGAATGTGCCGATGGTTGCGGTCTATAAAGTCACACCGGTCGAAGCCTTCATCGCGCGCCGCGTTATCAAGACGTCATCGATCATTCTGCCGAACATCATTCTGGGCGAGAATGTCATCCCTGAATTCCTTCAGGACGATTTCATACCGGAAAAACTAGCGCCGGTTCTGCGCGATATTCTGGCCGATACGCCCGTGCGGCAGCGCCAGGTCGGCGCCTTCAAAAAGCTGGAAGGGATCATGTCCACCGGCGGCAAGAGGCCGAGCGAACGCGCCGCCGAAGTCGTGATCGAGACGATGCAAAACGCGCGCAAATAAAAACGGCCGGTTCGTGACCGGCCGTTTTGAATTCGGTGAGGGCGATTACTTGCGCTTGCCCATGTCCACATAGTCGCGGCTGGTGGCGCCGGAATACAATTGACGAGGCCGTCCGATCTTCTGATGCGGATCCTGGATCATCTCGCTCCACTGGCTGATCCAGCCGACGGTGCGGGCGACCGCGAACAGCACGGTGAACATCGAGGTCGGGAAACCCATCGCCTTCAGCGTGATGCCCGAATAGAAATCGACGTTCGGATAGAGCTTGCGTTCGATGAAATACGGATCGTTGAGCGCGATCTTTTCAAGTTCCAGCGCGATCGGCAGCAGCGGATCGTTGGCGTGGCCGGTCTCCTTCAAGACCTTGTGACACATCTGCTGCATGATCTTGGCGCGCGGATCGTAGTTCTTGTAGACGCGATGACCGAAGCCCATCAGGCGGACGTTCGAGTTCTTGTCCTTCACCTTTGCGATGAACTCAGGAATCTTATCGACGCTGCCGATTTCGGCGAGCATCTGCAACGCGGCTTCGTTGGCACCGCCATGCGCCGGTCCCCACAGGCAGGCGATGCCGGCCGCGATACAGGCAAACGGGTTTGCGCCGGATGAGCCGGCGATCCTCACGGTCGAGGTCGAGGCGTTCTGCTCGTGGTCGGCGTGCAGAATGAAGATTTTGTCGAGTGCTTCGGCGAGCACCGGATTGATCTTGTAGTCCTCGCACGGCACGGCGAAGCACATGTTGAGGAAATTGGCCGCGAAGGACAGCGAGTTCTTCGGATAAACGAAGGGCTGGCCGATATTGTATTTATAGGCCATCGCGGCCAGCGTCGGAATCTTCGCGATCATCCGCATCGAGGCGATCATGCGCTGCTTGGGATCGGAAATATCGGTCGAGTCGTTATAGAACGCGGCGAGTGCGCCGACGGAAGCGACCATGACGGCCATCGGATGCGCATCGCGGCGGAAGCCCTGGAAGAAGCGGGCCATCTGCTCGTGCACCATCGTATGACGGGTCACGCGTTCGTCGAAATCTTTCTTCTGCGCGGCGGTCGGTAACTCACCGTAAAGCAAGAGATAACAGGTTTCGAGGAAGTCGCCTTTCTCGGCGAGCTGTTCGATCGGATAGCCGCGATACAGAAGAATGCCCGCATCGCCGTCGATATAGGTGATCTTGGAGTCGCACGAGCCCGTCGAGGTGAAGCCCGGGTCGTAGGTGAACATCCCGGTCTGCGCGTAGAGCTTGCTGATGTCGATCACGTCCGGCCCGACGGTGCCGCTGAGGACCGGGAAATCGACCGTTTTGCCTTCGACGGTCAGCGTGGCTTTTTTGGTGTTGGTTTTTGCATCCATCGCACAGTCCCCGATGACAGAGTTACACAGGGCAAACGAGGCTTACGGACGCCATATAGGACGCGGCGAGCCAATTGTCCCAGAACCTTTGCCTAAATGGGTAGCTTATTGTTGTGTGCGCTGCAAGATAGGGCAGATCAGCCTAAAGGCAGGCATTTCCGGGCCTATCCGGCGGCCTGATCCTGAAGCCGCGCAAGGCAGGTTTCGCGGCCCAATACCGCGAGCACATCGAAGATGCCGGGCGAGGTGGTGCGTCCGGTCAAGGCGACGCGCAAGGGCTGCGCGACACCGCCGAGTTTGAGGCCATTCTGCTCGGCGAAAGCGCGCATTGCAGCCTCGGTTGTTTCCGCGCTCCAGTTTTTCACGTCATCGAGCGCCGCGCGAAGCCGCCCGATCAATTGTCGCGTCTCGGGCGTCAGCACGGCCGCCGCTTTGGGTTCCATTTCGAGCGGGCGTTCGGCGAAAATGAACTTCGCGCTGTCGATCAGTTCGACAATCGTCTTGGCGCGCTCCTTCAATCCGGGCATCGCGGCCAAAAGTTGCGCGCGGGTCGTATCGTTGAGCTTGGCCTGAATGGCCTCGCCGCTTTGCACGAATTGCAGCACGTCCTCGAAAGCGGCGAGCAGCGCGTTGTCGTCGGATGTGCGGATGTAGTGCCCGTTGAGATTTTCCAGTTTTGCGAAATCGAACCGCGCCGCCGAGCGGCCGATTGAGGCCAGATCGAACGCGTCGATCATTTCCTGCGTCGAGAAAATCTCCTGATCGCCGTGCGACCAGCCGAGCCGCACGAGATAGTTGCGCAGCGCCTCCGGCAGGTAGCCCATTGCGCGATACGCTTCGACGCCGAGCGCGCCGTGGCGCTTCGACAGCTTCGATCCGTCCGGCCCATGAATGAGCGGAATATGCGCCATCACCGGCACGCTCCAGCCGAGCGCGTCGTAAATCTGTTTCTGCCGCGCGGCATTGATGAGGTGATCGTCGCCGCGGATGACATGCGTCACGCCCATGTCGTGATCGTCCACCACGACCGCGAGCATGTAGGTCGGATTGCCGTCTGAGCGCAGCAGAACCAGATCGTCGAGGTTTTCGTTCTGCCAGACGACGCGGCCCTGAACCTGGTCCTCGATCACCGTTTCGCCGGTCGTCGGAGCCTTCAGGCGGATGGTGGGTTTCGCGCCGGCGGGGGCTTCCGACGGATCGCGGTCGCGCCAGCGTCCGTCGTAGCGGATCGCTCGGCCCTCGGCGCGCGCGAGTTCGCGCATCTGGGTGAGCTCTTCGGCGGTGGCGTAGCAGCGATAGGCATTGCCCGACGCCAGCAATTGTTCGGCGACTTCGCGATGACGTGCTGCGCGCTGGAACTGGTAGACCGTCTCGTCATCCCATTTAATGCCGAGCCATTTCAGCCCTTCGAGAATCGCGGCAATCGCGGGCTCGGTCGAACGCTCGCGGTCGGTGTCCTCGATCCGCAGCAGCATCTTGCCACCGTGCTTCTTCGCATAGAGCCAGTTGAACAGCGCGGTGCGCGCGCCGCCGATATGGAGGAAGCCGGTCGGCGAGGGTGCGAAGCGGGTGACGACGGGTGCGGTCATTTCAGGCGGCGTTTATCACACCTTTTCGTGCTGTCCCACGGCGAATTGGAGCCGCAATTCCGGGCTCTTTGCACCTTGGCGCAGGTGCTTGAGGCCTTGGCGGGGCCATGCGGATTTGGCAAAGAGGGCGCAACTTGGAAGGCATGCATGACTGACGATTCGGCGCAAAATCCCGGCAGCGAGGCGGGCCGCGACTTCATCCGCGACATTGTCGCGTCGGATCTGGCGTCGGGACAAGTGAAGGGCGTGGTGACGCGCTTTCCGCCGGAACCGAACGGCTATCTTCACCTCGGCCACGCGAAATCGATCTGCCTGAACTTCGGTATCGCCGAGGAGTTCGGCGGGCGCTGCCATCTGCGCTTCGACGACACCAATCCGACGAAAGAAGAGCAGGAATATATCGACGCGATCCAGCGCGACGTGAAATGGCTCGGCTTCGACTGGGGCAAGCACCTTCATTACGCGTCGGATTATTTCGAGCAGCTTTACGATTGGGCCGTTTCGCTCATCAAGGCCGGCAAGGCTTATGTCGATGACCAGACCCAGGATGAAATCCGTCTGACGCGCGGCACGCTGACAGAACCGGGTCAGAACTCGCCGTTCCGCGACAGACCCGTCGAGGAAAATCTCGACCTATTCGCGCGCATGCGCGCGGGAGAATTTCCGAACGGCGCGCGTGTGCTGCGCGCCAAGATCGACATGGGCTCCGGCAATATCAATCTGCGCGACCCGGTGCTGTATCGCATCCTGCACGCCCATCATCCGCGCACGGGCGAGACATGGAAGATTTACCCGAGCTACGATTTCGCGCACGGCCAGTCCGACGCAATCGAGCACATCACGCATTCGATCTGCACGCTGGAATTCGAGGATCACCGTCCGCTGTACGATTGGTGCCTTGAAAATCTTCCGGTGCCGTCGCGGCCGCATCAATATGAATTCGCGCGCCTAAACGTCACCTACACGCTGCTGTCAAAGCGCGTGCTGACTGAACTTGTGCGCGGCAATCACGTAACCGGCTGGGACGATCCGCGCATGCCGACGCTGGCCGGACTTCAGCGCCGCGGCATTCCGGCGGAGGCGCTGCGCGATTTCGTCAAGCGCATCGGCGTCGCGAAAGCAAACTCCACCGTCGATCTCGGCATGTTCGATTTCTCTGTCCGCGAAACGCTGAACAAGACCGCGCCGCGACGTATGGCTGTGCTGCATCCGCTGAAAGTCGTGATCGAGAATTATCCGGAAGGCCAGACCGAAGAGCTCGACGCCATCAATCACCCGGACGATGAGTCGCAAGGCTCGCGCAAGATTCCGTTCGGCCGCGAACTGTTCATCGAACAGGACGACTTCATGGAAGATCCGCCGAAGAAGTTCTTTCGCATGGCGCCGGGGCGCGAGGTGCGGCTGCGTTACGGCTACTTTATCACCTGCAAGGAAGTGGTGAAGAACGCGCGCGGCAACGTCGTCGAACTGCGTTGCACCTACGACCCCGCGACGCGCGGCGGCAACGCGCCGGACGGACGCAAGGTGAAGGCGACGATCCACTGGGTCGCAGCGGCGCAGGCCGTGCCCGCCGAGGTTCGCGTCTACGACAATCTGTTCAGCGGTCCGTCACCGGACGCTGCGAGCTTCGCGTCGCAACTGAATCCGAAGTCGCTCGAAGTCGTGAATGCGATGCTCGAACCCGCGCTCGCAAGCGAGAATTTCAGCGGCGCATATCAGTTCGAGCGGCAGGGCTATTTCTGCCGCGACAGGGATTCCGCGCCGGGCAAGCCGGTGTTCAACCGCACCGTGGGCTTACGCGACACGTGGGCCAAAGTGTCGGCCTCGGGCTGATCGGGTGAAGACATCTGCTGCGGGTCGAACGTCATTGCGAGGAGCGCAGCGACGAAGCAATCCAGTTCTTGTTTTTAAACGTGGATTGCTTCGCGGAGTTTATCATCGGGCGGCGCTTGCGCCGACCCGTTGGCTCGCAATGACGGATGCGGTAAGTTTTCGTATTCTGCATCCGTTCCGCTGTTCAGCACTTGCGCGTCCGCTAGCATTGCTCGTGCAAGCCGGGGCGGGCGATGTCGGACCAAGGCGAACCGGAGAGGCGGTCAACGCGCGTTGCAGGCAAGGCCATCGCCTGGCCGCAGCGAAGCACGCAGCATGTTGCGCCTTACGGCAGCGGTTTTCTTCCGGCGCTCGTTGAAAGGATTCAATCCTGGATAAAGGCCGAAGCCGGTCCGGGACGCTTGTTGCCGTGGGTGCCGGTCGCGTTCGGCGCAGGGATCGCATTCTATTTCGCGGCAGACCGAGAACCTGTGCTGGCGGTCGTCGCGCCCGCCGCTGCGTTTCTTTGCGCGGCAGCGTTTCTTGCGCGCAGGCAAAGTTTCTTTCCCGTTCTCGTGATGATCGCCGCTGTCGCAAGCGGCTTCGCGGCGGCGACATGGAAATCCGCGCGTGTGGCGCATGTCGTGCCGACCATGCCGGTCTATTCGGTTGCGCTGAAAGGTTTCGTCGAAACGCATGAGGAGCGCGAGCGCACAGACCGTTTTGTGCTGCGCGTCGAGGAAATGGATACGGCGCGCGGGCAGACGAAGATCGACCGCGTGCGCCTGTCGGTGCGAAAGGGCACTGCGCCCGATGTCGGCAGCTTTGTCGAATTGAAAGCGCGGTTGCAGCCGCCGCTGTCGCCGCAGCGGCCCGGTTCTTACGATTTCGGACGCGACATGTATTTTCAGGGCATTGGCGCGTCCGGTTTCGCGATGGGCGCGATCAGGACGGTCGAGGCGCCGAAAAGCGGCGGGCTTTATCTGCGTTATGCCGCGTCGATGCAGGGCATGCGCGACGCCATCGACGCGCGCATCCGCAGCGTTTTGAGCGGCGACAACCGCGCCATCGCAACCGCGCTGCTGACCGGGCGGCGCGACGCGATCTCGACGCCAGTCAACGACGCGATGTTCATTTCAGGACTGGGCCATGTACTGTCGATCTCCGGCTATCACATGGCGGTGGTTGCGGGTGTGGTGTTCTTCGCGGTGCGCGCCTTGCTCGCGCTATTTCCGATATTGACGGTGACGTTCGCGATCAAGAAATGGTCGGCGCTGGCCGCGCTCATCGCCGCGACCTTTTATCTGCTGCTCTCAGGTGCGGAAGTCGCCACGCAGCGATCCTATTTCATGACGGCGGTCGTGCTGATCGCAGTCATGGTGGACCGGCGGGCGATCACGTTCAGAACGCTGGCGATTGCCGCGATGATCGTGATGATATTCGCGCCCGAAGCCCTGGTGCATCCAAGTTTCCAGATGTCGTTCGCGGCCACGCTGGGTCTCGTCGCCATCGTGCAGATCGGCATGCCGAATCTGTTTGCGTCGCCGGACAATTCGCGGGCCGCACGCGCGGCTTTGTGGGGCGGGCGCGAGATCATCGCGCTGGCATTGGCCTCGCTGATCGCCGGCTTGGCGACCACGCCCTATGCCGCGTTTCATTTCCATCGCGTCACGCCCTATGGCGTGATCGCCAATCTTGCGGCGATGCCGGTGGTCTCGGGCCTCGTGATGCCAGCGGGCCTGCTTGGATTGATCGCGATGCCGCTCGGCTTCGACGGCATCTTCTGGCGGCTGATGGATGTCGGCATCGGCTGGATGATTGCCGTTTCACAATGGGTCGCAGCCTTGCCCGGCGCGATCGGGCGGATGGCGAGTTTCGGCAGCGGGCCTCTTGCGGCCATGAGCATCGGGATCATTCTGCTGGGATTGCTGCGCACGCCGCTGCGCTGGGCCGGGGCGGGCGTGATTGTGCTGGCGACCGCATGGGCGCTGGCGACGCCGCGCCCTGATATTCTGGTGTCCGGCGACGGCCAGACCGTCGGCGTGCGCGGCACGAACGGATTGCTGCGCGTGATGCGCGTGTCCAAGGACGCATTCCTGGTGCGCGAATGGTTGGCGGCAGATGCCGATCCGCGCGCAGCGACGGATGCGACACTCGGCGACGGCGTGTCTTGCGATGAGGCCGGGTGCGTTGTCGCAGGCGCGGACGGCAAACTTGTCGCGCTGTCGCTGAAGCCCGAGGCGCTCGCGGACGACTGCACCCGCGCGGCGATAATTGTCACGTTCCGCCAGCCGCCGCACGACTGCGCGGCGACTGTCCTCGATCAGGAGACATTGAAGCGGCGAGGGACGCTGGCGCTATACAAAACCGCCAACGGCTATTCGATCACGGCCAACAGGCCGCGTGGCGTGGACCGGCCCTGGGCGCCTGCCGTCGCAGAAGCCGAACCGGAAACGGCAAGTTTAAAGAAAACGCCGGCGCGCACTCTCGATGCCACGCCGGCGGAAAACGATCTTCAGGCTGAAGACTGATTTGCGCGTGATCCGGTCCAAAAACCGGTTCCCATCCTCGGGTCGTTGCCCGAGAACATGCTTTTCGGGATCACGCGATCAGTATTTACGAAACAGCCCGATCAGCTTGCCCTGAATCTGCACGCGGTTCGGCGGCAGAATGCGAACCTCGTAAGCCGCGTTCGCAGGCTCAAGCGCAATGGATGCGCCCTTGCGGCGGAAACGCTTCAGCGTGGCTTCCTCGTCGTCGATCAGGGCCACGACGATGTCGCCGGTATCTGCTGCGTCGTTCTTCTGGATCAGAACGGTATCGCCGTCGAGAATTCCGGCTTCCATCATCGAATCGCCGCGCACTTCGAGCGCGTAGTGCTCGCCGGAACCGAGCATGTCGGGCGGCACGCTGATGGTGTGGCTGCGTGTCTGGATGGCCTCGATCGGCGTACCCGCCGCGATCCGGCCCATGACGGGCACCGCGACGTTGTCGTTGCCGCCATCGGACGAGCCGCCACGGACTTTGCCGAGATTGCCCTCGATGACGCTGGGGGTGAAGCCGCGCTTGCCGGCGGTGTTGCCGCCGACATCCGGCAGCTTGATGACCTCGATGGCGCGGGCGCGGTTGGCGAGGCGGCGGATGAAGCCGCGCTCTTCCAGAGCCGTAATCAGCCGGTGGATGCCGGATTTGGAGCGCAGGTCCAGCGCGTCCTTCATTTCGTCGAACGAAGGCGGTACGCCGGCCTCTTTCAGCCGCTCATTGATGAACCGCAAAAGCTCGTATTGTTTTCGTGTCAGCATCGGGACGGTCCCCATAATCCCCGGATTGCACAGTGGCCGCCGCAGCCGGCCCGCGAGTCACTTGAAACAAATCATGAACGAACACTATATGTTCCATATGTGTTCCGCAACCGTTAAAATTGAGTGAACAAAATCGAGATCGTTAGAGAGGAAGCCGCAGGATGCTGACGGCGGAGCCTTTGGCGGCCGCCGGTGCATGGGGCGGGCGCACGATCAGCGCGCTGGCCGAGGCGAGGTTCGCCACCAGCGAACTGTCCTGATGATTCACCGGCGTCGCGCGAATCAACCCGTCAGGCCCTATGTCCAGACGTGCGCGCAGATAGTCCTGGCGAAGGTCATTGGCGGGAAGGTCGCGATCGAGGACGGCGGATTCGTGCCGATGATCGACGGTGGCAGCGCCCGACAGCGCGCGGATCAGCGGCACCAGAAACAGGAAGCCGCAGACATAGGACGAAACCGGATTGCCGGGCAGGCCGAGCACCCGCATCGCTCCCAGTTTGCCGCTCATCATCGGCTTTCCGGGACGCATGGCGATGCGCCAGAACGACATCTGCGTGCCTTCGGACTCAAGCGCGCCCTTGACGAGATCGTGCTCGCCGACGGACGCGCCGCCCGTCGTCACCAAAACGTCCGCATCAAGATCGTGCGCCTTGCGAATGGCGGCGGTCGTGGCTTCGATGGTGTCAGCCGCGATGCCGAGATCGAGCACGTCGGCACCCGCCGAGCGAATAAGCGGACGCAGCGCGTAGCCGTTGGAATAGACGATCTGGCCGTGCGCCGGCGTGGTGCCCGGCATCACCAGTTCATCGCCGGTCGCAAGGATCGCGACTTTCGGACGGCGATGGACGGGCAGATGAGGATGATTGGCGCTGGCGGCGAGGCCGAGATGGCGGTCGGTGAGCAGTGCGCCCTTGTGAATGAGCACGTCACCTTCGCTGAAATCTTTACCCGCTCGGCGGATATGCCGCGACGGCTGCGCGGCTTCGGTGACGACAACGACATCGCCGTCGCGCGTGGTGTCTTCCTGAATGACGACGGTGTCCGCGCCAGTTGGAATGACGCCTCCGGTGAAAATGCGCACCGCTTCGCCGGCCTTCACGGCGGCGTCGAACGGCTTGCCCGCCGCGACCTCGCCGATGACTTTCAGCCGCGCATTGAGAGACGCGTCCGCCACGCGCACCGCGTAACCATCCATCGCGGACATGTCGGCGGGCGGCTGGGTGCGGAGCGCCGCCAGGTCTTGCGCGAGCGTTCGGTGAAACGCGTCATCGAGCGCAACTGTTTCCGCCGGCAGCGCAGACGCGCCGTCGAGCACAGCTTTGAGCGCATCGGCGACCGGCATCAGCGCCATGGGAGATCCCTAGTTCGCAGCCCGGTAGTGACCGGACTTGCCGCCCATTTTCTCGACGAGGTGGATGTTGTCGATGCGCGCGCCGCGCTCGACCGCCTTCACCATGTCGTAGATCGTCAGGCAAGCGACGGAGACGGCGGTGAGGGCTTCCATTTCGACGCCAGTCGGGCCTTTCACTTTCACGGTGGCAGTGACTCGGCAGCCCGGCAATTTCGGATCGACGGTTATCTCAAGCGTGATTTTCGAGATCGCGAGTGGATGACACAGCGGAATGAGCTGATGGGTTTTTTTCGCCGCCATGATGCCTGCGACGCGCGCCGTACCCAGCACGTCGCCTTTTTTGGCGTTGCCCTTTTCGATGACGGCAAGCGTCTTCGTCGTCATCACGACTGCGCCTTCGGCAACCGCGGTGCGTTCGGTGTCTTCCTTGGTGGAGACGTCGACCATGTGCGCCTCGCCCCTGGCATCGATGTGGGTGAGGGCGGGTTTGATCTTCGCTTTTGTGGCCCGTGTTTTCTTTTGAGCCTTCTTTCGAGCCATCTTTGAAGCCTTGGCCATGCTCAGCGCGTCCCGGTGGCGCGTTGTGCATTGTCGCGCGCCAGCAGCGCGCGTGTTGCTGCCGTCACGTCCGTCTGCCGCATCAGGCTTTCACCGACGAGGAAGGTCTCCATGCCGACTTTTGCAAGACGTGACAGGTCGGCCGGCGTGAAGATGCCGCTCTCGCCGACCATGATGCGGTCTTTCGGAATCAGCGGCGCGAGAGCTTCGCTCGTTGAAAGAGTGACTTCAAACGTGCGCAGGTTACGGTTGTTGACGCCCAGTAGCGGCGACTTGAGCTTCAGCGCGCGATCGAGTTCTTGCGCGTTGTGAACTTCAAGAAGAACATCCATGCCGTGCGCGAAGGCGGCATCCTCGATGTCTTTGGCAGTGGCGTCGTCCAGCGCGGCCATGATGATGAGAATGCAGTCGGCGCCATGCGCGCGCGCTTCCGCGATCTGGTAGGTGTCGTACATGAAATCCTTGCGCAGTACGGGCAGGGACACCGCCGCGCGCGCGGCGACCATGAATTCAAGCGAGCCCTGGAACGATGGCGTGTCGGTCAACACGGACAAGCACGCTGCGCCGCCTTGTTCGTAGGCTTTGGCGAGTGCGGGCGGATCGAAGTCGGCGCGGATCAGGCCCTTCGACGGCGACGCCTTCTTGATCTCGGCAATCAGTGCATAGTCGCCGTTCGCGATTTTTGTCTTGATCGCATTCACAAAGCCGCGCGGCTTCGACGCCGCCTTCGCGCGAACTTCCATGTCGCTCAAGGAGACGGCGCGCTTGGCCGCCGCGATTTCCTCGCGCTTATAGGTTTCGATCTTGGTGAGGATGTCTGACAAAGGCCGATCTTCCTCAAGCATTCGAGACGGCGACGAGACGGTTGAGTTTCTCCGCCGCAGCCCCACTGTCCAGCGACTTGGTGCCGAGCGCAACGCCTTCCTTCAAGTCCTTGGCTTTGCCTGCGACGATCAACGCGGCAGCAGCGTTCAGCAGCGCCACGTTGCGATACGCGCTCGGCTTGCCCTGAAGCACCGCACTTAACGCCTTCGCATTGGCCTGCGCGTCGCCGCCCTTGAGTTCGGCGCCGTCCGCGCGCGGTAAGCCGCCATCCTCCGGCGTCACCTCAAAAGTGCGGATATTGCCTTTTTCCAAGGTTGCAACATGCGTCGGGCCGGTGAGGGTGATTTCGTCGAGACCGTCGGAGCCGTGAACGACCCAGACCGATTCAGCGCCGAGATTCTTCAGCACCTGCGCCAGCGGCTGCACCCAATGTTTGGAGAACACACCGACCATCTGACGTTTCACGCCGGCAGGATTGGACAGCGGTCCGAGCAGATTGAAGATCGTGCGGGTTGCGAGTTCGACGCGCGTCGGCCCGACATTCTTCATCGCCGGATGATGCGTCGGCGCGAACATGAAGCCGATGCCGGTTTCCGCGATGCACTTGCCGACCTGCTCCGGCGAGATGTTCACTTTCACGCCGAGCGCACCGAGTACGTCGGCGGCACCGGATTTCGAGGAGAGGGCGCGGTTGCCGTGTTTCGCGACCGGAACGCCTGCGCCCGCGACGATGAACGACGCGCAGGTGGAGACATTGACGGAGCCCGAGCCGTCGCCGCCGGTGCCGACAATGTCGACGGCATCCATAGGTGCTTTGACGGTGAGCATCTTGGCGCGCATTGCACTGACGGCGCCCGTAATTTCATCGACGGTCTCGCCGCGCACGCGCAGCGCCATCAAGAGGCCGCCGAGCTGCGAGGGCGTCGCTTCGCCGGACATCACGCGGTCGAACGCGGCGGAGGCTTCCTCGCGCGTCAGCGATGCGCCGGTTGCGACTTTGCCGATGATCGTCTTGAGGTCGTCCATCTGTCGCCCCGAAAGTCCGCCGGAAATTCCAGGGCGTTACTGGCTTGCTGCCGCACCTGTCGCGACCGCGAATGCGCTTGGATTGATCTTGGTGCCGAGTTCGGATTCAACCTTGCCGACATATTGCTGAACCTGTTCCTCGGTCATCGCGCGGATCAGGTTGTCTTTGAGTTTCTTGGCGTCTTCCGACGACATGTCGATCGTGGGCACGACGATGTCCGTCACCTTGAACACGATCTGGTCGCTCGCCCCCGAGCCTTCGGTCTGGCCGATGCTATCCTTCGGCGTGCGGAAGGCGGCGTTGACCAGACGATCCGGCACGCCCTTCACATCCGCATCGCGCTTGAACGGACCTGCGGTCTGCACCTTCACGCCGGCTGCGGTTGCTTCCGCGTCGAGCTTGCTGCCCTTGTTGAGCTTGTCGACGATTTCGGTCGCCTTCGCGCGCAGGCGCGTTGCGACCTGATCGTCCGTCCAGCGTTGTTCGACCTGCGCCTTCACTTCATCGAGAGGACGGTCGCGCGAGGGCGTGATGCCAAGCACGTCGTACCAGATTTCGCCGCCATTGTTCTGGATCGAGTCGTTCTCGACGCCGATGTTGGAGGCGAACGCCTGCGAGACGATATCGGTGCCGGAGGGCAATCCCTTCACCGGCTGGCCGTCCGGCGCGCGGCCCGAGCGATCGACGGCTTCGATCGTCACGGCGTTGAGGCCGAGTTTCTTGGCGGCTTCGGCGATGTTCGCGCCGCCGCCGCGCTCGTCCTCGATCTTGTTATGCAGGTCACGCAACTGGTCGCGCGCGCGCTGCTGTGCGACTTCGGTTTTGATCTTCGCCGAGAGGCTTTCAAAAGTCGGCGTGTTGCCGGCTTCGATCTTCGTCACTTTCAGCAAGGCGGTCGACAGCGCCCCCTTGATCGGCTGGCTGACGCCGTTGAGCGGCAGTCCGAAGGCGGCATCCGCAAACGCCGGATCGCCGAGGCTTGCCTTGGTAACGGTGCCGAGATCGATGTCGGCGGGTTTCAGATCGCGCTGCTTGGCGAGGTCCTCGAACGAGGTGCCGCTGTCGATCTTTGCGCGTGCGGCCTTCGCTTCATCCTCGGACGGGAAGGTGATCTGCAACACCTGACGCTTTTCCGGCGTGACGTACTTCTCGCGCTTGCCGTCGTATTCCTTCTTCGCATCGTCGTCGGAAACCGTAATGGCCTTCGCCATTTCATCCGGCGTCAGAGTGAGAATGGCGATCTTGCGATATTCCGGCGCGCGGAAGAGTTGCTTGCGCTCGTCGAAATAGGCGGCAAGCGCCTCGGGCGAGGGCGGATCGATCTTGCCGGCCTGTGCTGCGGTGAGCGTGAGGTATTGCACCGAACGCTGCTCGTTCTGGAAACGCACCAGCGCCTCCATCTGCGTCTTGGTCGGCTCAAGCCCGGTTGTGATCGTGCCGGTGATTTGACGGCGCAATGAGACGCGGCGCTGTTCGGCGATGTATTTCTGCTCGTTGTAACCGAAATTGCGGATGATCGCGTCGAAGCGCGCACGATCGAATTTGCCGTCGAGGCCCTTGAAGTTCGGATCGTCGGCGATTGCGCGCGCGATGTCCTGATCTGCAAGGCCGAGCGACATCTTCTTCGTCTGCTGATCGAGGGCGGATTCAGCGAGCACCTGTTGCAGCACCTGGCGATCGAGACCGAAGGCGCGCGCCTGTTCGCTCGTCAGCGGCCGGCCGAACTGGCGGCCGAACTGCTGGAGGCGGTCGGTGTAGATGTTGCGGAACTGGTCGGTCGAAATCGTCGCGTCGCCGATGGTGGCAACGTCGGTGCGGCCCGAGCCCTTGAACACGTCGGCGATGCCCCAGATGCCGAACGAGACGATCAGCACGCTGAACATGACGACCATCACCGACTTGCCGAGCCAGTTCGATGAGGCTTTGCGCATTCCTCGGAGCATGGAGTCCAACTTGTTGTTTTGAGGGGGCGGATAGGGGCCGGCAGGGCGTTACCGCATTGTTCGGCCAACATATAAAGGGGTGGCAGTTCCCTAGCAACCGCGCAGGCAGCGACGCGAAAGCGCGGTTAATGGCGCGGTGTGGACATGGCTTTGCGGGAACTGGCGTTTGGCCGGTGTGTCTGTTAGCCCCGAAGCGTAACCCGGAGTGAGAGATGCGATGGCCGATAAGCCTCGTCCGCTGATTGCGGGCAATTGGAAGATGAACGGTCTGAAGGCCTCACTGAAGGAGTTGGGCGCCATCGTGCAAGGCTCTTCGGCGGCGTCCGCGAAGGCCGACCTGCTGATCTGTCCGCCCGCGCAGTTGCTGTTTCTGGCGGCTGCGGAGGTGTCGGGATCAAAGGTCGCTGTTGGCGGTCAGGATTGCCACACGGCTGCATCCGGCGCTCATACCGGCGACATTTCGGCTGAAATGCTGGCGGATGCGGGGGCGACGGCGGTCATCGTCGGCCATTCCGAACGCCGCGCGGACCATGCCGAGACCGATGCCATCGTGCGGGCCAAGGCCGAGGCGGCCTGGCGGGCGGGGCTTCTGGCGATTGTCTGTGTCGGGGAGACGCAGGGCCAGCGGGACGCCGGAAAGACGCTGGAAATTGTCGGCAGCCAGCTCAAGGGATCGGTGCCGGACGGCGCAACGGCGAAGACGCTCGTGATTGCCTATGAGCCGGTCTGGGCTATCGGAACGGGCCTCACGCCGACTGTGAAGGACGTCGCGCAAGTCCATGAATTCATTCGAAATTACTTAAAGCAACACTTTAAGATAGACGGCGAAGTCATTCGTATTCTCTACGGTGGCTCAGTGAAGCCATCGAACGCTGTCGAGTTACTGTCAGTTCCTCATGTAAACGGTGCACTGATCGGCGGAGCCAGCCTGAAAGCCTCCGACTTCCTTGCCATCGCCGCTGCCGCTCCCTAGATCGGGCAAAGCGGTGGCAATCACGCGTCCGATCGTGTAGAGACCGCCCAACTTCAACTCCGCAAACTTTAGTGTTGCCGATTCCACGGCCACCGGCGTTTGCGACGGAAGGTCCAAATGCAAACCGTCGTTCTTGTCATTCACTTGATGCTTGTCGCCGCGCTGATCGGCGTGGTGCTGCTCCAGCGTTCGGAAGGCGGCGGTCTTGGCATTGGCGGCGGCGGTGTCGGCGGGTTCATGTCGAGCCGTGGCACGACCAATTTGCTGACCCGCACGACGGCGATCCTCGCGGCCGGGTTCTTTGCGACCAGCCTGTTTCTGGCATGGTACGCGGGCTATGAGCGCCAGCCGGCCTCGATTATCAACAACAGCACCGCGCCGCTTTCCGGCGACAAGGCTCCGGGCAATCTTCTGGACTCGCTGAAGAAGCCCGAGGCGCCCGCGACCCCGGCTGCGCCTGCCGCGCCACAGGCTCCGCAGTCGCGATAATCGCGACTTTGCCAAGAGTGGCCGTGAGGCATGCGTCTCGCGCTTGAGCGCATGCGCGAAGCGTCACTTCCAACGCGCTGACTCTGCACATATTTCAGCGTCACCCACAGCATCGAAATTAAAGCTGCGAACGGCGCTATTCGTTTTGCGAATCGCGCGCGTGGCGTTAAAGGTTGAATCCCATGGCGCGGTATATTTTCATCACCGGCGGCGTGGTCTCCTCGCTCGGCAAAGGTTTGGCTTCAGCAGCTTTAGGCGCGCTGTTGCAGTCGAGAGGCTACAAGGTCCGCCTTCGCAAACTCGATCCCTATCTCAATCTCGACCCCGGAACGATGTCGCCGTACCAGCACGGCGAAGTGTTCGTGACCGATGACGGCGCGGAGACCGATCTCGATCTCGGTCACTATGAAAGATTCACCGGCCGTCCGGCGACAAAAGCCGACAACATCACGACCGGGCGCATCTATCAGGACATCCTGACCAAGGAGCGGCGCGGTGATTATCTCGGGGCCACGATTCAAGTGATCCCGCACGTCACCAACGCCATCAAGGATTTCATCCTCAACGGCAACGAAGGCTACGATTTCGTGCTCTGCGAAGTCGGTGGCACCGTCGGCGACATCGAAGGCCTGCCGTTCTTCGAGGCGATCCGTCAGGTGAAGAACGATCTGCCGCGCGGAGAGGTGATCTATATCCACCTCACGCTGCTGCCGTTCATTCCAAGCGCGGGCGAACTCAAAACCAAGCCGACGCAGCACTCGGTGAAAGAGCTGCGTTCGATCGGCATTCAGCCGGACATTCTGCTGTGTCGAACGGATCGCGAAATCCCGAAGGAAGAACGCCGCAAGCTGGCGCTGTTCTGCAACGTGCGCGAGACTGCCGTGATCGAGGCGCGCGATGTGGATAACATCTACGCCGTGCCGGAGGCGTATCATGCCGCCGGTTTAGATGACGAAGTGCTCGCGGCGTTTGGCATCGTCGATGTGAAGCCGCCGGCGCTCGACTCGTGGCACACGATCAACGAGCGCGTTCGTCATCCGGAAGGCGAGGTGACGATTGCGATTGTCGGCAAATACACCGGCATGAAGGACGCCTACAAATCCCTCATCGAGGCGCTGTCGCATGGCGGCATCGCGAATAAAGTGAAGGTCAATCTCGACTGGATCGAGAGTGAAGTCTTCGAGAACGAGGACCCCGCGCCGTTCCTCGAACACGTCAACGGCATTCTGGTGCCGGGCGGGTTCGGACAGCGCGGCGCGGAAGGAAAGATCAAGGCGGCGCAATTCGCACGCGAGCGTGACGTTCCGTATTTCGGAATCTGTTTCGGCATGCAGATGGCGGTGATCGAAGCCGCGCGAAATCTCGCCGGCATCGAAGGGGCGAATTCGACGGAGTTCGGTGAGACCAGGCAGCCTGTCGTCGGCCTGATGACCGAATGGCTCAAAGGCAACGAGCTCGAGAAGCGCACAAAGGCGGGCGATCTCGGCGGCACCATGCGGCTTGGCGCCTATCCCGCGACGCTGCGCAAAGGCAGCCGCGTGTCGGACGTCTATGGCGGCGCGCTGACGATTTCAGAACGTCATCGCCATCGCTACGAGGTGAACACCGCCTACAAGGACCGCCTCGAACAGCACGGCCTGCGGTTTTCGGGATTGTCGCCGGACGGCGTGCTGCCGGAGATCGTCGAATATGAGGATCATCCCTGGTTCATCGGCGTGCAGTATCACCCCGAATTGAAATCGCGCCCGTTCGAGCCGCATCCCTTGTTCGCCTCATTCGTGCAGGCGGCGATGGTGCAGAGCCGTCTGGTCTGACGGTATTTTTCAGCAAATAAATCCATCGCCGTCGCGTGCGATTTTTATCGCTGCGCATTTGACACGGGTTCCGGGGCAGACGACATTCGTGCGGGCTCGTTGAATATTGCGCAAGCATCTCGCACAGTTGGAGCCGCGCCGTGACAGAAAAATCTTCTCGCCGCAGGGTGTTGCTTGCAGGCGCGGCGATGGCCGCCGCCGGAGCCGGAGCTGCCGTTTTCGGCGGGAAGCCGCGTCGACGGTCGGCGCAAGTTGAAACTGCCGTCGCCAATCCAAAGGCAAAGCGGCCCAACATCCTGCTCATCATGAGCGATCAGGAACGGCACTGGAGCAGTCTGCCGAAAGACCTGCCGCTTCCAGCGCATGAACAGCTTCGCGAGCAGGGCGTCTCGTTTGCGAATTATCATATTCACACCACGCCGTGTTCGCCGAGCCGCTCGACATTCTATTTCGGCCAGCACACGCAGCAGACGAAGATGGTGGTCAATCACGGCGCACCGCCGTTTCCCGAAATTCCGGATACGTTGCCGAGCCTCGGCGATCTGTTTCGCGCGCAGGGCTACTACACCGCTTACAAGGGCAAGTGGCATCTCAGTCATATCGGCGGCGACCACAATCTCACCTACGGCCCGTTTCCCAACACCGGCGCCGCGCTCGAGCCGTTTGGATTTTCCGACTACAACATCGACGGCGATCCGCACGGCGCGACGTGGACCGGGTTTCGTTTCGATGGCCAGATCGCGGCGGATGCAAGTCTGTGGCTATCGTCCAACGGCAAGCGGCTGAACGACGAGGGCAAGCCGTGGCTGCTCGCGGTGAATTTCGTCAATCCGCACGACATCATGTATTTTTCGAGCGGCGAGGCGCAGGTGCGATCTCGCATCGATCCGAACATGCTGGCACCGATTTCGCCGCCGCCCGTGGGAGGCGTTTACGATACGCCCTGGCCCGGTCCACTGCCAGATAGTTTCTACAACGCCGATATCAGCAAGCGGAATTGGTCGCAGCGTTCTTACGCCGCTTTCTGCGACATGATCTACGGGCGTTTTGAGCCGGATGACGAGGCGGTGTGGCGCGCTAATCAAACCTATTACTTCAACTGCCTTCGCGACGTGGATCATCACACATCAACGGTTCTGGCGCGGCTGAAAACGCTCGGACTGGATGACAATACCATCGTCGTCTATCTCTCCGATCACGGCGAGATGGCCGGCGCGCAGCGGTTGCGGCAAAAGGGGCCGCACATGTTCAGGGAAAACATTCACGTGCCGCTGATCGTGCGGCATCCGGATGTGAAATCTGGCGGCACAGTCACGCAGGCGCTTGCGAGTCCGATCGACATGATACCGACGCTTCTGGCGTGGGCTGGTGTCGATGACGCGGCACGCAACACCGCCTATCCGTATCTGAAGGGCATCGATGTGTCGGGCGCTGTCACCGGCTCGTCGTCATCGTCGGCGCGCGATCGTCTCGGCATTCTCTACAATTACGGCGTCGCCCATTATTGGGATCCCGTTTACACCGAGAAGGCGATCGACCATCACACGACGGCTGACAAACTGTTTTTGATCCGCCAGATCTTCAACACCGGGGAATTTTTTCCGTCGCTGGAAAATCCTGGCCTGTTCCGTGGCGTGTTCGACGGGCGCTACAAGTTCGCACGTTACTTCCGCCCGTCGCAGCATCACATCCCGCGCGATTTCGTGACGCTGAAAAAATACAACGAGCTTGAATTGTACGACACGCTCAACGATCCGACCGAATTGAATAACCTTGCGCTGCAACCGGAAGCCGTGAAGGATCAATTGATGCGGCTGAGCGGCTTGACCAACGAACTGATCGCGCGAGAAATTGGTACCGATGACGGCCGCGAATTCGTCGGACCGCGCAATTGGTACAATCTGAACGACAAGCTGCCGGGAAGTCCCGCGTGAAAATCAACCGGCCCGCCGTATTGCTGCTCACAGCCACCGGCCTTCTTCACGTCTATCAGTTCTGGCTGACGCCTCCGTCGCTGCCGATGGTAACGACGGTTCTGTTCGGCTTCGTGTATCTCGGCATCGCTCTCGGTCTCTTGCTCAAAAGCCGCAAAGCCGTATGGGCGGCGCGGGTTGTTCCGGCCATCGGCGCGATACTCGCACTGGGGAGCGTGGTGCAGGGACAACAGCCCGCGCTGCCGTGGGTGCTGCCCTTCGTCGCGGTCGATGTTGTCGTGCTGTGGCTGGTGTGGCGCAACTCAGATACGCTACAGAGCTGACGCGACGGCGTTCGCGCGATGAGGAGCATCCGATGATCTACGAAATGCGGGTCTATCATTGCGTGTCGGGACGGCTGCCGAAGCTCCTGCATCGCTTCGAGCACATCACGCTGAAACTGTGGGCCAAGCACGGCATCAGGCAGGCTGGATTTTTCACGACGCTGGTCGGCCAGTCCAATCAGGATCTGACCTATCTGCTGCAATGGGACAACATGGCCGAGCGCGAAAAGAAATGGACCGCATTCCAGACCGATCCCGAATGGATTTCGGCGCGCGATGAAACCGAAAAGGACGGCGCGATCATCGCCAGCGTCACCAATCAGTTTTTGCAGCCGACAGTCTTCTCGTCGGTGAAGTGAGAGCGTGGCGCGCGGGCTCGACCATATCGTTCATGCGGTGCGCGATCTCGACGCGGCAGCGGACTTCTATCGCCGCGCGGGGTTCACCGTCAGCGCGCGCAACATTCATCCATGGGGCACGCATAATCACGTCGTGCAGTTTCCGGGATTTTTCATCGAGGTTCTGACCGTTGGCGAACCGGAGAAACTGAAGAGTGAAGGGTTGGCGCAGGTTTTCGGCATCGCCAATCGGGAACACATCGCGCGCGGCGACGGTTTCTCGATGCTCGCCTTCGAGAGCGCGGATATCGAAGCCGATGTCGAGGATTTCAAAACGCGCGGGATCGGCATCTCCGGCGCGCTGCCGTTTTCGCGCGAGGCGAAATTGCCGGACGGCAAGACGATCACGGTCGGATTCACGCTTGCCTTCGCGTGCGACGAACTGTCGCCGCATGCCGGTTTCTTCGCGATCCAGCATCGCGATGCCTCGATGTTCTATAAAAAGGAATTGCAGCAGCATGCGAACGGCGCGAGCGGCGTGCTGGGTGCCGTGATGGTCGCGGACAATCCGACCGATCATCATATTTTTCTCGGCAATGTGACCGGCGTGCGCGAACTGCATTCGAGTTCGCTCGGGGTTGTCGCCAATACCCCGCGCGGCGATGTCGAGATCGAGGAGGCGACTGCGTTTCGCGATCAATTCGGTGTTGTGCCGAAGGTCGAGCGCACGGGCGCGACGATCGAGGGCTTGCGGCTGGCCGCGCCCGACATCGATGCGGTCGAGCGCATATTGAAGGCCGGCAACACCGCCTCGCACCGGCATATCGGACGATTGGTCGTCAAACCGGAGGCCGCCTTCGGCGCAACCCTGATATTTGAACAATCTCGTTAGCGGGTGTTGTCATTGCGAGGAGCGTTTGCGACGAAGCAATCCAGCGATTGTCTGTTCAAACATGGATTGCTTCGCGGAGTTTATCGTCGGGCGGCGCTTGCGCCGACCCGTTGGCTCGCAATAACGTCTCACCTAAAGGATTCTAAGTGACCAAGGCTTCTCTCATCGTTGCCGCAGGCTCCGTCAAATTCGGCAATGCATTGCCGCTTGCGGTGATCGCGGGGCCGTGTCAGCTGGAAAGCCGTGCGCATGCGCTCGAGACGGCCACGGCGCTGAAGGAAATCGCGGCGCGTCTGAAAATCGGTCTCGTCTACAAGACGTCGTTCGACAAGGCGAACCGCACCAGCGCGTCCGGCGCGCGCGGCATCGGGCTCGATGCGGCGCTTCCGATTTTCGGAGAGATCAAATCCAAGCTCGGATTGCCCGTGCTGACCGATGTGCATGAGATCGACCAGTGCGCGCGCGTGGCCGAAGTCGTCGATGTGCTTCAGATACCTGCGTTCCTGTCGCGCCAGACCGATCTGCTGATCGCTGCCGCAAAGACCGGCAAGGTCGTCAACGTCAAGAAAGGTCAGTTTCTCGCGCCCTGGGATATGGCCAACGTCGTTGCAAAAGTCACCGGCGCCGGCAATGCGAATGTTCTGGTGACAGAGCGCGGCGCGTCGTTCGGCTACAACACGCTGGTGAGCGACATGCGCGCGCTTCCCATTCTCGCACGCACGACCGGCGCGCCGGTGATCTTCGATGCCACCCATTCGGTGCAGCAGCCGGGCGGCAAGGGCGCATCAAGCGGCGGCGAGCGCGAATTCGTGCCGGTGCTGTCGCGTGCCGCCGTCGCTGTCGGCGTCGCGGGCGTCTTCATCGAAACGCATCCCGATCCCGATCATGCGCCGTCGGACGGACCCAATATGGTGCCGCTGAAGGATTTCGAGGCGCTGGTGAAAAACCTGATGGCGTTCGACGCGCTCGCCAAAGCCCAGCACTAAATCTGCTGCCTTGTCATTGCGGCGAAGCAATCCAGCTTTGCATTGGGCGCGGATTGCTTCCCGTCAAACGCAATGACATCGATTAGGCATGCTTCCCATTCTCAACGTCATTGCGGCCACGACATTTGCAGCCGCTCTCTCGTCACGCTCGATGGACCCGGTGTTGCCGCTGGTCGCCGGCGATTTCGCGGTGACGGTTGCGACGGCGGCGAGCCTGTCGTCGGCGGTCGCGCTGTCGTTCGCGTTCGCGCAGCCGATCCTCGGCGCCATCGCCGACATTTTCGGCAAAGCAAGACTGATGATTTTCTGTCTCGCGCTATTGGGTCTTGCCTGTGCGCTCGGCGCGCTGGCGACGTCGTTTCAGATGCTTTTTGTCTCGCGCGTTCTCGTCGGCGTCGCGGCAGGCGGCACATTCCCGATTGCGATGGGGCTGGCGAGCGATCTTGTCCCGACAGCGCAGCGGCAGGTCGCGCTCGGCCGCGTGCTGGCAGGTGCGATGACCGGCAATCTTCTCGGCGCAACCGCTGCCGGTATCATCGCCGATTTTCTCGGCTGGCGCGGCGTGCTCGTCGTGCTCGGCGCGATCATCCTGGCTGCCTCAGGCGCCGTCGCCATCGGACTTCGCCGCGGCGGCGTCACAGGCAGGCCCGGCGGCATGACGCTCGCTGGATTGAAAGCAGGCTACGTCACCATCATGAAGAATCCCAACGCACGCGTCTGCTTCACCGCCGTCTTCATCGAAGGCGCGTTGGTGCTCGGCCTGTTTTCATTCGTCGCGGCGTTTCTGTTTGAGCTTGGCGAAACACGCGCGTCGATTCCCGGAATCGTCATCGCAGCATTCGCGGTCGGCGGCTTGCTCTACACGATGAGCGTGTCGCGGCTGCTGCCGCGTTTCGGATCGAAGGTGCTGATGATCGGCGGCGCGGCGGTCGTGGCGCTGCAATTCGGCATCGTCGCGTTCGGCCCGCGCTGGGAAGTGCAGGCCATTTCATTTCTGCTGATGGGGTGGGGCTTCTATTCGCTGCACGGATCGCTACAGGTGTTCTCAAGCGACCTCGCGCCGGAAGCGCGGGCATCCGCGCTGTCCCTGCATGCGTTCTTCTTTTTTCTCGGACAGGCGGCGGGACCGATCGTGTACGGCTATGAGCTGCATCATTTCGGCAAACTCGCGACGCTGACGTTGAGCGCAGTCGCGATCCTCATTCTGGGTCTTGTTGCTGCCCAACTTTTGCATCGCAGGCCGGGCGAAGTCGATGAGATGACCGACTTCTAACCCCGTCCCCGATAAGGCGCGACGCCCTGATCCGGTGCCCACAATCCGTTCGGCATTTTTCCGGTCTGCCAGAACACGTCGATAGGTATTCCGCCGCGCGGGTACCAGTAGCCGCCGATGCGCAGCCATTTCGGTTTGATCTCGCGCACCAGCCGCTTGCCGATGTCGAGCGTGCAGGCTTCGTGGAAGCCGCCGTGATTGCGGAAGCTCGCGAGATACAATTTGAGCGATTTGGATTCGACCAGCCATTGCCCCGGTGCATAGTCGATCACAAGATGCGCGAAATCCGGCTGGCCGGTGATCGGGCAGAGCGTCGTGAACTCAGGCGCGACGAACCGCACGAGATAGTTCGTATCCTTGTGCGGGTTCGGCACGCGGTCGAGTTTCGCGGTTTCGGGTGAAGCGGGCAGTTTGACCTGATGACCGAGTTGCAGCGAGGATTTAGCGGGCTTTTTTGCCATAGTGTCTCCGTTGCGCCCTGATAGCCAATTCGCAAGCCCGCGTCACGCGATCCAGTAGCTTTGCGGCCTTTTCGGCGCGCGAACCATGCGCTAGAAGCTGCCCAAATCATCCATTCCGCACGAATCCAGAGGCGCACATGACAGCCATCGTCGACATCATCGGCCGCGAAATTCTCGACAGCCGCGGCAACCCGACCGTCGAAGTCGATGTCGTGCTGGAAGACGGATCGATGGGCCGCGCGGCCGTTCCGTCGGGTGCGTCGACCGGCGCGCATGAGGCGGTGGAGCTTCGCGACGGCGACAAGAAGCGTTACGCAGGGAAGGGCGTGCTGAAGGCGGTCGAAGCCGTGAATACTGAAATCTTCGACGCCATCGGCGGCATGGATGCCGAGCAGCAGGTGCAGATCGACGAGGTGATGATTAACCTCGACGGCACGCCCAACAAAAAGCGGCTCGGCGCCAACGCAATCCTCGGTGTGTCGCTGGCGATTGCGAAGGCGTCGGCCAATTCGCTCGACATGCCGCTCTATCGTTACGTCGGCGGAACGAGCGCGCGGCTGTTGCCGGTGCCGATGATGAACATCGTCAATGGCGGCGTGCATGCCGACAATCCCATCGACTTCCAGGAAATCATGGTGATGCCGGTCGGCGCAAAAACTTTCGCGGAAGGCCTGCGTTGCGGCGCTGAAATCTTTCATACGCTGAAATCCGAACTGAAGAAGGCCGGCCACAACACCAATGTCGGCGACGAGGGCGGTTTCGCGCCGGACCTGCCGTCAGCCGATGCCGCGCTGGATTTCGTTATGAGCGCCATCGACAAGGCCGGATACAAAGCGGGCAACGACGTGATGCTCGCGCTCGATTGCGCCTCGACGGAATTTTTCAAGAACGGCAAATACGAATACGAGGGCGAGAAGAAAACCCGCTCGATTGCCGAGCAGGCGAAATATCTTGAATCGCTCGTCAAGAAATATCCGATCGTCTCCATCGAAGACGGTATGTCGGAAGACGACATGGATGGCTGGAAGCAGCTCACTGACTTGATCGGCGACAAGTGCCAGCTCGTCGGCGACGATCTGTTCGTCACCAACGTCACGCGCCTCGAAGAAGGCATCAAGGCCGGTCGTGCGAACTCGATCCTTATCAAGGTCAACCAGATCGGCACGCTGACCGAAACGCTCGCCGCCGTCGAGATGGCGCACAAGGCGGGCTATACGGCGGTGATGTCGCATCGTTCCGGCGAGACGGAAGATTCGACGATTGCGGATCTGGCGGTTGCGACCAACTGCGGGCAGATCAAGACCGGCTCGCTCGCGCGAGCCGACCGCACGGCGAAATACAATCAGCTGCTGCGCATCGAGCAGCAACTCGGCAATCAGGCGAAATATGCAGGGCGGTCGGCGCTGAAGGCGCTGGCCTAAAAACAGGCGGACACATGACGGGTCCACTCTCCGGCATCAAAGTCATCGAGATCGGGCAGGCGCTCGCCGGCCCCGTCGCCGGTGCGATCATGGCCGACATGGGCGCGGACGTCATCAAGGTCGAGAAGCCGGACGGCGGCGACGATGCGCGCGGCTGGGGCCCGCCATTCATCGAAGACTCCTCGATCATGTTTCACGTCACTAACCGCAACAAGCGTTCGGTGACGCTCGACATGAAGAACGCCGCAGATGTCGAGAAGCTCAAGACGCTGGTGCGCGACGCCGACATCCTGATTCAAAATCTGCGCTCGGGCGTTGTCAGCGAACTCGGCGTCGGGCCGGACGATCTGTTGAAGGTCAATCCGCGACTGATCTATTGTTCGGTGTGGGCGTTCGGCCCGAAAGGCCCGCTGTCGAAAGCCCCGGGCTTCGATCCGCTGTTGCAGGCCTATTCGGGCGTGATGATGCAGACCGGGCGCCACGAAGACCCGCCGACATTTTGCGCGCCCGCGATCAACGACAAGGCGACCGCGCAGTGGTGCGTGATCGGCGCGCTGGCTGCACTTCAGCAGCGTCATATCACCGGCAAGGGCTGTGTGATCGACACATCGTTGCTTGATAGCGCAGCATCCTGGGTCGATACATCATTGGCGAGCTATCACATCACGCAGGAACTCTCGAACCGCACGGGCGCGGCGACGCCGACAATCGTGCCGTATCAGGTGTTCGAGACCGCCGACAAGCCGCTAGTGATCGCGGCGGGTTACGACCGGCTGTTTCACAAATGCGCGGTGGTGATGGGGCAGGCCGCATGGTGCGAGGACGCGCGCTTCAAGACCGGACGCAGCCGTCTCGATAATCGTGACGTTTTGCTGGCGCTGATGATCCCGATCCTGAAAACCAGGCCGCGCGCGGACTGGATCGCGCTGTTTGAGAAGGCCGGCGTGCCGTGTCAGCCGGTGAATACGATTGCCGAGTTGCAGGAGACCGAACAGTTCAAGGCGAATGACATTCTGCGCACGCTGCCGGGCAGTGAATTGCCGGTGGTCGGACTTCCGATCACCTTCGACGGCAAGCGGCCGCATCCGCATTCGGGCGCCCCGAAACTTGGGCAGCACAACGACGACGTGTTTGCAAAAAACAAGTCATGAGTCGCTAACGCCACGTTAACCGCCATGCCGCATGAAAGGGCATGGTATCGCGTGTTCGCCTCAAAGCCGTCATGACCGGGCTTGCGTTATACGCAATGGCCGCCGCCATCATCGGCTATTTCTTCGTCAACGCGTATACCGGCAAGTATGGCCTCAACGCGCGCGTCGAGCTCGATCAGGAAATCGTGACGCTGACGGCGGAACTGGCGCGGCTGAAAACCGAGCGCGTCTCCGCCGACAAGCGCGTGGCATTGCTGCGTTCGGCGAGCGTCGATCCCGATATGCTGGATGAGCGGGCGCGCTACCAGCTGAACTATGTCGACCCGCGCGATCTGGTCAAAATCATCGGCCAGAACTGACGCGCGCCGCGCGCGGCGTCTAATTTCAAAAATCATATCATTTCGGTCGCATAAGTTTCACGCTTTTGCGCTGCAAAAGGCATGCGACGACCGCGCCTGCACGCAATCCTTTCTTGCCAATAGGAGTTGGGTTACACAGACTGAAACTTCTCTGACCCGGATCGCTCATGGCTCTCGCGAAGAAACCCGCCGCACAAGACGCAGGCCAAGGAGGGGGCAACGGCGCACGCAACGTTGCAAAGCTCTCCTTCACCAGGGAACAGGACCTGGCGGCGTTTCGCGAGATGATGCTGATAAGGCGGTTCGAGGAAAAGGCCGGTCAGCTTTACGGCATGGGCGCCATCGGCGGCTTCTGTCATCTTTATATCGGCCAGGAAGCCATCGTCGTCGGCATGCAGATGGCGCTGAAGGATGGCGATCAGGTTATCACAGGTTATCGCGATCACGGCCACATGCTCGCCTGCGGCATGGACCCGAAAGGCGTGATGGCGGAACTGACCGGACGCGCCGCCGGCCTGTCGAAAGGCAAGGGCGGCTCCATGCACATGTTCAGCAAGGAGAAGCAGTTCTTCGGCGGACACGGCATCGTCGGCGCACAGGTGTCGCTCGGCACCGGATTGGCGTTCGCGAATAATTATCGCGGCAACAATCACGTCTCGGTCGCTTATTTCGGCGACGGCGCGGCCAATCAGGGACAGGTCTACGAGAGCTTCAACATGGCGGAGCTGTGGAAGCTCCCCGTCATCTACGTCGTCGAAAACAACCGCTACGCGATGGGCACGTCGGTGACGCGCTCAAGCGCGCAGACGGATTTCTCCAAGCGCGGCGTGTCGTTCAACATTCCGGGCGAACAGGTCGATGGCATGGACGTGCGCGCTGTGAAAGCCGCCGGCGACCGCGCGGTGAAATGGTGCCGCGAAGGCAACGGCCCGTTCATTCTCGAAATGCAGACCTATCGATACAGGGGTCACTCGATGTCCGATCCCGCGAAATACCGCACGCGCGAGGAAGTGGACAAGGTCCGCCACGATCAGGACCCGATCGAGCAGGTTCGCAACCGTCTGCTCGAACAGAAAGTGTCCGAGGCGGATTTGAAGAAGATCGATGCCGAGGTGCGCGACATCGTCAATGAGTCCGCCGACTTCGCCCAGAATACGCCTGAGCCCGACGTGTCGGAGCTTTACACCGACATCTACCGATAAGAGGGCGACGCGACGATGCCAATCCAGATTCTCATGCCCGCGCTTTCGCCGACGATGGAGAAGGGCAACCTCGCCAAATGGCTGAAGAAGGAAGGCGAGCAGATCAAGTCCGGCGATGTGATCGCCGAAATCGAAACCGATAAAGCCACGATGGAAGTCGAGGCGACCGACGAAGGCACGCTCGGCAAGATTCTCGTCGCCGCCGGCACCAACGACGTCGCGGTGAACACGCCGATTGCGACGATCCTTGCGGACGGCGAAAGTGCTGCGGATTTGGCCAAGGCTCCCGCCGCGCCGAAGAAGGCTGCGTCTGTCTCCGAGGAAGTTGCGGAATCGCGCGCGCCGGTCGGCGAGAGCAAGCCGCAGATTTACGATCCGAAACCTTCCGCTGCGCCCGTCGCCGTACCCGTTGAGCCCGATCCTGAAGTGCCGCCCGGCACCGAGATGGTGAAGATGACGGTGCGCGAAGCGTTGCGCGACGCGATGGCGGAGGAAATGCGCCGCGACAAGGATGTGTTCGTGATGGGTGAGGAAGTCGCCGAATATCAGGGCGCGTACAAGGTCACGCAGGGGCTGTTGCAGGAATTCGGCGCCAAGCGCGTGATCGACACGCCGATCACCGAGCATGGCTTTGCTGGCGTTGGCGTCGGTGCCGCGATGGCGGGACTGAAACCCATCGTCGAGTTCATGACGTTCAACTTCGCGATGCAGGCCATCGACCAGATCATCAATTCGGCGGCGAAGACTTTGTATATGTCGGGCGGACAGATGGGTTGCTCCATCGTCTTCCGCGGGCCGAATGGTGCCGCCGCGCGCGTTGCCGCCCAGCATAGCCAGGATTATTCGGCGTGGTATTCGCAGATCCCCGGATTGAAAGTCGTGTCGCCTTACTCGGCTGCCGACGCGAAGGGCTTGCTGAAGGCCGCGATCCGCGATCCGAATCCGGTGATCTTTCTCGAGAACGAAATTCTCTACGGCCACACCGGCGATGTGCCGAAGCTCGATGATTATGTGGTGCCGATCGGCAAGGCGCGCATCGTGCGGCCGGGCAATCACGTCACGCTGGTCGCATGGTCGAACGGCATGAGCTACGCGCTCAAGGCCGCCGACGAACTGGCAAAAGAAAACATCGAAGCCGAAATCATCGACCTGCGCACCATCCGCCCGATGGATACCGAGACGATCATCAACTCTGTGAAGAAGACGGGGCGGTGTGTGGTCGTCGAGGAAGGCTGGCAGCAATCCGGCGTGGGCGCGGAAATCGCCGCGCGCCTGATGGAACAGGCGTTCGATTATCTGGATGCGCCGGTCACGCGGGTCTCGGGTAAAGACGTGCCGATGCCGTATGCCGCCAATCTCGAAAAGCTCGCGCTGCCGAGCGTCGCCGAAGTCGTCGCGGCCGCCAAAGCGGTGTCGTATCGCTGATGCGCGTCATTGTCGTTTCGTTGTGGGTCGTGTTGATGCAGATGGCCAGCCCCGCATTCGCCCAGCAGTCGGCCTTCGCGCCGATGGATGTGTCGCGGCTGTCCACGCTCAAGGCTGCGGCCACTCGTCCGGGCGAGAACGGCTGGGCGAAAGTCGCCTACCGCGAATACATCAACGGTCTGATCGACGGCTTGATGGACAAGGAAGGCGATAAATTCTGCCTGCCGCCGAAGATCCGCTCCGCCAAGGCCGACGTGATCTTCACTGAATTGTCGGCGGATGTCGAAGATTCGGTGAAGAGCGCATTGCCGAAAGACCTCGTCGCGGTCGCGACGCGCAAATATCTCGTCCAGAAATATCCTTGCAGGCGCTGAGGCCCATCATGCCGATCAACATTCTGATGCCCGCGCTGTCGCCGACGATGGAGAAGGGCAATCTCGCCAAGTGGCTCAAGAAAGAAGGCGACAAGGTCAAGTCGGGCGACGTGATCGCCGAAATCGAAACCGACAAGGCGACGATGGAAGTCGAAGCCGTCGATGAGGGCACGCTTGCGAAAATTCTCGTGCCCGCAGGCACAGCCGACGTGCCGGTCAACAATGTGATCGCCGTGCTTGCGGCCGACGGCGAGGATGTGAAGTCGGCAGGAGCAGGGGCTGCATCGGCGCCGCCTCCAAAAGCCGATGCGCCGAAAGCGGCTGCACCGTCACCTGCCGCCGCACCTCAAGCCGCGACCGCGCAAAAACCATCCGCGCCGTCACCGGCCGCACTCGCGCAGGCCGCACCTCGGTCGAATGGCACACGCACCTTCTCCTCGCCGCTCGCGCGTCGTTTGGCGAAGGATGCAGGCATCGAAATCTCGCGCATCAACGGCACGGGTCCGCACGGACGCGTCGTCGCCAAGGATGTCGAAGGCGCGAAATCCGGCGGCGGGCTGAAAGCACCCGCGGCAGGCGCAGCATCGGCTCCCGCAGTCGGGCCGAGCGACAAGCAAATCCGCGCGCTGTTCAAGGACGATGCTTACGAAGCCGTGCCGCACGATTCTATGCGCAAGACGATTGCGGCTCGCTTGTCGGCGTCGGATCGCGACATTCCGCAATATTACCTCACGGCGGATTGCGACATCGGCAAGCTCGTCGCCGCGCGCGAGGAAATCAACGCGTCTGCACCGAAGGACAAGGAGGGCAAGCCCGCCTACAAGCTCTCGGTCAACGACTTCGTCATCAAGGCGCTGGCGATGGCGCTTCAGCGCGTGCCGGACGCGAATGTGTCATGGACCGACGAGGCGATGCTGCATCACAAGGTCTCGGACGTGTCGGTGGCCGTTTCGATTCCGACCGGACTCATCACGCCGATCATCCGCAACGCGCACATCAAGACCGTGTCGCAGATTTCCGCCGAGATGAAGGATCTGGCTGCGCGCGCCAAAGCACGCAAGCTGAAGCCCGACGAATATCAGGGCGGCTCGACCGCCGTGTCTAATCTCGGCATGTACGGCATCAAGCAGTTCACCGCCGTCATCAACCCGCCGCAGTCGTCGATTCTCGCGGTCGGCATCAGCGAGGAGCGCCCGGTCGTGCGCCACGGCAAGATCGAGATCGCCAACATGATGAGCGTGACGCTGACCTGCGATCATCGCGCGATGGACGGCGCTCTCGGTGCGCAACTCCTCGCGGCGTTCAGGGCGCTGATCGAAAATCCCGTGTTGATGGTGGTGTGATTTTTGTTTCCCCTCTCCCCTTGTGGGAGAGGGTGGCAGCCGTAGGCTGCCGGGTGAGGGGGTATGCGCGAGCGTGTAACGGAGTCAAAGCGAGTTTTTGCGAAGGCGCTTCGCGCGAATGCGACCGATGCCGAAATCGCCTTGTGGCGCTTGCTACGAGACCGCAGACTGGCAGCAATGAAATTCAGGTGGCAAGTTCCGATCGGTGAATGGATCGCAGATTTTGTATCATTCAATCGGCATCTTATTGTGGAAGCCGATGGCAGTAAGCACGCTAGCTGCACGCGCGATGTGCTTCGCGATCGTGATCTTGCCGATCGAGGCTTTCGCATATTGAGATTCTGGAATAACGAAATCCTGCAAAATCCACACGGCGTTGCTGAAGCTATTCTGGCAGCAGCAGCAAATTCCCCCTTACCCGGCGAGCTTCGCTCGCCACCCTCTCCCACAGGGGGAGAGGGAAGCAAGAGAAGTTTGTGACGATGGCTGACACATCCTTCGACGTCGTGGTGATCGGCTCCGGCCCAGGCGGTTACGTCACGGCGATCCGCGCGGCGCAGCTCGGCTTCAAGACCGCGATTGTCGAGAAGGCCTATCTCGGCGGTATCTGCAACAACTGGGGCTGCATCCCGACCAAGGCGCTGCTGCGCTCGGCGGAAATTTTCCACTACATGCAGCACGCCAAGGATTACGGCCTTTCAGCCGACAACGTGTCGTTCGATCCGAAAGCCGTGATCGCGCGCTCACGCGGCGTGGTGAAGCGCCTCAATGGCGGCGTCGAATTCCTGATGAAGAAAAACAAAATCCAGATCATCTGGGGCGAGGCTTCATTGGACGGCGGCGGAAAATTCAGCGTGAAGAAATCGCAAGCCGAAGCGCCGAAGGGGTCGCTGGGCGAGGGCAGCTACAGCGCCAAGCACATCATCGTCGCCACCGGCGCGCGGCCGCGTGTGCTTCCGGGGCTGGAGCCGGACAAGAAACTGGTGTGGACCTATTTCGAGGCGATGAATCCCGACAAAATGCCGAAGTCGCTTCTTGTGGTGGGCTCCGGCGCCATCGGCATCGAGTTCGCGTCGTTCTATCGCACGATGGGCGCGGAGGTGACGGTGGTCGAAGTGCTGCCGCAGATTCTTCCCGTTGAGGACGCCGAGATTGCAGGCTTCGCGCGCAAACAGTTCGAGAAGCAGGGCATCAAGGTTCTCGCCAATACGAAGGTGACGAAACTCGACAAGAAAAGTGACAGCGTTGTCGCCACCATCGACGACGGCAAGAAGCCGATGACGCTGGAAGTGGACCGCGTGATTTCCGCCGTCGGCGTCGTCGGCAATATCGAAGGCTTCGGGCTTGAGAAGCTCGGCGTGAAAACCGATCGTGGCTGCATCGTCATCGACGCTTACGGCAAGACCAATGTCGCCGGTATCTACGCCATCGGCGATGTCGCCGGACCCCCGATGCTCGCTCACAAGGCCGAGCACGAAGGCATCATCTGCGTCGAGGCGATCAAGGGCCTCCATCCGCATCCGATGGACAAACTGTTGATCCCGGGCTGCACATACTGTCATCCGCAGATCGCATCGGTCGGTCTCACCGAAGCCAAAGCAAAAGAGCAGGGCAAGGATGTCCGCGTCGGGCGTTTTCCATTCGTCGGCAACGGCAAGGCCATCGCGCAAGGCGAAGATCAGGGCATGGTCAAAGTGATCTTCGACAAGAAAACAGGACAGCTGCTCGGCGCGCATATGGCCGGCGCGGAGGTCACGGAATTGATTCAGGGCTTTGTGGTTGCGATGAATCTGGAAACGACGGAAGAAGAACTGTTCCACACCATCTTCCCGCATCCGACGATTTCGGAGACGATGAAGGAAGCCGTGCTCGACGCCTACGGGCGCGTGCTGAATATGTAAATATCAATCCGCGCGCAGCGATTATTGCTGTGCCGCGCGGCTAAATTCTTGACTGCAAATTCGCGTGAAGCTGCGATCGTGCTTTGGCTTCGTGCTAAATGTGTAAGAGGCAGAGCCAAGGCGATTGCCTCACGTTTATTCTTGCCGATTTGACGCAATTTATTTGACCGGAGACATTCATGAGACAGTTATTGCTGGGACTGGCATTCGCACTTGCATCGACGCTGGCGCATGCCGATGCCCGATCCGATTGCGTAGGGTCGTTTTCATCGACAGCCGTGCAGGATTGCACCAGATGGATTATACAAGAGCCGAATAATTCCGAAGCATATTATTCGCGTGGATTAGCCTATAACCTTATCGGCAAGATCAATCCGGCGATCGCGGATTTTTCACAGGCGATCATATTAAATCCGAACTATGCCAACGCTTATTCCGCGCGTGCGGAGGACTACCGGCGGACAGGCAAGTTCGATGTCGCTCTCAACGATTACAACAAGGCTGTCGAATTCGCCCCCAACTTCAAAGTGTACGGCGAACGCGCGGATTTCTATTTCGGACGCGCGCAATATCAAAATGCAATTGCTGACTATACCAGGGCGCTCGATCTAATGGGCCCCGAAGGCTGGTTCTGGTATATCAAGAACCGGGGGCTTGCCTACGAGAAGGTCGGCGACAAACCGAAAGCCATCGCGGATTTGCAGCGGGCGCGGGCAGACCCGGACTCCGGAGCGAACGACCAGCAAATACTGGCGGCGTTAAGGCGTCTCGGCGCAGCATGAGGCAGCCCAGGTGTCATGCAATTTTTCTTCGCGTTTGAAGAAGAATTATTCCACACCATCTTCCCGCATCCGACGATTTCAGAGACGATGAAGGAAGCCGTGCTCGACGCCTGCGGGCGCGTGCTGAATATGTGAGCGAGCGAATGATCTCTGTGCGTGACATCTGCGCCGTCGCGTTTGCCGTGCTTCTTGTCGCGGCTGTCATCGGCACCGGCTATGTGTTGCGGGAGCGCCCCTTGAGCCCGCGCGACATCACCGATCTGTCGTCGTCGCGTCACCGCGGCAACTGGTGAGCCATATGCAAACCCCACCGGCATGACCCAGTGGGGCTGCTGTAGGCGGATGCGCGGGGCGGGTTCGGGCTTTCGCCCTAGGTGGCCGCAACATGGGCCTGCGAGAAAATGCTACGCCTCGTATCGTTGCGGGCAAGCGCAAATAGTAAACACACGCTGCACGCTGAATCATCATCGACAAGTTCCCCGGTTTCATTTTCCATCGGACCAATTTCAGAGCAGGCGGACGCAAATGTTCGGCATCACACGATTTCTCGCGGGCGCGATTTCACTTTTCATTTTTGCCGGTAACGCGCAGGCAGCCGGCTGCAACGAGCCGGATGCGGGCAGCGACAAGGCCGCGATGTTTTCGCCGCCACTAGGCGAAGTCGTGACGGGGGCGGGGCGCTTGCAGTTTTATTCCGCGCCGGACATGGCGTGCGCGATGCAGGGCGTGTTCATCATCCCGAAGGATCAGGTCATCGCTTACGCCGACACGGACGACGGCTGGACCTCGGTGATGTATACGAACCCGCGCACCAACAACGTCGTGCAGGGCTGGGTGAGATCGGCGCGGCTGAAATCGACCGGCACGGTCGGGCCGCGGCAATAGTGCTGCAATCGAAAGAAGGCTGCATGAAGCGGTTTCTGATTTTTGTCTGTCTCTTTCCGGCGCTTGCCGTTGCTGCGCTCGCTGCCTGGATTTCCATTCAGCTCTGGATATTGCCGGACAATCCCGAAGTCTACAAACTGGTCGGCTGGGCCTATGTGGTCTGCGCCGTTCCTGCGCTCTCGCTCGCCTTCGCCGATACGGTCCTGCGCCGAACGCGCATCCCCGCAGTCATCGGCACGGCGCTATTGGGATACGTGATTGCGTTTGGCGTCGCGCTATGGATATTCGATCATGGCCTCGTGCAACGCATCCTCACGTTCGGTCTGATCGGCGCGGTTCCGGCGGCCGTCTGTTCGTGGCTGTCGAACGACAAGCGAAGCGTTGCGTAGCCGACGCCGGATCGGCTTGGTCGCATCCCGCTGTTTGACGGTTCAACGGCCGCTGCAAAATAATTTCTCGCGCTGACAGCTTCCGTTCATCTGCACCTTCATACGATTTGTCCTGTTCAAATCGTTCAATGGAGGAAGCCATGAAACTCGCTTATGTCATCGTCAGCGTCGCCGCCCTCAGCGGTGCAGCACTTTCGGCTGGCACGGCGTCGGCAATGCCGATCGCACCCACCGAGGCAGTGTCGAACATCGATCAGGTCCGCTATTGCGGCCGGTCATACGGTTACGGTTACGGCGGCGG